>SDBT01009230.1_pt1 | contig 16031 bp, 10 predicted proteins | sample 2277101 | NCBI WGS metagenome assembly SDBT01 (sample SAMN10404973, study PRJNA504765) | marine sediment metagenome | isolation source: marine sediment core GS10_PC15, 103 cmbsf | place: Arctic Ocean: Southern Knipovich Ridge | collected 2010 | reverse complement strand
GGCTTTTAGTTTAAACCTTCAAAATTCTGAAATCGCAGAACTTTCTTATTTGGGAGAGAATCATGATTTGGGGATTCAATGTGGAAGAATGGACCAATATAGCATTGCCTATGGAGGTGTAACCTTTATCTATACAGATGAAAATCCCAGAGTCGAAAAATTAAATATTAGGGAATTACCAATTGTTGTGGGCGATTCTATGGAAGAAAGGAAAGCAGGCTTAGTATTGAATAGGATTAAACAGCAGATTCAAGAGAAAGATCCAAAAACCTTAAAAGCTTTTAAAGCCATTGAAGAAGGCGTATATGAAGGAAAACAAGCGTTATTGCAAAGTGATTTCAAGAAATTAGGAGAATTAATGAATAATCAACAAGAACAAGAAATTATTTTAAAAGCTGCTACTGAGAAAATATTAAAGTTGTGTGAGGCATCAAAAAGTGCAGGTGCTTTAGGAGCCAAACAAATGGGCGCGGGAGGGGGTGGTTGTATGTTGGCAATATGCCCTGGAAAACAAAAAGATGTAGCTAAAGCCATCGAAGCTGCGGGTGGAAGATCTTGGATTTTTGATATTTTTAATTATTAATTTTACATGTGAAACTGTGAACCTAAATTTTAGATGACAATTTATTTTTTAAGTAAACATAAAAATTGAGTAGGAATTAATTGAAAGCGGTTATTTTATGTGCAGGATATGGAAAGCGAATGAAACCATATACAGACACATATCAAAAAACAATGATCCCTGTTCACGGAAGGCCCTTATTGGAATATATTATTGAAGGGATCAAATTTGCTGGAATTAAAGATTTTATACTAGTGGTGGGGTACCTAAAGGAGCAAATCATTGATTATTTTCAAGATAGAAGTAAAGGATGGGGAATAAATATTGAATATGTAGAACAACGAGAATTAAATGGGACGGGAGGTGCGTTATTAATGTGTGAGGATTTGATAAATGAACAACATTTTTTTTTATCGTGGGGAGATACATTAGTTGCTTATAGAATTTACAAAGAAGTTTATAATATATTTCAAAATGAACATGATGATTTTATAATGGTCGTAAACCATGTTGATGACCCATTTAAAGGAGCAGCTATATATTGCAAAGGAAATTATTGTTCTGATATTATTGAAAAACCAGCTAAAGGCACATCAAGTACAAAATTTAATAATACAGGTGTATATATTTTATCCAAAGAAATTTTTGAAGTATTAAGGATGCAAGAACCATCAATTAGAGGGGAAATTGAAGTCCCTGAAGCTTTGCGTACTGGAATTAAAGAGGGGAATTGGAAGTTCAGAACAGTAAAAATTAAAGAAAATGTTTTTTGTGGAGATTTTGGGAATCTTGCTGAGTATGAGAGATATAATAATGATTCTAATTGGCTTAATTTGTTATAAAACTTATGGAGTTATATTAGAAATCAGTAAAGTTTTTTTTTAAGCACTCTCTTAAATATAATTTCATAAAATATCTTTCTATACTGTAATAATCAAATTTCTGGTCATTTGTCATATCAGTACAACTATTTAAAATCGAACGAACTCTATTAAGCATAAGAAGATATGTGTTTTTATTAATTCTGTATTTTTGATTCACCAAATTATTGAAACCAATCTTAGCGTAATTAAAAAAACCTTTGCGATTACTTGAGAATAATATATCTGCATAATTTTCATTATGAGTTTCTAATGATAAATTTATGAGATTAGAAATGTTTTTATAAGAGTCATGAGAATTCTTATGTACGAATAACAACAAAATGAGTTCAGAAATAAAATGAAACTTACATTTTTGACCATCATTCTTCCCTAAATTAAATAATGTTTGAATGGGAAGATCTGTTTTTGGAAATCTTTGATAACTATTTTTAACTACGCCTGAACTCATTTTTTAAATTTGGACCAAATTTATATGTTAGATTTTATGTTTATCTTTATTTATATAAAAGGTCCCGGAGGATTTAGTTAAATATTCAGTTTTAACTTATCACGAGGTTAATAAAAATACAAAAAAATTTAATGATTATACGAAATTTTACAATTTGGGTAAAATAAAGATTAAATAAAAAAATATTAGAAATAGAGACTTTAAACTTTCTTAGATTTTAATGTCCTGCAGATGAAATAGCTTTTTCTTGTTGTTGTATTAGTGGTTGAGTTTTTATTTCAGGTTTAAGTTTATTATTTTCTTTTTCAATTTTGGCTTGGGCTATAATTTGTATTAGCTCATCTGAAATTATGTGGTGAGAAATTCCTTGATTATGAAACATGCTATATCCACTTTTAATTCCTTGTTTAATTAAACGAAAGATACTTTTAAGCATCCAATTAAATTTACTTAAAGGATTTAAATATTCTTTCCCTCTGGCTCTTATCCAATCTCCATTGAGATAAAAAGCTGCATAAGCTTCGGCCACCAGATTCCACATTTCAATTAAAGATAATTCGTCTGTACGCATCATCGGGTAAAATAAATTGTAATATTTATAATTATTAGTCTTTACCATGCCTTTAGATTTCATCTCATCGTGGAAACTCGTACCGGGAAAAGCTGTGATGGGTGTAAATTGGACAACGTCCAGATTGAGAGATTTTGCATATTGAATATTTTGGCGAACCATTGTCTTAGTTTCACCTGGAAAACCAATAATCATTCCTCCAAAAATAGATATACCTTCACTTCGTAACATTTCAACAACTGTCCTTGCCATAGCTGGAGTAAGATTTCTTTTATTCATTGCATCTAAACTTTGCTGGTGAACTGATTCAATACCTAGGAATACTTGTCTAAATCCAGCTTTTCGCATAAGTTTTATTAACCAGGGATTTTGATAAAGAGTGTCAATTCTAGATTGGCAACTAAAATGTATTTTATTATTGACTCCAGAACGAATAATAGTTTCACATATTTTTTTTGTTCTTTTTACATTGATAGTAAAGTTATCTTCGCAGAAAAATATAAAATTATTATTACTTAAATCTACTTCATAAACTTCTTGCATAATTCTCTTTATACTTTTCGTCCGATATCTCATACGATTTGTAGAATCGCTCCACATTTTTATAATGCAGCAAAATTTACAATTATGAGGGCAACCTCGGGAAGTTTCAACTTGTTGAGTTTTCGTACCAATGTAGGAATATAATTTTCCCTTTAAGAGATCACGTCTTGGCATAGGCAAATTATCTAAATTTGCTTCCAACAATCTTTCCTTATTGTGGATAACTTCACCATTTTTATTTTTATATGATATTCCATCTATTTCCTTTATGTCCACATGATTTTTATTACTATCAATAAAATCAATTAACTCACGAAATGTATTTTCGCCTTCTCCACGAACTGTATAATCTACTGCAGGATGTTGTGCAACAAATTTTGGTGCCAGAGTGGGGTGATATCCCCCCATAATTGTAGTACAGCCATGTTCCTTAGCCATTTCGGAAACATTAAAGGCTTGATAAATTTGAGGAGTCATACTAGACATAGCAACTACATCAGTTCGGTTTAAAGCTCGACGAAATCTTTTTTCTCGATATTTATCAACTTTAAAATCGAATAATTTAGCATCATGGTCAGGAACTGCTCCTGCTATCGAAATTAGGCTTAAGGGTGCGCCCTTAATGACCGCATCCATACCAGATTCAATTTTAGGAGGATTTATATATAATATTTTCATCGTTTTCTTCCTACTTTTTGAATAAATTTTTTGTTTATATATCACTTAAAGAGTATAAATCTCTAAAAGATAATAAAAACAGAAAAAGTTAATTAAAATAATTTAAAGTAAAGTAATTTAAATACTTGTTGATTCTACATACATCAATTTTAAAACAATTTTAAAACACCGAAACATGAACGAACTAAAAATTATAGAGCCTTAAAGGAAATAAGGGTATTCTTAATCTCCTCAAAATGACCTAGATGCAATTTCTGCAATTTTTGGAGTGATTCTATAAGACCTATTTTTTCAATGCTAACAGTAATTTTAAAGTAAGGTGAATTTTTTAACTTTTTAATCAATTTCTTATTTTTATCAATATTTTTGAGCAGAAAATCAATTGCGTGTATTTCTTTAACATTAAGCAGGTCTTGAACACTCGCTAATAGCATAGTATCAAATGTTATTCTTAATAATACTTCGTTGTCAAAATTAGACTTTACTGAAAATAGATAATCCTTAAGTAAATTTATTGACTTTTTAAATAATTCAATCGAACCATTCCCAAGTTCTTTAATTTCGTCGTTGTAGTCTTGATTTTCAGAAACTTTCAAACAAAAAGCAGCTATTGTATCATATTCAGCAATAAAATGAATGAATCTAGCCTTGGCATTAAGTAGTGTCTCTTTTGTTACATCCTCGTCGAAAATTTCTTCTAAATTATCAAGAGCTTTTCTAAAATATGTGGCGATATCGGAAAATTTATTTGCGGCAGCTTTAAATTCTCTATTTGTCATTAAATGATTCGCTCGTTTTTCTTCTATTTCGTAAAGTTCATCAAATTTATTTATTTTCATTACTGCTTTAAGTATCAACCGCTTACCTAAGTCTTTTTTTATGCTTGAGCGTTCGAAAGTTTGACCTGCCTTTAAGAGGAGAATTGAAGAAAGACTATCATACTCGTCTGGATCAACCTCATTTAAATAATCAGAAGCTTTTTGCCAACATTCTCCTGCGGTCTCCCAATCTTTTATCTTAAATGAAATGTTTCCCAATTGGATAAGCAATTTAGCAGAAACTTCAAATAATTTTAATTCTTCTGTCTTTCGAATTATAGAATTTAACCGGTAAATTGCCTGAATATGATTCCTAAATCGAGAGATAATTGCAGCAATTCTTATATACAACTCATCTAGTTTAATATAGCTGCCGATGTCCATATAAATTTGAGCCGCTTTTTCATAGAAATTGATAGCATCTTCTCCATCTCCTTTATCTGCAGCTGTCTCTGCCTTGTCGATAAGCAGAATAGCTTCTAGTTCTTTTTGATCTCGATCCTGGGGGTTATTAATCATAAAAATACAAGAACAAACATGTTTAAATATATTATATTTAAGGTTAATTAAGAACTTAAATTTTACTTGCTTTTTTTTTATTGTTTAAATTATAAATTATTTTTAGAGCTTATCATAAAATTTAATATTTTTTTCTTTACATATCTTCTTAAATTCAAATGATTGGTAAGCAGATGCAAAAGATTCCTTAGCATCTTCAATTGCACCATAGAAAATGAAATTTGAATACCACGATGCTATGGAAATTATGCTTGCTTTACGAAATTTTGTATGAAATTTAATATTTAACCGAGGTGAAGAGAATTTAAACAGAAATAAATTAGGTGCAGTACCCACCGGAAGAGCTAAAGAAGAGCTTATTAACTGCTGGGTTTCCAAAATATGTGCTAAGCTTTCGAGACTTGTTACACCACCATCAATCCAAATTTTATCTACCCCTAAGTTTTTTAATCCTTCAATTATACTAACATTATTCGGTTGGTTCTTTTCAGTAATATAATTATATCTTTGCGTTGATGTCATATTTTCTGAACCAAGGATTAAAACTACAATAGATTCGATTTTATTTTCTTTAATAACTTCAAGTTCTTTTTTATTTTTAAGATTTGAAATTGTATTATAAATATAATCTTGTGAATTAATACCCCTCTCTTTAAGATATTCGATTCCAGCAACTCTGGCTTCAAAGGTGCCTCCAAGCACGAAAGGAGGATTATAATATTCAAGATAAAACTCAAGATATTTTATCATAGCTTCAGGTGTATCAGCTGAAATCTCAATTAAATCAGGAATATTAAATTTTTTTGCTAAGGTTTTTTGAGTATCAATGCGCTTTTTAGCTTTATCGACATTAAATTTTTCTTTATCACTTCTGTCGATAATAGTTTGGCCTGAATAAAAAATTGTTCCAATAAGAACAGGTGGTAAATCGAAATTTCCTCTACCTAGTTTTATATCACCATATACTAAGGGGGTATTTTCATGCATCTCTAATTTAGTCAAATTTAATTATATTTTTAAATTGAATAATCACTTTTACATAAAATAAGTATCATATGCTATCGTTATAACCTAATTTAATAAAGATGTAATTTCACACCGCAGTTCTTACATTGACCTTTCTCTAATTTTTTAAAACACTCTAAGTGGAACAAAGATTCACAGTCAAAATTTCCGCACTTCACAACTTGTTGATTTTCCTCAAAAATGTAATTACAAACCGGACAAGAATTATACATCGCCTCATCACCTAAATCTGCAATATTAAAAAGTTCAGCGGGGATAATTTCTGTTTCTTTAGGTTTAATATGCTTATATGATTGATTTCCGGATAATAAACGCAATTTTCGCACTTGAGAAACCTCTGTTGGGATTTTTAATAAATAGAAACAATGGGGACATCTAACTGTTCCGGATTGAATTAGTTTATCGTCCTTTTGGGAAGCGGCCCATTCTGATAAACAAGTCACGTGAAAGGCTGCTTGACAATTCGGGCAATATCTTCCTGTGAGGAAAAAAGACCCTTTAGTAATAGGATCATCCTCCTGAAAACAAACAGTACATTTTTTATAATCTGCTTCCCCTCTCAACTGTTTTAGACGCATTTCTTGATCTTTAGTTAAATCCTGGACTCTAAAAAGATTAGCGGCAATTTTTCTAAGAAACTCAGGTTTTTCAATCAGTGAGTCCATCCCTGTACCCATTTTAATATTACAGTCAGCAAAATCTTGAGTTGCTTTATTCAAAGATTGTTCACCATTTATAAAATAATACTTACCTCGAGTTAAATCGCAGAGTTTTTTTAAAATATTTAATTGAGAAATCTCTCCTATTCTGAAAGCATCAATTTTAATATTTAATCCTTGAGCGAGTCGCCCCATCTTTAAGGGATCAATCGCGGTTTTCGTATATTTACCGTCAGAAATTATGAGAATTCTAGGGATTTTAGCCATAATTTTTCTTAACTCATCAATAATAAGTTTGATTGAAGTTGCTAAACCAACCCCTAACGCAGAAGACCCCCCGATCTTCATGGAATCTAAAATGCTATTAAGATTATCTGAGATGTTTATAAATTCTGATATTTTTTTTGAATTATCGGAAAAGCCGACTATTGCGAATGCGCTGTTACTGTCTGCTTTTAATCTCTGCTTGATTAATGTTTTTATAGCATTTATGCTAGAATATAATCTATTAGGTTTTAGATCAGTCCGATACATCGATCTCGACGTATCTAAACAAATTACAACATTCTCAGCCATACGATCTGACAAATTATTTAAACCAATTTAAATTAAATTATAAATTTTTTATTTTATTTTTTCTAAATTAATTATCTTTTTAGTAAAAATAAAGCTTATTATTATGGATATTGAAATTAAAAATTCATAAGTTTGAATATATATCATTATATCACATCAAATTAATAAATATATGATGAATTTATTTTACTAGTTTTTCATATAGATATATTTAAAAGTGTTTATTTTTTTTAGGAAAAATAAAAGTGTTTATTTTTTAGTATTTCTATTTAATTAATATAACTTTTTTTAAGGAAGATATCTAAAATATCATAAGGAAAAAAAAAAAGAAGAAAAATCTGATGTCGGAAAAAATTAAGAAAATAAAGGACTTTTTTAAAAGTAATGTGATTATCAGTGAAATTGAAGAAGTAATGGAATTTAAACCAGATACGCTTATCGGAATCGATAATGTTAGTGGCGATACACTAAGAGAAAATAATATAAAAACAATACAAGACCTCGCAAACCTTGCCGAAAAACCTCCAGAAATTTCAGGTATTTTACCTCAGATATTTATTAAGTGGTGTAAAATAGCTAAAGTTCTTGAAAAAGCAGTAAAAGAACAAATAAAAGCCCATAAGAAAATCTTAATGATTGGGCTTGATAATGGTGGAAAAACATCGATCTTAGCTGTCTTGCAAGATAAATTCTCAATAATTAAAGATTTATTACCGACACGTGGTGTACAAAGAGAAAAATTAGACTTCTTCGGGTACGGAATTCTGAGTTGGGACTTAGGCGGGCAAATCGTGTACCGGGAAAGATTCTACTTCACAAAACCCGAGCTGTACTTCAGTGACGCCGATCTTATTCTTTACGTCATTGATATACAAGACCCCGAAAGATTTGCTGAATCAGCCAATTATTTTAAATTAGTTCTAAAAGCTTTAAGTGATATAAATGAAGCCCCACCAATACAAATCGTTTTAAATAAAAGTGATCAGGACATACGTAGAACCCTTCAATGGCAAAAAAATGTTGATGCTATTAAAAGCAGATTTGATCAAGTACTTAAGGAGTTTGAAAAATATAGTGCTGATTACAGTGATACTTCAATTTTTCAAAAAGAAACGATTATGCAGATGTTCAGTTCCGCTTTAATGAAAGTTTCTGAAACTTCAGAGGTAATAGAAAACATTCTTGAGGATTTCACAACTCAAATTGAAGGAAGGGCTATAAGCTTAATCTCGATGGACGGGTTAATTTTTGGGGGTTATACAAAAAACAAAACCGATGAGAATTTGGTCAATAATACTGGTTTACTCTTACAGACGCTCTCCAATTTCCACAATTCAATGGGCTTAGTCCGAGAGAAAACAATCAGCTTAGCGTTACCTGAAAATGGGTTTACAATACGGGGAGAGAAGTTATTTGAATATTCTGATTTACAAATTCCAGTATACTTATGGTTATTGTCCGAAAAACCAGAATTATTAGACAGTAAACTAAATTTCTTTAAAGAGCAGCTTTTACCGTTAATAAATTTATTCATTTAATTACACAATTATTTTTTTGGAGTCGTTTCAAGTTCCAATAGGTCTAACTCGTCTTTCGAGAGGAGTTCTAGATATCCTTCTTTTCGAAGGTATTCTTGGACGGTAGGGTGTCCAGATGAGTATCTTTTTGCAATTTCTTCTTTAAAGACTCTTTTAGCGGTTAAATCGCCGGTTTCCGTTAACTTTTTGAGCAGTGGAAAAGCGAGATTCCGGTGTATAAGGTGGGTATCATAGTCGTGTTCCGCCCACGCTTGGATATTCGAGCAGTGTCCCCAAAACTCATCTTCGGCGGGTATCTTATCGTATTCCATTTCATCGTATTCCATTTCATATTCAAATACATCGCTTAGTTCATCAATTGATTGAATATTGTCAAGAGACTGAGTATTGTTAAGATCTATAGCAAATACTAAAGCCGCGCACTGATTAAACTGCTCACCGTCTACAAATATTCCCACCCGCGGGTTTAGCCCTTCGCCTTTAGTTCTTTTTAATTTTAACGATAGATGCTCGTTGACGCTGTACGTGAGCGTTGGAAACCTTACTTTATCAATAAGAAGCAAACCAGAATGTCTCCAATAATAGAAGAACCCGAGTTTTTTAAAGTACGGTTTCCATTTTTTTTCTCCATCTAATCCCAAGGCTAAATTTCCTATGCCTTGTAGATTAGGTATATTTTCTATGCCGCTAAATGAATTTACTGGGTTGCCGTCAACTGCTATAAAGCGCAGTTTCGGTAGGTTTGACAAGTTCTCGATTTTAGTAATGTTATTATTATCAAGAGTAATATATTGAAGGTTTGGTAGGTTAGAGATATTCTCAATTTTGGTAAGTTGATTGTTTTGTAATTCAATCTTATCAAGACCGGAAAGGTTTTTAATTGCGACAATTTTGTTAATCTGGTTTTCACCTAAAGAGAGAGCTATAAGCTTAGGGACGTTTTGGGTTATATTAACTTCGGTAATTTTATTTTTTGCTAGGTTCATGCTATCTAAGTTGCGGATGTTCGAGATGGGTTCAAATTTACAGAGATCAGCGATTTGATTATCGAACAAATTGATTTCGGAAAGTTTTGGGCAGCCCGCAAATTCCTCCAGCCCATTAAGCGATCTAATTTGATTATTAGCAAGATTTAAGTACGCTAATTCTGGTAGGTCTCCACACCCGCTTATAAATTCGATATTATTATTGCTTAGATCTAAATGCTTAAGATTCACTAGATCCGATAGATTAGGGATTCTATTTAATTTTTTCATGTTGTTAAGCGTAAGCCAATTAATTGTTTTGCCATGTTTTTTAACAAATTTAAAAAATTCCACATCCATGGGTGTATCATAGACATACAATTCAAATAATTCTGGAAAAAAAACAAATTCAGATAATTTCTGACCTAATTGCATGGATATAAATTCAATGTGTCCCTCATTATTAAAACTACACCTATCGATAAGGCTGCCCTTTTTTATTAAGTCTTTTAACATAACTTTTTCATTATTGGCAATACCTCGGTTAACATTTAAATCTAAATCTTTTAAATCTAAATTTCCTAAATATGCCGACATTTTAATAGAACTTAGTTTATAAATTCTTCTTCGATTAACCTTACTTTTTATTTCCATGATTTTTATTTTTTTTTTTGTCCTACATTCCCTACATATTATCATTTTCTCTTTATGTTTACAAGTCAAATTATACATTTAAATCTATGTAAGAAAGTATGACTGAAAAATAACTAAGAAGAATTAAACAAAACAAAATGAAATGATATTTTACTGTTAAGTAAGTAAGTAACCATTTAAAAATAATGCTTCTTGAAATCCGGAAACTACTTCATATCTTGATGGATCGATATAGCTTCCTTTACCCTCAGTAATAGCTTGAAACACGTCAATCGGCAAATTTGCACTCAAGATATTTTCTTGAAATATTAAAACAGAATCTAGAAATTTTATTAATTGATTAACATTATCAATCTTTATGTTTGCTAATTTGGTATTTGGTGGAAATGTGTTAAGAAAGGCCTCCCATCTTTCATATTGTGCTTTATCTTTAGCACTTCCAAATTCTTTGGGTTTCATTATAGCACCTAATTTCTCGAAGTCTACATATTTGTTAACGATTGCAATTCTAATATCACGTGTTCTTTTCTCAGCATTAGCTTGAGACAAATCTCCGTCTTCTGATAGCCGTGTTAGAAAAAAGTTGTCAAAAAACGCCTTAGGATGAGCATACGGCAGCAGTAAATTGTTGTCATTTTCAGAAGCGGTTCGAATAGTTCCTGTATCTTTAAAGAATCGATCTATCATAGAATTTATCCTTTTTTCAATGTTATTTAAAACTCTATTATCGATATCGTCATATTTATTAACAATTTTGCAACCTAATCTTGTGACGTGCGCTACAACACTGGCTGAAACCTTGGTTGGACCAGACAGTCCAAAAATCGTTTCACTGGTAGAGATTCTAAAAAAATATCCAACTAATAAAGCGGTGTATATTCTTAAGATATTTAATTCATTTATTTCAGAATCAGCAGGTTGGTTAAAGTCTAATACAAAAGGCTTGGGACTTCTTGTATCATCATTACGGAACCAACCATACATAGCTTCTGCATCATGTTGTCTTATTTGGGTCAATTCTCCATCTATTTTTTTGCCATAAAATCGGACAAATAATTTTTTATCAGGCTCTCCATCTTGACCTGTATGTCTATATGGTCTATCTTCTATGGGTTGCCTTTTGATTCTTTTAATAATTAATGATTCTTCGATTTCTTTCATCTCATTGTAAAATTTGTCTCTAAAAACACCAAAATTATCCAGTGCCAACAGAGCTCGGTAAGATTTTGGAATTTTACCTGATGTGTCATCTTTTATATAATAAAAATTTTCTTGTCTATGTAAATTAGGCAGCCCGTGCTTAGAGAAAAAGAGATTCAAATCTGCTGCTGTAAGAGTTAATTTTATATTTATTCTTGGGTAATTGTCAGCTTTGCTTTCAGAAGCAAACACGAAAGGTATTGGTAATTCAATGTCGTCCTTGATTGTTCCTGCTTGTATTTCGAAAACTATTTCTCTGAATTTTTCAAGTAATTTTACCTTATTATTTTTTCCTGAATCTTTGACATTAAACTCAAGAAATTGTAGCTTGAATGCAAGTAATGCGTTTTTTTTATCACTTTTAGGTATACTAGGTTCAGACATAACGATATCTTTCAGCTTCTTAAAAACAAGCTCTTCACCAAGTGCCTTTTCAAATTCAGAAATGTGTTCAGAATTCATAAGGATGGAATAAGCATCTGCATAGTACTTTTTCTGACGATAACTATCTAGATAGACTTCTAGCTCCTTTAGATATTTTGAAAAATCATTTTTTATAGGTACAAAGATTTTAGAATTGTCTAGATAGATAAACTTAGAAGTGAATAATCTCGCAACAACTTTATCATAACCATACTGTACACTTGATAGCTTTACCTTTGAATTTACAACTTCAGATTTGAAATCGTCTAATCCTTCAGTTATAGCTTCTATACGCCATTTGCCATCTTCACTAAGAGCAAGCTTTTTAACCATTATTAAATTTAAAAGAAATGGACCGATTTTGTTGTTGATTTGAGAAACAGTATATCTGGCCTCCCGTTCATCATTAAAATCTATATTCTCCCCTAGACCGATTATTTCTAGCCCCCTAGCGAGATGGAGTATTCTGTCTTCTCTTTTCAATGATTTTAAATATTCCGTGGGAGTAAGTCCTTTATTTCTCCGATCATTTAATGATAAAAGGTAATCATTAAATGATTTAATGTTCTTGGAAACAACTTTAATATCAAGATTATTGCTTACTAAACGGAACTCTTCAGGTGTAACAGTGAATACTGTAGCCTCTTCTGGGGGGTCAGCATCTTCTTTAATAAATAAGTCACCTAAAAACCATAATTTTTGGACTTCCAGTTGTCTATTCAGTGAGCTCTGTATTTCTTCGGATAAGACTTCTACCTCGAGCCCATTTTCGTCAAAGTAATTTTGTAAGCCATTTTTATCTATATAAATGTCTCTATCTGAAGCAGATTTAACAATGGCTGATAAAAATTTGTCAGTTTTGATACCTGAGATTATAGATTGCTTAACACCGGATAGCACAACCCTATCAAAAGCATGTTTATTTCCTGCTAAGTTAAGTGAGGTGGCTGAATATGCCAAATTGCCAACATTCTCTGTGGAGTATTGGATGTATGTAAACCCTTTTAATAAACAGAGTTTTCCAGTTCTTTTATTAATTCCGAAGAAATTACCATTGGGGGCCATTATTAGTTTAGCTCCGTCGGTGATAATCTTGAATTTATCATCAGTACCTTGTATTGGTGTGTCGAAAAGTGTGCCGAAATTGTCTTTTGTTATTTTCTTGTATTCTACACCAGGTGGGGGGGCAATCCATTGACCTTGAACTATAACATCATACCCTTTTTCTTTCAACTCCTTTATGGTTTCAAAGGTAAATCTGTCCTTCAAAAGCTCATAATCAAAAGTATTATCATCCTTAAGAAGAGTTACTGTTCTACCATTTTTATCTAAAAACCTTGACATAATATACAAGTCTCCATCAATACCTTCCAAGCTATTTTCGTCGGTCATAGCAGGTTCGATATATTTTTTCATATTGTTAATTCCGTATTTTTTTGAAATCTTAGTAAGCAGTTGATGTAGTTGGACCTCTAGAGATAATTCTAAGCTTGAATCTAAACCATCTCTTAACTGAAGTTTTCCATTATTATCAAGTAAATATTTGAAAATAGTAATAAAAAAAGTCAAATGTGATCCCCTTAGTACAAGTTCGCATCCGCTTAAGCAAGGAAAATAATGAACACAATAAAGTAGAGTTCCATCTCACTAAAGAGTAGAATTTTATTCACAAATTTATAGATTATTTTAAAATTAGAAAACCAAAAATTAGAAAACCAAAATATTTTAATGGTAAAATATTTGAAGAACGCATATTTGTTTAAACTTAAATTACTCATTGGTTGTTATTTTAAATACATGAAATTCTTTTATTAAAATTTCCAAATAAAGGGCATCAATTTTTAAAGTAAAGTATATGAACGATTTTGATAAAAATCTCAAAGAATTAACAGAGGGTCATTTGAAAGCATTAGTGAATGAAATATATGAGTATTTTAATATGCTACCAAAGATTTACGATGATAAGATCAGAAATCGCTTAGAAATCTATAAAGGGACAATTCTCAAACAATTTTCGTTGACTCCTAAAAAATTAAAAGATCCTTTATATTTCCCTGAAATATTGAAATTAGCATTTTATATCATAGAAAATAACAGAAAGTTTTTTAAGCATGATTGGAACACACAAGGCTATTATCACCATGATAGAAATGACGTGATATTAAATCTAACTGAACATCTTGAGCCAATTTCAAAAAAAATTAAAAAAATGAGACTTGAAAAACTCGAACAGTCTATTGGTGAATTGAAGAAAGTAACTTCTGACCTAATTTTAGCTGAAGAAGATAAGTATATATCTATCTCATTCTCAGAATACGATTTACCTCATTATGATGAATATTTGAGTTTAATTAATAATTCTGCTCTTTTTAATGATTTTTATAAATTAATCCCTTCACAATTAAGGTGTTTATTTGAGAATCTGCTTTATGACATTTTTTCTAAGTCTTTACATAAAGATCATAGAGATCTATATTTCTCTAGAGATCAAAGAAAAGCTCGAAATTTTGTAAAACTAATAGATTTATTAGATTTTTTAAAAGAATTGGAATTTAAAGAATATCTTAGGGAAAAAATCACTAAAGATACAATAAGTACATTAGAAGAAATAAGAGAAAAAGGGAATTTCACAGTACATGATATTATGGATAAGGTAACAAGAAAATTTATCAATGATTGGAAAGAGGAGATCAACTTAATTTTGAAACCTTTATTAGTGTGCTATAAAGATTTAAAAGGCAAAGATATCAGACTGGAAAAATCTAGAGAAATGAAGATAAAAAAGAAATGGGGTATGATTAAGGATAAAAAAACGAAAGTAGAAATTTCGACTATTGAAAAAAATGAAAATATTGAAAATATTGAATCTAAAGAGAATCATGATGATATTCACGTTTTACTGCTTAAAAGACTTGATCTTAAACATAATATGGATAATGAAATAGGAAAACATGATTTAGATATTAAATTTTCAATTATCCCGATTAATTTCCTTGGAAAAAATAAATTTGAGATTAATGAAAAAGGAAAAAATTTAATTTTAGAGTGTAATCCTTCAAGAATAATTAAAGATAATATTGCCCTATTTCAAAACTTTAATTTTGAAGCTGGTCAGGATTATCTCATACTTAAACCTAATAATTTAAACAAGGGAACAAGTCTTTTAATAAATATGGAAGGCTCATTAGTATTTAACATTAGAATTGAAAATCCAATAATTAAACGGGTTACACCTCATAAAGTAAAGATTTTAGACAATCTTGGTCCTGAAAAAAAGGAATATCCTTTAGAAAAAATAATTATATTGTTGTATGGATTATTAAATTTTTTATGCGTTTATTATTATAAGCTAAATTACAATGGAAAGCTAAATATTGGGCGTCATATTATTAGCTATCTTGGAGATTATTGGGTATATAAGGACAAAAATTTCAAAGTTAAATTTCTTAATCCCGAATTCATAGAAATAGAATTAGATGATTTAAACGATAACGATATAAAATTGAAATTAATACATAAACTTATTAATCCAATAATTAAAGGATTTGGCTGCATTGACCCAATTGTTTATAAAATATTTAGCAGAATTGAGTAGTTCTTACTTTTATTATAATTAAATTTATAAATTAATTCGTTAGGTTTAAACGAATTTATCAAGAGGATCGGGAAAGCCCGATCTTAATGGAAAAAACAAATTTTTTTATTAAATCCTATAGTTATATATAAAAATGGTAAACGATTTATGAGACCAATTCTTAGAGAAACACGAGAGTGATTATACTAATGATTATATCTTATCTAAATATCTTTTAAGTTTTACAGTATATGTTATTATTCTTGCTTTTTTATTATATTATGAAAGAATAGAAAAAAAAGAACTAGATTATTGGTTTCAACAAATAGAACCAATGCATGAAGAATTAAATAAAAATTATCAAGATTTTATAAAGTTAACAGAAAATAGTAC
>SDBT01009228.1_pt1 | contig 16034 bp, 14 predicted proteins | sample 2277101 | NCBI WGS metagenome assembly SDBT01 (sample SAMN10404973, study PRJNA504765) | marine sediment metagenome | isolation source: marine sediment core GS10_PC15, 103 cmbsf | place: Arctic Ocean: Southern Knipovich Ridge | collected 2010 | reverse complement strand
TGAAATTGTTGCAGGAGCCGGTGTTACCGGTGGTCCGCATGTTCGCGTGTTTGATCAAAACGGAGTCCGCTTATCGCAATTCTTCGCATACGCGGAAAGCTTCCGTGGCGGTGTTAATGTCGCTGTCGTAAAAAAATAGAAATGAACTATTGGGAAAAAATTGAACGCAGCTCTCTTTTCGTCAAATATCCGAACCTTTTTGAGTTCATGAAGTTTGCGGTAGTTGGTGTGATTGGAACTGTCATTGACTTTGGTTTTTATACATTATTATCACGCGGTTTTGGAATGTACTATATGTACGCCCGGGCTATAAGTGTCCTTCTGGCGATCGGAAACAATTTTATTCTAAATAAATATTGGACATTTAAAAGCGGTAAGAGCGGTCGTGTAAAGGCGGAGTCGGTAAAATTTTTTATTGTCAGCATTCTGAATTATTGCCTGAATCTCGGCATCATGTATGCGATAGTTGAGTTTTCCTCGGCAGAGCAGTTATTTGGTGATTATGAGGACTATTTTGCGATTATAGTAGCAATCGGAATTGTACTGTTTAGCAATTATTTCGGGAATAAATACTGGACGTTTAAAAAATAAAATGATTTTTATACGCTCAAGAATTGGTATATTATTAATCTTGTTTAAATAGGCCTTTTTTGTTATAATATGGTTTGAATATGTTCCTATCAATAGTAGTTCCTGCATACAATGAAGAGAAGCGAATCGGCGCTACACTGAAAGCGTATATCAAGTTTTTTGCTAAAAAGGACGTTGAATTTATTATTGTACTGAATAATTGTACTGATCGTACTATTGATGTGGTTCAACCGTTCAAAAAGCAAAATCCGAAATTAATACGCTTATTGGATATTAATGAAGCGATCGGAAAAGGCGGCGCCGTTCGAGAAGGCTTTAAGCTGGCACGTGGAAAGCTTGTAGGTTTTGTTGACGCGGATGGGTCAACGTCTCCCCAGGAGTATAACAAAATCATTGAGCAAGTAGGTACATTTGACGGTGCAATCGCTTCACGCTGGAAACCCGGATCAGAAGTAATTAATCGTAAATGGTTTCGAAAGGTGATAAGCCTTGGTTTTATCCTCGTTGTACGAATATTATTTTGGTTTCCGTATTATGATACTCAGTGCGGGGCAAAAGTTTTTAAAAGTAAGGTGATAAAAACCGTTACCCCGAAACTGAGGGTGACAAATATGGCTTTCGACGTTGAATTATTGCACAAAATCTCGAAGGCAGGATATACGGTTACGGAAGTCCCGACAACGTGGGTCGATTCCAGCAGTTCAGCATTATTAGGTTCACCATTTAAAATTGCATTCAATAGTTTTAAAATATTTTTTACACTCATACAAATTAGGTTTAATATGTAGAGATTTATGACTCCAACTACACCCATAGCTGAAAGAAAAAATATTCTCATCACCGGTGGCGCAGGATTTATCGGTTCGCACTTGTGTGAAGAGCTTGTTAAAGACAATAACGTTATCTGTCTTGATGATTTTTCTTCGAGCAGCGTTGATAACATTAAACATCTCCTCGAGAATCCTTCATTTGAGTTTATTAAGCATGACATCAGTAAACCGATTAATCTTAATGAATTACACGAACTAGACAAGTTTAAAGTTCGTTTTCAGAAAATTCAGGAAATTTACCATCTTGCCTGCCCAACTTCACCAAAGAACTTTAATGCAATGAGGATCAAGACTCTGCGTGCAAACAGCCTTGGTGTAATCAATACGCTTGAGCTTGCCCGTGAACATGGTTCAAAATTTGTCCTCGCGTCGTCAGTCGTGATGTACGGTCCAAGATTCGAAAATGCTCCGCGATTCGCCGAGGATTACCATGGATATGTAGACGTAACGGATCCCAGGAGCTGCTATGATGAAGGAAAACGTTTTGCAGAATCAGCAACGATAACATTTCGGGATATGTATAATTTAAATGCAAAAATTGTACGCATTTTCAGAACGTATGGGCCGAGATTGGAACTATTTAATGGTCATATGATTCCGGATTTTGTGCTACAGGCGCTCAATAATAAGCCGCTGCTCATTTATGGAGATAAAAGTTTTACAACTTCCCTGTGTTTTGTATCTGACATCGTTGAAGGCCTGATAAAGATGATGAAATCAAAAGAGCTTGGACCGATAAACTTCGGACATTACGAAGAATATGAAATGCTTGATGTCGCGAAAAAAATTAAAGAAATGACCAATTCTGATTCTCCAATTGAATTTAAAGAATCACTTCTATTTATGCGTCCTCTTGGTTTACCCGATATCACACTCGCAAAAAATAGGCTTGGGTGGTATCCGCTTGTTCCGCTCGAAGAGGGGCTTCGTAAGACGATAGAATACGTAAAAGCAAATGAACGTATCTTGAAGGAAATGCTCTGGAAGTATGATAAGGAGGCAGAAGCGTAAGGATTTACTATGGCAAAAATACTCGTAACAGGCGGAGCCGGATTTATTGGCAGTCACTTAGTTGATGAGCTCATTAGGAAAAAACACCGCGTGGTAGTGGTGGATGATTTATCTGCCGGTAGCCGTAAAAATGTCAATACAGCAGCTTCATTTTATAAGCTTGGAATTTCCAGCCCTCGATTGAAGAATATTTTTGCGTCAGTCCGCCCACAATATATTTATCATTTGGCAGCCCAAAAGAGCGTTCGGGAATCTGTTGAAAATCCTATACGTGACGCTCGAATAAATATCGAAGGATCGCTTAATGTACTTGAAAATGCCGTACGTTACCGGGCAAAAAAATTTATTTTTATTTCAACGGGCGGTGCTATATATGGTGATACAAATAAAGTACCAACCCTAGAAAGCCATCCGGAACATCCGGTTTCACCATATGGTGTTTCAAAGTTAACTGTTGATAAATACCTCCATTTTTATAAGAATGTACATGGACTTCCATACGTATCGCTTCGACTGTCAAATGTTTATGGACCGCGTCAGGATCCGGAAGGGGAAGCGGGAGTGGTAGCGGTATTTATAAGCCGTATCCTTAGCAATAAGCAGCCGATCATAAATGGCAAGGGTACACAAACTCGGGATTATATATATGTATCTGATGTAGTCGATGCCTGCGCTAAATCGATGAGGCCAAATGTACAAGGTATCTATAATATCGGGACATCAAAAGAAGTTACCGTTAATACTCTATTCGATCAGATTAAGAATACTTCGAATTCTGGATTTTTCAGAAAGTATGCATCGCCGTTACCCGGCGAACAACAAAGAAGCTGTTTGAGCTATGCGTTATTTAGTAATAAAACAAACTGGAAGCCAAGAGTTACTCTAAATAAAGGATTATTATTAACTTATAACTGGTTTGATGAACAATATGAAAAAAAAGTTAAATAAAAAACGAACTACTGCCAAGTCAAAAAAAAGAAAGCCTGTTAAAAGAAAAGAAGTGATTACTATAGTTGGAATTGGGTACGTTGGTTTGCCGTTGGCATGCCTTTGCGGTGAAAAAGGCTACAAAACATTTGGTATTACAAAAAGTCAAAGTCGTGTAACAAAAGTTAATAATGGTATTTCCCCGATTGAAGGAGATAATGATCTTAAAGAGCTGGTGGCTAAGAAATACTTTTCTGCTTCAACGAAATATGATTCTATCAAGCAGTCTGATATTGTGATGATCTGCGTGCCAACTCCGGTAGATGAACATTATAATCCGGATTTAACACCCGTCCGTACGGCTACAAAGAGTATCGCAAAGAATATAAAGAAAGGTCAGTTGATAATTATGGAATCAACGATAAATCCAGGAGTATGCGAAGAAGTGATAATTCCGCTGCTTGAAGAGCATTCAGGACTACGTGTCGGTAAGGATATCTATCTCGCTCATTGTCCGGAGAGGATAAATCCAGGTGATCCGAAATGGAGCGTGCGAAATATACCACGGTGCGTCGGAGCTTACTCAAAGGTTGGATTGCGAAAAGCGGTTCGTTTTTATGAAACAATTCTTGAAGGTAAGGTGCATCAGATGAAATCTCTCAAAGAGGCGGAAGCAACAAAAATTATTGAAAATTCATTTCGTGATATTAATATCGCATTTGTAAACGAGCTCGCAAAATCTTTTGAAGTACTTGGCATTGACCTCATTGATGTTATTGATGGCGCAAAGACAAAACCGTTTGCTTTTATGGCACATTATCCGTCATGTGGTGTCGGCGGTCATTGTATTCCTGTTGATCCGTACTATCTTATCGCGCGTGCGGGTAAATCTGGCTTTGATCACCGTTTCCTTAAGTTAGCACGAGAAATAAACAATAGTATGCCTGAATACACCGTAGAACGCCTCAGAAAGGCCCTGAATGAGCTAAAACGCTCGATTCGTGGTGCCAAGATAGGCTTACTCGGATTATCGTATAAAGCGAATGTAGATGATTTACGTGAAAGTCCGGCATTAGAAATACTGGAAATTCTCCATAAAGAAGGTGCTGTTGTTGAAGTATTCGATCCGTATTTTCCGGATCGTTCGACATCAAAGGATATTGATACTCTGCTAAAAAAAGTCGAAGTAGTTATTATCGCAACCGATCACAATGAGTTTAAGGAACTAACGGCAAAATCATTCAAACGGAATGGTATAAAGGTGGTCATTGATGGCAAAAATTGTCTTGATGCTGAAAAATTTATCCGATCAAATATTTATTATAGAGGGATTGGGAGATGAAGAAAAAACGAACACAATCAGGAAATATTGGGATAATTGGTGTTGGGTATGTTGGACTGGTTACTGCAGCGTGTTTTGCCGAATTGGGAAATAAAGTACGATGTTATGATATTGATACAGAAAGAATTAATAATTTACAAAAAAAGGGCCTGTTGCCGTTTTATGAGTTTGGCTTGGAAAACCTCGTTAAAAAGAATCTTAAATCGAAGAAATTAGGTTTTTATATAAACTTGAAACACGTAGTTGAAAATAGTAAAATAATTTTTCTATGTGTAGGCACTCCGTCGAGAAAAAATGGAAGCGTAGATTTGACATATATCAATAAAGCATCACAGGAAATTGCAAAATTAATGAATGATGACAAGATTATCGTCGTAAAAAGCACTGTCCCTGCCGGAACAGCCGAATTGGTTAGGAAAATTATTAAGAGATATTATAAAGGCAAGGTACATATTGTATCAAATCCGGAATTTTTACAGGAGGCAAAAGCAATAAAGTCATTCCTCAAAGCCGATCGGATAGTTCTTGGTTATGGAAATGATACTGGCGATGACGTGAAAGCGGTTATGAAAAGGTTATACAAGCCAATCAGTGGAACCGTATTTGAAACAAATAACAGGACCGCTGAGTTGAGCAAATACGCGAGTAATGTATTTTTAGCAACTGAAATTTCATTTATCAACAACATTGCCAATCTTTGTGATGAAATGAATGCCGATGTTGAGACTATAGCTGATATTATGAAAGCAGATAAACGAGTCGGAAAATTGGCATTCTTAAATGCTGGAGTGGGATATGGCGGCCTTTGTTTCCCAAAAGATATGAGGGGTCTGATAATGGCTTATGAAAAAAAAGGTTATGATCCGACATTCCTAAAAATGGTAGATAAAATTAATAATGGCCAACGGAAAATAATAGTTACGAAATTGAGAAAATTATTAAAGAGCATAAATGATAAGACAATCGTGATTTTAGGAGCGTCTTTCAAACCGAATACTGATGATGTACGCGATGCTCCGTCGGTCCAAATAATAGAAAAACTATACCGTTTGGGAGCTAAAGTACGGGTTTGCGATCCAATGAGCCTTCATAATGTAAAAAATATTTTTGGCGATAAGGTTGAGTATTACTTTGATACCTATGAAGCATTAAAAGGTGCGAATGCAATGGTTTTGGTAACAGAGTGGGATAGATATCATAATCTTGACTTCAAAAAGATAAAAAAGTTAATGAAAAGCCATAATATCGTGGATGGCAGAAATATCTTCGATCCCGTAGTATTACAGAAGTTGGGTTTCAAGTACCTAGGAATGGGTCGAGGGAATTACTAATAAGCGTGAATAATAAAAAAGATGAAACTTGTCGTTACAATTCCGGCGTATAATGAAGAAAAAACCATTGCGGATGTGATAAAAAGCATACCGCGTGTTATTGAAGGTATAGATCAAGTTGAAGTCATAGTGATTGATGATGGTTCATCAGATCGAACCGTGAGTATTGCACAGGAAGCTGGGGCAAATTATATAATAAAAAATATTAAAAACCGCGGTTTGGCGACTACGTTCAGGCGCGGCCTGGAGAAAGCAACAGAAGTTGGCGCCGATATTATTGTCAATACGGATTCAGATAATCAGTATGACCAGTCAGAAATTCCAAAACTTATCCAGCCTATTTTACATGGCAAAGCGGATATCGTTTCTGGAGACAGGCAGATCAAAAATCTTACGCATATGCCCTCGTCGAAAAAATATGGCAATATGCTCGGCAGTTGGGTTGTAAGAAAAGTTTCAGGAGTACCTGTGCGTGACGCCTCCAGTGGTTTTAGAGCATTTACAAATGAGGCAGCATTACGTTTGAGTGTTTTGTCCAATCATACGTATACCCACGAAACGATCATTGAATCAAGAGATAAAAAACTGGTATTTGTAGAAATACCATGTACATTTCGAGCACGAGAAGGGACATCCTCGCGTCTTATCGGTGGAGTTTTTGGCCATATTAAAAAATCATTAGCTACTATAGTCCGAACGATTGTACGGCATCATCCACTCAAAACATTCAGTTATCTCGGTGGGAGCATCTTGTTGCTTGGAATATTAATAGGTATACGTTTTCTTTACTTCTTAATCAATGGCGATGATGGAGGTCATATTCAATCCTTAATATTTGCTTCAATACTCATTATGCTTGGATTCCAAATAATCATTTTAGGATTACTTGCAGATAATATCAATGTGAATAGAAGAATTAATGAGGAGGTACTGTATCAAATTAAAAAAAAGGATAGTAAGAAAGTAAATAAAGTAGAATAATTTGATCATTCCCAAAATTTTTTAAGTATGGTCCTTACAAAGAACAGCAAAGATACTAAAAATATTTTCATAGTGCAGAATACAGATCTTGGAAATGTTTTACCACTTTCGATTAATCTCACAAATTTACTAATAAATTTTGTTTCCTCACCACGATTTAACCTAAACCTGATTGTTTCAAGATCAGAAAGTATTGCGGCTGAAATAGAAAAAAACTTTAGTAATATTTTTCAAATTCCCACATCATTATATTCAATAAAAGGAAATATCCAATTTAGTTTATCCGCATTAAAAATATTGATAAGACAACATCGGAAAAGAAGAATCGATATTATTCATTGTTTATATCCTAATTCCTCACTGTTAGCTGCAGTATTGTTTAAATCATTATTCAATTGGCACGTTAAGGTTATTTATGAGGTTAGAAGTCCCTGGATAGAAATGTCATGTGCAAGGGGTCATGTTAACAGGTATTTTGCTCCTGTATACAAAACTATCTTATATACAGAAGAATATTTATTAACTAGGGTAGTTAATTTTTTTATTTTTATTTCAGATGGATTAGACAAATATTACTCGGATAAATTACATATTATTAGTAAAAATAAGAAAGTAATACCAACCGGAGTTGATACAAAACAACTTACTTTTAAAAAAGAGAACACCATTAGGGAGCAGCATGGCATCAAAGATAACGAAATACTTTTTGGAGTAATTGGGACTTTAGGGATTGAACGCAAATTAACATTACTAGTTAATGCATTAAGTGAATTATTAAAACAAAATGAAAAATATAAACTAATGTTTGTTGGAGACGGTTCAGCAAAAAAAGATCTTGAAAGAATTTCAAGGAATCTAAACATCAGAGATAATGTAATTTTTACAGGACGAGTCAATCATCAATTAGCATCTGAATATATTTCCAGTTTTGACATAGGTATTTGTCATTTACCGGATATTTTTATATTTAGACATAGCTCACCTCTAAAAATATTGGAGTATCTTTCATGCGGTATTCCGGTTTTGGCCACCAATATTATGGCTCATCAGGAAATTGCAGATGGATTAAAGAATATATACCTATATAATTTAACCGTCGATGATTTTTTAAATAGTGTATCTTCCGTGTCTCTCAATAAACCATATACCGGCAATGAGGAATATCTAAAAAAGAATTACGACTGGAATTCATTAAGTATGAAATATATATCAATATACAATGAACTTTCAGCAAAGATTTAACAAAATAAATAATAAGCTGATACTAACTGTTTTGATTTTGGTTTGTGTTATTTTTTTAATTTTCGGAGTTAAAGAGGTATATAGGATTGAATATTTATTTTCCAATGATCCGGGATTTCACATGACATATGCAAAAGGCGTAGATTCACTTGAGCCGTTTGCAACGCATTACCCGGCCTTATACGGAGAAATCAAATTGCAATATCCTACGCTCATGCGGGTGTCTACTGTTTTAATTAATCAAATTACAGGCATTTCATATATTGATATTTATAAGCTGTTCGGACTCTTTGCCAGAATACTGACTGTTTTTACAATTTTTATAGTCGTAAGATACTTAGTTCGAAATAGAATAGCTGCTCTTTTTGCGTCAAGTTTGTTTTTATCACACCAATACGTTTTTTATAGAGGGCTTATTACGTATCCCGAAAATTTAGTTTTACCGTTTCATATTTTGATTTTTTATGATGTTATCCGGTCAATCCGGGAAAAACGAATTCCCATTACGTTGCCGATATTTTTTGCTGCTTCATTATTAATTCACCATAGGTCATCAATTATTCCGATCCTATTGATTGGAACCTTAATTGCTTATAAAGTATTTGTTTTTGCAAAAAAACATATTTTATTATTAAAGAATAAAAAGAAGATTTCTTCTTTCTTTAATTATAAGTCAATTGTCAGGGTAGGCGTTTTACTTATAATTTTTTTGATATTGAGTATACCGGTTTATGATATCTTTTATAAGCAATTTAACATATATTTACAGGGAAATATTGGCCCTGATGCAACGTGGGCACCAAAAACAGTAGGACTAGCAAATTATGTTCCTTCTTCATTAACATTTATCGGATATAAGGGATTATTGGGGATAATGCTTTTTTTACTCTCGCTTTTATCCCTCCCCCTGATTTTATTAAAAATAAATGCAGAGAAATTTATCCTGCTAGTTTGGATTGGCTTTACATTCATACTCACCAGAGGTGCGCAACTATATATTTACGTCCCTATTGATAGAATGAAAATATATTTTATTGTTCCTCTGGTTATTGCGAGTGCCTTTATTATTAAATTTATAGTGCAAAAACATAGCAATTATAAAATTTTTATTACTGTATTTTTATTTATTGTCATCATCTTTTTTCAAATATCTACAATATCCCAAGTCCACGGATGGCGTGCTATCAGTAATGAAGAAACAACATTATGCTCCTGGATTAATGAAAATATTGTTGCCGAAAATTCAGTTATTATGATGCAGGGAAATATCAGGTATCATAATGCCGGATTCGAACCATTTTCCTCAGTGTTACGATGGGGGGATGTTTTTAGATCAGTATTTGAGGACGACATCGTTGATCAATCCAAACTCTCGAAATTTTTTCCTGATAAGTCCGTGTATTTAGTCGTTACACATAAGAGATTGAAGGAGATGGATATAAGTGATATTGAAGATTATCAGGTAGTTTACGAAAATTCTCTGGCAAAGATTTATCAGTTGACAAATTGATAATGAAAGTTTTCGTATATATTTTCAAAGTTTTTAAAGATAATAATTACATCCGTTTCTATAATATGCTATGAAAATAATAGTAATACCGTCTGGAGGTGATTATAGTAAAAAGAGTGTTGCGGCAGTTATCCATACAACTGAAATTGTTAAACATCTATCAAAAAGTAATAAGATAACAATCTTTCTAAATACATCAGATCGTGATGCAGTTTTACCAATTCGATCATCTTCTGTTGCCATTAAATACATTCCTTATAGTAAAAATCCGTTATTTCGATTCATCATACGTTACGCCTTTTTACCATTTTATTTTGGTTTTTTATTTAGAAAAATTGAATCAAAAGTAATGTATGCTAGATTTGGGGCTTTAACCTTTTCTTCATTAATTGCAGCTAAATTAACTAATAAGAAGTATGTAGTTGAATTAAATGGATTAAAAATTGATGAACTAGAACTATTAGAAGACCGATCGATACTTAGATATTTCAAAATTTTTGTTATAAAGATATTGGAAAAGTTCACGTATGTATTATCTGATAAGATTATTGCCGTTACTGAAGGTATAAAAGAGGGGATTCATCGGCAGTATAATATTTCATTATCAAAAATTGATGTGGTACCCAACGGAGCGAATATTGATCTGTTTCGACCGATAGATAATGCAAAAGAAAAATTAAATTTGGAAAAGGATATTAAAATTGTAGGTTTTACAGGTACACTGTATGCGTGGCAGGGAGTAGATTTTTTAATACAGGCAGCGCCTGAAATAATAAAAAAAATACCTGATGTAAAATTTATAATAGTTGGCGACGGGGAAGAAAGGGGTAATTTGGAGAAAAGGATCCAGCAATTAAATTTAAAGGACAACTTTCTTTTTACAGGAGCGATAGAGTACGCCAAAGTACCAGTATATATTAACGCTTTTGATATTTGCGTTTCACTGAAAAAGCCATTAAAAAGTGGATATTCAACGCTCAAGTTATATGAATATTTAGCTTGTGGTAAACCAGTAATTACCACCGAAACACCCGGATTAAGTGACCTCATAGAAAAAAATAACATTGGTATATCCGTAGATCAAGGGGCAATACCAGAATTATCAAACGCTATCGTGTCACTATTGAATAATACTACACTAATAAAAGAGATGGGTAGGCGAGCTAGGGCGGTCGTAGAGGAGAAATATAGTTGGAGAGCAAGTGCAGGTAAAATTGAAGACATTCTTAAGGATTTATAGATTAATATAAGTATTTCATTATTATGCCTGGAATCGCGGGAATAATTTCAAATCAAGAATCCGATAACAAGTTGCTAGAAAAGATGCTTCAGTCTATCAAGCATCAGGAATCGCATCGTGTTGAGTCATTTCAAGGAAGATTGCTGGAAATAGGTAGGGTTCATTTAGGAATATTTAATCCGGGACCACAGCCATTTTTTAATAAAGATAAATCAATGGCGATTGTAATGGATGGAAAAATTTATGGATATGAGGAAGACAAGAAGCGATTAAAGCAAAAAGGGTATACTTTTACTTCTGATAACGACGCTGAATTTTGTTTAGCGCTCTATCAGGATATCGAGAATAGCTTTGTGAAAAAGTTAAATGGTTCTTTTGTATTAGTTATTTATGATTTGGAACATGAGAAAGTAATTATTGCGAATGATCGTTTTGGATTTCGACCCGTATACTATACTGAGCTGGACAATAAATTCATTTTTGCCTCTGAGGTAAAGGCGATACTGCAGGATCCGGATTATCACAAAGAACTTGATCAGGAGAGCCTGGCTGAGTTTTTTGCTTTTGGTGAATTTCTGGGTAATAAAACATGGTTTAAAAGCATCCATGCATTACCGAATGGTTCGATCTGGACTTATGAAAGTGGAGCCCTACACAAAGAGCAATACTGGGATTATAAGTACAAAGTCAATAATACTATTTCAGAAAAAGAAATTGTAAATAAGCTTATCACCACTTTTAAAAAAGCGGTCGATATCCGCATGGATAGCAGCCATCTTAAGTATGGAGTTTCATTAAGCGGGGGGTTGGACTCAAGAGTTGTTCTGGGAGCTATAGATAAGAGTAAAAGAGAAAAAATAGCAGCAATAAATTTTGGTGTTGAAGGGTGTATTGAATCAAAGATTGCACATAAAGTTGCAAAAAAAGCTGGTGTCAGTTATACGTTTTTAAAGCTTGATCCTGATGAGTTAATTGCTCCAATGCAAGAAGTAATATATTTATGTGATGGTATGGATTCTATAATGGTAGGTTTCCTTCCGTACCTCAATTCAAAAGTAAAAAAAGATTGTGATGTATTATCTGTCGGACTTGCGTTAGATCTTTCCCTTGGTGGAAGTTATTTAACAAAAGATGTATTTGCTTTAAATAATGATAATGAGATATTTACAAAAGTATATGGTAAGATGCAGTTTTTTTCAGATCTAGAACTACGAAAGCTTCTCAAAGAAGATTTTTATAAAGAAATAGAAGGTATGCCAAAGAGATTAATGCATAAATATCTTGATGAAATTATCGAGGAACTTCCTGGTAATAAGATTGATTCTTTTTTCCAAAAAAATCATGTCAGGCGGTATACTATCATGGGTCAGGTTTTGTTAAGAAATGCTGTCGAGGATTTTTTGCCTACGTATGATAACGATTTTTATGATGTATTGCTTTCGATTCCTCCCCGCTTCAGACTTAACCATCGTATATACAGAAAATTTTTAAACAAATTATCAGGCAGTTTATCCCGAATTCCGTATCAGCGAACGTCATTACCTGCAAACTGGCCATATTTGTTTTGGTTCATTGGAATGGGTGTTCAGTATGTAATAAGCCGGTTAAAACGTTTACTATACAAGATATCCAAAAAAAAGATATTTATTTCTGATAAGCGAAGTTATGTCAATTTTGAGGAATATTTTAAAATAAATGAGAAGTGGAAAAAAGTCGCGTCTGATACACTATTAAATGAGGATGCGCTTTTAAGGCGTTATCTCAATCAAAATTATATTAAATCACTATTAAAACAACACTCAGAAGGACTCGCTGATCATTCCCGTAAAATAGCTAATCTAATTACTTTTGAGCTTTTCTTGAAGACTTTTTTCTCTGAGTAAATGTAGGCCAAGGAATTACTTCGTCAAATCATCATATAGTGCTGAGATTTTGAGTGCAATAATATCCCATCTGAATTTATGAACTGATTCGGTTATTTTTTGCTTATCCCATTTTTTTTCAAGCGCAAATATTATTTTTTCAGAGAGATCATTGACTGATTTGGGAGTGCAAAGGAATCCATTTTCGATATTTATAATATCTGGTATACCGCCCACTCGTGATCCAACAGCAGGTATGCCACACGCCATGCTTTCTATGAGGACAGCACCCAAGCCTTCCTGTATACTTGGAAGAACGAACACGTCTGCACTTGACATCCACTGGTTTAACTCTTGATGAGGAATAGCACCCGTGAGTACGGCACTATCACTCAGGTCAAGCGATTCGAGCTGTTCTATGTATTTTTTTTGGTCACCTTTGCCGATTATTATAAGAAATGTGTCATTAATTTTATCATGAATTTGCGCAAACGCATCAATCAAATATTCTATACCCTTAACAGCGACTAAATTTCCCACAAATAATACTATTTTTTTATTTTGGGGAAGCTTTAATCGTTCTCGAATTTCTTTTTTACTATTCTGTTTAAAACGATCCGTGCGATAGCCGATCGGAATTGTTGAAATTTTTTCATTTGGAATTCCGAGTGCAATAATTTTTTTGTATAAATCGTTACTAATTGTAATTATTTTTTGTGTACGATCCAAGCTTTTTGTTATAAGGGATGTTATTTTTTTTGAGTTAATGTTTGCATTAATATCAGAACCACAAACAGTCGTTATTATTGGTAATTTAAGTTGCTGTGCAATAATTGATATAGCAAAATTATCAGGATAAAGAAAGTAGCTATGAATTAAAGAAATATTATTTTTTTTAATAATTTTTTTAACCGAAACGCGTATGGATAAAAAATATAAATATCCTTTTAAAGAAAATAACAATTTTTTAGGTAAAGAGAAATATCGAGGATGATGTACTGGAATACCATTGAATTGTTCCACATCATTAACTAATGAACTTTTGTACCATTTTGGAAAAATTGTTTTGAATATTTTCAACTTTGGAAACCAAGGCAGTGGCGCAATGATGGTGATGTTATAGTTTTTCTGTAATTCCAAAACTCCTTCCGCTACAAATGTACCTAGTATCGGGAATTGGGAATTGGGAAATAACTGAGTTACAACAGCAATATTTTTTTTACTGTTCATTGAATTGTATGAATTTTTTTATCACGAATAATGTTATCGCCTAACTTCTTTGAAACTAGCTTTAATGATATATACTGGCTGCATAATAAATGATGAAATTATCAGGATGATTCCCCATAAAAAGAATTTCTTTTTTAAAGCTATAAAAACAAGCATTATCTTAAAGTATGTATACGCATTTTTATTTTTAAGTGGGTATCTTGTATCTTCGTATTCAATTACTGAATTATGATACTTAAAAAATAAAGGCCATGAAAAAGATTTTGCATTAAGTAGATTCTTATTATTTTGGTTATTTTCTACTGTTAGATAATTATTACTGCGTTGTTTTGGTTTATTCCTACCTGAAACGCTATCTGTGCTGTCACGCCACAGATACAGTGCTTTTTCCAAGTTAGCCAATTTCGTTACCTGGGCCAATCGGGACCATAGTTCATAATCCTGCGCAACTCTAAATTCAATATTATAAGAGGGAAGATCTAATTTATTTAAATCCGCTTTTCTAATCATAATACAACCATGGGCAAATGGTGTTCTATGAAGTAGTTCCTGTCGAATTTCGGTGTTATTAAGCATAACTGGAACTACGTGTTTGATATGAGACTGGTCGTCTATCACAAAAAAAGTAGTGCCTAGCAGTCCATGGTCGGGATTGCTATCAAGGAATGTCACCTGTAGTCTAAACCGGTCAGGTAACGATACATCGTCGGCGTCCATACGGGCTATATATTGGCCCTGAGAGGCTTTTATCCCCGTATTGAGGCTTATTGTAAGCCCCTGGTTATCCTGCTCAATTAGGCGAATTCTGGAATCGTGGTAGCTTTTTATTATCTCTAAAGATTCATCAGTTGAACCATCATTAATAATAATGAACTCAAAGTCTTTGAATGTCTGATCTAGAATACTTTCAATAGCATTACGTAGGTGTTTTTCAGCATTGTATACGGACATGATGACTGATATTTTTGGAGTTGTTTGATTCATGTACTTTTTTGTTGCTATATTCTATGCCATGATTCAGGAATTAAATCTTTTGTGTCGACATCTAGCTTGTTAAACCATTTTTTCGGAGCAAAGACCATTTTATCTGGATTATTATTTAACCAGCCGCCCCACCAGCTAAATGTGCTGTTTGCGAGGATGTTGTGCTTGCATAAAGTCATCAAGCGAAGATCTTCGTAATCTTTTCCGGCACCGTTATGGGTAATATAATCAGTAGGGGAGTTGATCTTTAGGTTTTCTTTCGCCCACTTTGGATCATCTGAAAAAACAAAGTACTGTGGATCCTTAATGGTTTGTGTAATTTTCTTTACCGCAGAATAATAATACTCAAGCGAACATGCACCATGCGCTTGAAATGTCTTAGGATCATTAACGTAATCGGCTCTTCTTATATGAATTGAGACCGAATTGCTGTCGGATATTTTATTAATATATTGTTGATTAATTTCATCTGGCTTTTCTTTGATCGTAAATTCACTTCTAATAGTATCTTCAATACTTTTGAAATATTTTTCACTCTGCCAGTGACCATCCAGGTATACTTTTTTATATGGTTTAATTATGCTTTGATCAAAATGAAAAAAGCGCTCTTGACCGCTATAAAACTTGTGAAATGGATTAAGCTTGTTAAAGAAACGAATTCCTTTCCCAATCAGCGTTGGCGAATAAGCATAGTTCACTTTCACGATATCTTCTTGGGTAGCGAAATTTTCAGTAATGTTAAAGTGAAATAAACTGTACTCTCGTTTGTAAAAGTCGTTAACAAAACCTGTTTTTTTATCGAGTTTTAAGGTTAAGTTATTATCTATGGCGATTCTACGGCCAAAAGCATATTCAAATAGTTGATTGCCTAAGCCACCTTTTAATTTAACTATTACCATGCGGGTTAATTTATACTGATTATTTTTTTACTGCAAGGACATGCAGCCCAAAAC
>SDBT01009227.1_pt1 | contig 16034 bp, 21 predicted proteins | sample 2277101 | NCBI WGS metagenome assembly SDBT01 (sample SAMN10404973, study PRJNA504765) | marine sediment metagenome | isolation source: marine sediment core GS10_PC15, 103 cmbsf | place: Arctic Ocean: Southern Knipovich Ridge | collected 2010 | reverse complement strand
CTCAAGATTATGACCGGCAAGCGCCGCGACTACTCGGGGAAGGAAGATCCATTCCGCAACCTGCGCAGCAGCATTGTGCATGGCGTCGAGCCGTGGCGAGGTACAGCCGTGCGTATACAGGACAAGTTTTCTCGCATCCGATCGATCATGGACAATGACGGGAAGATGGAGGTCGAAGAGAGCTTGGTTGACACCTTCGCCGACATCATAAACTACGCCTGCATTCAGGCGGGCCTAGTGTGGGAAGAGCTAGGGCTGGAGGTGCCAAATGAGCCTGCATAGCCTGACCAACCGACCCAGGCACTGGTTCTCTCGTGTGCTGCGATGGCGGTACATTGCCTCGAGGCCCGAGGCGCTGGTTGACTGGTTCATTCAGCATGTGATCATCATCTCCAGCTTCGTACTGTACTACCCGTACTGGCTGTGGAGGAACAGGTCGCTGCGCACCGTCATCTTCTGGTTGTCGGTAGTTGCAGCCCTGATTGCTCAGTTCTTTGGGATAGCACTTCTCCTGTCGGTGTTAGGCACGGTAGCACAATTCGGAATGGCTGCGCTGTATATGGTGGCGCAGTTCGGCATGCTCTTCTGGCTGATGTCAAACACCAAGTCGGTACGCCTTCTGCCCGGAGACAAAGGGACGCTGAATTTCAAGGAGCATTACTTCGGCGGGGAGCACATCAAGGACGTAGTTCTGAACACGCTAGGGATGATGTCGCAGGCGCAGCAAGAGGCCGTCAAGGCGCTGGGCGCCGAGCCCCCACACGGTATGGTCCTCACGGGTCCACCCGGTACGGGCAAGACGCTGCTTGCGCAGTGTTCGGCAACGGAGATCCTTATCCCCTATATAGGATTGAGTGGTGCAGATTTCAACGCAATGTTCATGGGGGTGGGGGAGATGAAGGTCATGGGCATCGGCAAGGACGCCCAGAAGCTAGCCAACATATACGGTGGCTGCGTTGTCTTCATCGATGAGCTGGATGCCATAGCATCAGGCCGCGGCAATGTCGAGGGCGATAATCAGCAACCCCAGCAAACCGGTGGCATCTTCGGTGGTGGTGGCGTGGGCATCAAGTCCAAGCTGCTGGTCACAATGGATGGTCACAAGGATCTGCACCTACGCAAACAGCTGGTAAATTTCTTCTTCAAGATATTCGACTACGAACCCGTGACGCAGGGGCAAGTGTTCTGGATGGGTGCTACCAACCGACTGGGCTCTATCGACTCAGCCTTCCTGAGACCTGGGCGGATGGACATCACAGTACAGGTAGATCCCCCTGACCGAGGCAGCCGGCGCCAGATCATTCAAGGCTATCTCAACCGGATCGTGACTGACGACACCGTGGACGTCGAGATCCTGACTGACGACACCCAAGGCTTCACGCCTGCGGATGTCAGCTCTGCAGTGGGGCGTATATCTGCGAGGTTTGCTATAGCCCGGGGGGCGAAAGCAATCAGTATGTCCGACATCGAGGCAGCACTCACCGAGAGCATAGTGGGTGTAGCCAACCCGATCGCTGAGTTCGCCGAGGGGCAGCGAGAGCAGGTGGCCACACACGAGGCAGGTCACGCGGTCGTGTCCAGGCTGCTGCTGCCAGAGATGCGCATCACCAACCTGAGCATCTTGCGCAGAGGCAAAGGGGTCTTGGGGTACATGCGAGATGTGGCGCCGGATGAGCTGTACACCTATCCTTTCTCAAGGATCTGTGCCAGAATTCAGGTGTCATGGGCTGGAGATATCGCCTGTGAGGTACTAATGGGGGAACGCTGGGCTGGGGGGTCGGGCGACTTCAGCCATGTGACCACCATGATGACAGTGCTGGCCCAGCACGGGGTGTTTGCGGACAGCTTACCGCTGGACCCACTCAACCCCTTCGAAGACGAGAAGATAAACAACGCTGCGATAGAGTACAGCAAGCGTGTGAAGGCAGGTACGCGCGAGCTGCTTCGAGCCAACGTAGTCGTACTTGCCTCACTGCGCGATGGTCTGCTGGATAAATCAGAGCTGAACTCCACGCAGGTCGGTGAGATACTGAAGGCAGGTGGCATATGAAATTCAGAATACGCAAGCTGATCTTCCTGGTGGTACTGGCAGCGCTGGCGTCAGCCCCGTTTTTGGTGGCTGAGCACAAGAGCCGCACCACTACCGACCCCTACATCCTGATGGCCCGGGAAGTGCAGGGCTTTCGCCTGAGAGTGAACGTGCTGGGGATAGAGAACCATCCTAATTTCGAGGGCGTAGTGACGGTGTTCGTGTATGTCAGGGACTTCCCTGACTGGACCATTCGTCAGGACCACCCCAATTTCCAGACCAAGGTGCTGCAGGCGGCAGCGCGCCAAGACTTCGAGGGTGCGCTGATCTTGATAGGGTGGGACTTTCCACCGCCTGACTACCGAGTTCAAGCGTTGTGGATGTGCGAGGAGCTGCGACGACAGAGCTGTGCATGGGAAGCAGTACCTAGCATAACCGTACCGGCAGACAAGCTACCGTGGCCGGAAGCGAGGAGACCGTAATGAATGTGACAATTTTACTATCCTTGGTTCTAAGTACAGTACTTTTATCACCGGGGCCCGACCACAAGATCGACATCTGTCATGTACCCCCGGGAAACCCGGCGAATGCACAGACAATCAACGTAGATAGGAGTTCATGGAACAATGGTCACAGTCCTCACAATGCTCACAGCCTTGACTATATTGGTGCTTGTAGGGTCGATCCTACGCCGCCTCCACCGCCTACCCCTGCCCCGACGCCGGTTCCCCCAACACCGACCGATCCGGGACCGGAGCCGACTCCAACCAATCCAGGTCCAGAGCCTGAGCCCACCCCAACCGTGGTCACGTTTGACCCCCAACCTACACCGACTGGGGAAGGAAACATCTGCAATGCACCAGAGGTTGAGGCACCTGCTCCGCCGACCACCGTCTGCACCTACTGCACTGGCGGCCCGAGTGTGGGTAACCAGGCAGCTCAATCCTGGAGTGTACTCGGATACTTCATGGTCGGCTCTAGCATCATACTCGGAGCGTTCTACACTATCGGGTCTCTATTGCGGAGGCGACAATGAGCGCTAACGATCCCGGCAGCACAAACCCTATCGACCCGGAGATCGGCCACATGGTGGAGTTTCCGGCATCGCTAGACCCCTCCGAGTTCGGGTTTTCGGTACGCTATCGAGGGTACGACGTGTACGTCAAGACGTATGGCTTCGGCGAGCTGGACGCCATGATCGAGGTCTTCGATGCACTGGGTGGCAAGCCGGTCCTCAAAGGCGGCAGCACCGTGGCCGGCACCGGCGAGGATCTGGGCGAGGATACATTCGACTGCCCAATGATCCGGTTCTCTCGAGAAGACAGCGGCAAGTTTATGATCCAGTTCTTCAAGGTGCTGGGCGATGGATCTCTCAGCCAGTACCCAGAGGTCAAGCATACCGCCGAGAGGGAAGAGATATGGGACGAGATACTTGAGCCGGTGCTGACCGAACAGCAGGGGGATATGTTGAAAGAGCTGCCCGCCAAGATCGAAGGCGAGTGGCAAGTAACGTACAAACTAGGGCGACCTACTGGGAACATGCTTGCGGACGGTGTGACACCCAGTCACTACAAGGATCTGGTCCGATTTGAATTACGAACGGAGGAGGAGTAATGGACATCGCAGCATTTTTGGCAAACGTGCCCGCAATTTTAGGGCAACACCTGGCCACAATCCTTGGGCTGATCTTCATGGATGTGGTAATCGGGGTGGCTTTGGCAGTCAAGGAAAAGAGATTTGCGTGGAACGCGGTGGCTTCTTTTTACAGCACCAACGTCCTCCCGTATGGCCTCGGCTACCTAGCGGTGGCTGGTGGGCTGCTCTTCATCTCTCCTGAGCTGCTCCCCTCGGGCGTGGGTGATGCACTGGCATCGATAGGTACCTGGCTAGGCTTTGGTGCTGTCGCATCCCAGATTGTATTCGGATCCCTGCTGCCCAATGCTAAAGATCTAATCGTCGGGCAGTTCACTGGCGAGCCCCCAATCGTAGGATGATAGGCGGCGAGGGAAATGCAAAGGCCGCTGTCGATCCAGCGGGCGGAGGACAAGTCGAGTCCATGCTGATTCTCCTTAGCGATAGGGTTGCCGAGCTGAAAATGCGCGTCGGCGATCTGAACGCCCGGCTTGCGCCTGTGTTGCTCGTCGTTCCACCGCCGGAAGACGTGGGCGAGATGGTGAGCGAGGTAATGGTGCCTCTGGCCGAGCGCGTCCGGCGCGAAGTAGAGGAGACGGAAGAAACCCTAGAGGCGCTGGCCAGCGTCTTGCGCAGGCTAGAGCTCTAGCATTCGCGAATAGAAAACAAAGAGCCCTCATCTCGAGGGCTCTTTTATATACAATACGGGAGCGCTATATGGGTGTGACCAATGGGCGCTATAGCGCCGCTATCAGGGCAGCAGTGGCAGCAATGAGGCCTGCCGCACCGCCCAAGGCTGCAGCTCGCAGCTCCAGCTTTCCGATGCGTCTGTTGTTATCAATTGCCAAAACCCACAGCATATTGTTGGAGACATTTTCTGGTATCTCACCATCCTTTGCCGCCTTGAGCGTAGCCTTGAGAAATTCGCTTGACATTTACAGCACCCGGTAATCCCCAGGTTGCAGGACCTGTGGGCCCACGACAGGGGGAAGTTCCTTTCCCATCCACTCAAGAAACTCGGCATGGTCGCCATGGAAGCGATTTTGATCCAGTGGCGTGGATGTGAACTGCCACATCCTGTAGCCCTTACCCTTCCAGTCGTCAGGGATAAGAGGCACCGGGTAGGTGGTGTAATGTGCCACCCACAAGTCGTATGCGCTGGCCCATGACGTGTTGCCAACCAGGTAATGCCACATGCTCTTGCTGGTATAGATCATAGGGCGCACACCGAACAGACGCTCTACCTCGAGGAGGCAGGCCCGGAGGCGCGAAGCGAACACGGCCTTGCTGTAGCCTGTGTTGTAGTATTTCTCAACGTCAACCACGGGGCGCATGTCCCACTTGTAACCCTTGATTTCATTCCACATATACTCGGCCTGGAGCACGCCGTTGTTCTGAACCTTGAAGTAATGGAAGGCACCGAGGAATAGACCAGCCTCGCCAGCCTCACGGTGGTGCTCCTTCCACTCGGAATCAGCAAACTGAGTTCCTTGCGTGACCTTCATGTAGACGCCCTCTTGCTCGGGCCACTCAGTCCATACCGGACGGACCCAATGTGAGACGTCGATGATCAGAACTTCTTCGCTCATGATCGTAGCAGGAACAGTAGGTACCTAACCACTCTGCCAATCGTTTCATCGCTGGGTACACCAACGACGTCGTCACCTGGGAGATCGTCCTCCACTGGGGGCTCATCGTCCACGCGATCTTCGAATGGCAGATCGCTGACATCTGCCGCACGTATCCACCACTGTGGATAGCTGGAGGATCTCTCTATAAGATCCGCCTCGCCGTCATCCACAAACTTGTACTCGTCAAACCTGAATGATCCCTTGTACTCCTCGATCACATACACTGCAGCTGGCGGGTAGAGCCTACCCATTTTCTGGTGACCGTCAGCATGGCCTGACCAGATCTGGGCTTGCACGTTTACGTTGAACCACTTAGCTTCCATTGTCTTTCTCCTTTTTGATCTTGTCTAGGATCGATCGCGGTGAACCCACCGGTGCCGGTGGAACAGGCGTCAGGTTGTCAGGGTTCTTTGCCAGCAGTGCGCGCAGCCGGCGGATCTCTTCGTCGGTCAGCTTGGGCTCTGCCATTAGTGAATCCTTATCACTCCGATGCGGAACCAATCAACATTGATAGTCACGGTCGAGTTTTGCCAAACCTTGAAGTAGTGTTCGTCTCCGGAGAATCCGGAGATTCCCCACCAGTATGTGTTGTTGTGCACGATGTCGCCTGACGGGGCAGTGTTGGCTACCTTGCCCCATCGCACCAGCTCGGTGTCGCCAGTGTCGAATAGGCTAAGCAGCCTGTCGCCCGTAGTATTCGCGCCCCAGTTCACGTGCCACCAGTACAAGAACTTTGCCCCCTCGGGGGTGGATTTCTCCCGGAGGTTGAAGATACCTGTGTCGACATCGCACTTGATACCAAAATCCTCGGTCTTTTCACCCACGTCAAGCAGTACCGTCCAGGTAGAATCTGGCACCGAAACGGCGCCGCTGCCTGCCGAGCTAATTCTTCCGGACTCGAGTGGTGCTACCCCGAACTCGGCTTCGGCTGCATAGAAGCTCTGGAAGCTAGGTTCAGTGCCCCCAACCTCGGCCCACTGGTGGGTGCTGGCTGCCTCCAGGTTGTTTCCCCTGAGCCGCAGCTGATCTATCTCTTGCAGAGAGAGCCTCTCCCCTGCGCCCAGCTTGGCAAACAGTTCACCCAGTGTGGCCATTTAGAAACCTATCCCGTACTCACCAACCACAACCCGTGTGCCCTTTACGGGTGTCTCGGTCCCGCGTACAATGCCGAAGAACATCCAGTAGGTCTCGCCTGGGGTCCAGGATGAGGCGGTCTTCCCTGTCTGGGTCCGTCCGTTGACCGAAGTGGATCCAGCCAGAATGGTGGCGGTCACGTCTTCGCCGTTCTCGTTGTAGCAGGTATGTGTCGGGGTTGCCAATGCTGCCGAGCCATCCCAAACAATTTGTGGGATCCACACCGTGTCTGGCCAGACGTATTTCGTATCCGGGCTGGTCAGTGCATCGTTTCTGCTATCGTTCATTATGCCCTACTCCTTTTTTCATCAGATCCTGCCCGCAGTGAGTCTTCGCTGTCGCTGGCCCTGAAGTGTGATGTCCATGCATATAGCTGGTCGTATATTACCTTGATTCTGGAAACTACACCGGTGGGGGTGAGGTTGCCCGCAAGTGCTTGCAGTGCGGCAAGGAGAATGAACTTACCAACCGTGCCAGTGTTGGTGATGCTGCCAGCAAGGTTATTGGTTCTGTCAAAAACCCAGGTGAACAGCACTGCGCCAGTGTTGGTGATGCTGCCAGCAAGTGCTTGCAATGCGTCCAATGTTATCAGCTTGCCCACTGTGCCGGTATTGGTGATGCTGCCAACCAGGTATCGATTCAGCGCGAAGTCGACCCACCTGAAGTCGTCGACGAATAGCACTCCGGTTATCGACGAGTGCTGATTGGCGGGGCCGAATACAATTTGGTCACAAGAGTCTCCGTCATTGTCTATACCATCAATGGCCTCCTGTAGGACGCCATCAAAAAACATTGCCATGAATCCGTTGTTGGCTCCTGCGGCGCGCGATTTTCCCCAAACAAATCGGAAAGTATGTGGGGCGTCGGTGAACGTGTACCACGCGCTGATAAACTGTTGTTGCGCATCGTTGCGGATGGTGAACTGCATCTGGTAAGCTGACCCGGTATATCGAATTGCCACATTGAAGACGTTGACTAAAGACACAATGTCGAAAGTTTGATTGGTCCCTATGGTTAGGCTGTTGATGTCCATGTCGAACTCCCAGGAAACACTGTCTACTCCCCCCGAGATGTCGGTCAGTAGAGAAAAGGTCGCCAGGTTGTCGCCATAAAAAGTCCACGCCCCACCGTACGACCCGCTTATTGCAGCGGCGGGTATAACCCATTCGGGCGAGCCGAGGCCGTCGGTGAATTTCAGGTCATCGAAATAAACAATGCCGTCAGTTCCCGAGTCTATGCCGACTCCGGATGCGGCGTTCATAATGTCAATGGTTTGGAGATCTGAATCAATGCTGGTGATGCTGTCAACCAACACCCCGTCTATGTACGTGTACTGATAGCCGTCGTTCGCCCCAACACCACTGGAGGCCTTCCATATCTGTCTGATGTGATGCCCGGCGTCGGTGATAGTGTGGTAGCTGCCGAAGGTTCTGGTTCCAGCGTCGGTGTCGTACGCCGGGCGCAGACGGTAAACAGAGCCGTTGTAGTTCATCTCCATCCCGAGCTGGACGCGGTCTAGCGCGGTGTTGGTGGAGTAGAACATATAAAATGCGTCCCCCGATGTCATAGCTATACCGTTGGGGTCGAACCAACACTCAAAAACACCGAAGGTTTCTCCCGAGGGGGTTGTCCAGCTAACGCTCATCGAATTGTCGGAATTGATGGGCAGAAGTAACCCATAGCTGCCTCGGTGTTTGGCAAGGGTGTTTGCCATCTGTGAGAGTGCATCGTTCTGATAGATCTCATCAAGATACATCGATCCACCAAAGCTCACTGAGTTGGTTAGGGTCATCCCCCACCGGGTGTAGTCCCAATCTCGTGTGTCGTTGTCAATGTTGGTGACTGTTGCAACTTTAGTCCCGTCGATGTAGACGTAGCACCTGCCGTTGTTGGCTCCTCCGGAGGTAGACCTTACGTGGCGGACCATTACGTGGTGCCACGCGTTCAATGTGAAGGCCGCGTCGTAGACCGTCACATAATTGGTGTCATCTTTTCTGATAAACACCTGGAACTTGTTCACCCCTGACACCTTGGAGAAACGGTAGATGTGCATAATCTCTCCTGCACCATCGTATCCCCGCATAAAATCTACCACTTTGCCTTCGTCGATTGCTATGTCATTACCGTTTACCCAGAAGGAGTGGGCAAACAGAGTTTGGTTGACGCCGACATAATTCAGGGTACCATATGCGACATTTGCGTCGTCGAACTCGACGTTCATACCGTATGTGCCGTCGTGCTTAGCGGCAGTTATCCGGGTAAAATCTCCATCGGCGTCAGTCACACTATCAAACCCGAAGGGGGTCCCAGCCTCACAATTATTGTATTCGTCCCAAGACCCGCCAGACGCCTCAAAATCCCCGGGAGGGTTGCCGAGCTCTTCTACATCGGCGTTGTGATCCCAGCCAGGGAAGAGGGAGTCGTAATCACTATCGTCCCCCTCTTCATAGTCTGCTGTTTGGTCCCAGGCCGCCGGTTCGCCGGTCATGACTTATCCGCCCGCAACGTATGTGATTGTATATGTGTACTGGATGCTGTCCAGGTTTTCGACAGGGACGGCAGCGAACTCACTGCGGTCCATAAGCGTCCCGGCGGTTGCCTTAGAGAACACCCCGTGCTCGGTGATAGACTTTGTGGAAGTGTAGGCAATCGTGCCCACCGAGGCGTAGGTTACACCACTCTCGGTCTGGTCTCCCGTTGCTCGGGATTCCCCGTCAGTGGTTTCCATGGCTGTGTCCCCGACTGCGGGGTTCGTGGTGCCTACCCCTGAATCGTGGAACTTGAAGTCTCCAACCTCGGAGCTCTCGGTGTCGTGCTGGAGGCACATAAACGTGCAGTACGCGGTCGTGACTACGCGCCGGTCCAGCACACCATAGTCAATGTAGGTGCCGTCCGCCAGGTACTTGATGGCGGTCAGCTCTCCCATGATGGTTGTAACGCCAAACAAGTTGGCTATAGGGCCAGCAATCTTGGCCGCAAGCCAGCCCTTGATGTATCCCATGCGCAGCTGGTTGCGGATCTTCCAGGCTAGCGGAGCCTTCACGCCGCCTCGGATGACCTTCATACCTAACTGTCCGCTTAGTCCTAGCGCGCTACTGTGAATCATTTAGAACATCTCCTCTACTAATTTATCGGCTTTTTCTTGGCTGGCAACTCTTCCTTCACGAAGCTGGTTGCCCTTGATTCGTATCACCTGTTGTGACCCGCGTCTCTTTAGCTTTTCAAAGATAAAGGCATCGGAAATTTTGTCTCTAGCCTTGACGCCGGCGGATTTGTGAATCCATTCATCATCGATTTGGACTGGAAACAGCACACCCGTGAACACCAGGAAGTCAAGAGTTTTTGCGCCAGCCATGTTGCGTGCGGGCGCCCCAAACACTTCCTCGAACTTCCACCAGAATACCTTGCTGCTTCTGGCTAATGCCCGGCCGTAAACTTCCTCGAGATCGGACGCCTTCCTCCCCCGCAGCCTCCCTGTTAGTTCCGGGGCGGTACTGCCTTGCGCAGCAGGCCGCCCGATAAGAGGTTTCTTGTATCTCCGGCCCCGCCTGGGTGGGAGGTCATAAACGAAAGACTTACGACTCACGAATAGCGACGGTCACTTCTAGCACCTTGGCCTTGGTCACGCGGTTGAGAGCCAGCCTTATTACAGAGGGCGGCTCCACTAGCACACGCATGCCATCCAGGTCGGGCCATATCGAACCCATCACTAGCGACCCCGCGTCCTCGCCTTGGCTCTTGAGCCATTTTATAAATTTGTCGGGGTCCCTGTTGATCTTGGAGCCAGTGACAGTCAGGCTCTTGACGGGGATCCGGATAGTCCACTGGTACTTGACTGGGATTCTCCCGTATGCCTCAATAACCCACGATCGTAGCACGGGCGGGATCTTAGAATCATTGGTTCTGAATATAAGGCGGATTCGAATCCTCCGCCTGTTGCCTTGCCAGATGCCTCTTTCCTGAAAGTCGCTCCTGTTGAACTCTCCAATGTCGTACCAGACTGAGCCGTCAATGTCGTTGTCAACCTGGTACTGGGCATAAATTGTCACGCCCGCCGCAAGGTTGCGGGTAGTGAGAGAGAGTGAGTTGAACAGCTTCTTGATTCTGTGCGCGTTCATGTCTACTGTGCTGGAGATGAATATCGCTTCGTGCTGGTAGTTCATTCCGGAGTCGTTGAGCATGTTCAGGGATTCGTCTGGCAATTCCATCAGGGCCATCTCGCCGTCAACGTCAAACCAGAGCCGATCTTGTGTGCCCGGGCAAGCCTGGTAGTGGACTCCCCTGACTCGGCGGCCCGGGAGCCACGCTTCAAATATGTTTCCGTACCCCGTCTTATTCCACCCGTAGACGCCGCTGATGCGGTGCTCTTTCACACCCCATTCTCGTCCAGCATCAATGCCCGCATACATGACAGCCTGCGTTGGCTCCAGCGCTGACACCACGCCCCTGCGTCTATCTGGTAAGCCCGCATTCAACCACGGGCCCATGTCGTCGACATTGCTACCCATAATCTGTTCGATCGAGTAAGCCCAGTTGACGTAGAACATCAGGTTCCACGAAGTAGCCGCAACTCCATTCGTCGCCTGGGCCATCGTAGAGAGCCCAATGGGAACCTCTGTGTACTTGTCGTTTTGGACCTTGCCTAACGCCCCTTGCTTGCGCACCCATACGGCCTGCTCGTGAAATGACAGCCCCGTCATGGGATCTGTGGCGTCCCCACACTGAATTTCTGTGCCAAACGATAGATCTGTAGCCCAAGCCTTTGCTTCAGCAAAGCTGACGTCTACCGCATCGTTCTCTCCACGGCAGATACTCACGCCCGTCGAGGGGTGGTTCGTGACAACTACATGGTCCGCCTTTTTGGACTCTGCGTTTCCCTCATGCCCGGGGGTGCCGGAATTCCACCTGACTCGTAGCATATTGGTGGCAGAGCCATAAGGGAACAGGACCTGGTTGTTGAACACCGCAGGCGGGCTGACCACTTTGTCCGTCAGCGCAACTGTCGCGATGGTGACCGGGTACCAACGATCGGTAGCATAAATTACGTACTCGGAAGTGGTGTCGGGGGTTTTGTCGGGCCAAGCCGTGACCGTTAGAGTGTCTCCGCTGCTGCCTGTTATTTCAGCATACTGTCCCTTACCTGTGCCTTTAGTAATTCGAACCCAGGCGCCAAGCCAAAGGTCTGTGTGAGACCACGTCTTTCCGGTGTCTTTTATCGTAGTGGAGGTAGCGCTAGTTGCAATACCTCGATCGCCGTTGATGTACAGCGCCGAGGTGGTGTCATTGTCCTTGTTGGTCACAGCATATCTAGCACCCTCCATGTCAAAGTGAAACCACCGCCCAAACCAGCTGGCCAAGGTTATTCGCCAAAATATCTGTATGTCCTGTTCCGCCGTCCAGGACGAATAGGGGCTTGGCGCACCATTGTACTGGTCTTCGGCGCCACCGTTTCCGTACCCAATTTCAAAGTAATCGAATTCAGTCCCAGCCGCATCCGTGTACACAACAAAGTGGTACTTGGTGCCACTGGTTAGCGCGTAGCTTATAGTCACGTCGACAATCTGGGAGATATCTTCTTCCCGCAGAGCCGTGTATGTTACAGATCCCGACGTCCCCGATATCTCTGAGGTAGGCTTTGCGGGAGTGCCACCATCGTCAGCGAATATCGCCATCGTCAGATTTCCTGTCGGCTGCCCGTGCCTGCGTACCCAAATTTTGGCCTGAACGTAGGTGCTAGAGGAGTCTGCCTCGAACCTGCGCGAGTAGGCCGCCGTGCTGTCCAGGCGCTTGAACCTGACATTGGTTCCCACAATCGCAATAGGTCTCGGAGTGGGCAAATAAGTGATGGATTCAGTGTCCGTCTTCTCTGCGAATCTCCACTGTGGGGCAGGGTGCAAATGTTCGGGAGTAAAGTTCCACAGATTTCGCGAATCAAAGAACCTAGATTCGTCAGTGGTAAACTCCTGGTTGCCTCGGCCACCTATCCAGCTTTTTTGCTGAATGTGAGAGTGACCAGGCTCCCAGTCGCCAAACTCTTTTCCTGCGTTTCCGAAGATGTGGCTGGTTGGAACCTGGGGCTCCTCGTTTATGTCAGGGGGATCCCCGGTGATGTCAAATTCCCAACGAACCAGGCCATCGGAGAGACTCATCATCTTTTTCATTAGGTAAGATATGGACCGTAGGCATTCCTACGTCCCCGCCTGCGAGAGGTTATGTGCATGGCCTGTTTCTTTTCGGGGGTAGGTAACTTGATTGGATAGTCCGCCCGGCACTCGTCCCGATATTGGGCTGCGTCGTTGGCGTCCTGCATAAGGCCGCGGTCTTCGCCTTCGGTGCGACGGATTTGCCAGCGTAGTGCTTGGTATGCGGCCTCGGCGATCGCGCGCTCGAGAGCAATGGCCGAGTCGAGAGTGTCACTGTAAATTGTAAGCCTGTCCGCCGGGCCAGCGCCAACCAGACGAAGCACAACCCCCGATGGGGGCTGGCGGCGAAAGATCAGTACACCATTTTCCGGGTACCAGTCCGACATGCGCACCGGACGCTCGGCGTTCGCGGCGGTGGACTCGTGATGATATACTCGGCGAGGGCCGCGCTTGAATCCGGCGGGGAGTGTGTATTCTAGCTTCCCCGCTGATGTGGTAATGGATGTGTCGGTCTTGGGCACGTACCCAAGGCGCTGTAGGGAACGATTCACAATGCCCACCATGTCGTCGGTCGACCAGCGCTTGCTAGCCAGGGCGAAGTGGTCTCCGGTGGCCACGGCGGTAGAGAATGCCGTCGTCACTGTACCTGTTGCTCGGGCGTAGTCGGTGATTCGAGCGAATTCGTTCTCTGGAGCTGCTCCGGCCCCGGCAGCGTCGTAGGTGATGAAGGCTGTGCCCTTGTTCCAGGAGTCATCCTTTCCCTTGAGGGCACTGTCTATCAGCGTGGTGCTAGAGCCACCAGTGGTGACGCCATGCACCAGCTGTCCCAGCTCGTCGAATGTCCCCTCCATTATATCGGAGAGGGTGGGAGATAAGTTGCTCATTTACGCCTGCCCTTTCGGACTTTGGTAGCTTTCTTGTTCTTCTTCGCGGGTTTCTTCTTTTTGTGATAGGTCACTTGCATCACTCCGCCAGCGGAGTTAGCCCGTCGCTGCGCTTTTCGGTGTAGCCCCAGTACTCGGGGGAGAACTTGCCCCTGAACTGGAACCCCACGGGCGCGAACAGGCGCCTCATGGGGTGTCCGTGGGAGCAAATAACGTCAACATCATCACGCAGGCTTACGGGAATTGCCTCTTCCACTACCTCGCCGTCAACGTCACACCTAAAATCGTAGGTAGGCATCAATTATGCTGCTAGAGGGGCGCTGCCCCAAATGCGAACCGTTGCGTTGGAGGTCATGTCGACCGTAAGGGCCACCCCAAACGCTATGCCACCAAGGCCGGTGTAATCGAATAGCCTGCTATCTCCGTCCAGAATATGGTAGACCAGGTCGTCTTCGCTGCCGTCTGTCGCAGCATTGCAAAGCTCTACGTCAACGTTTCCGCCGTTCGCAGATATCTGCACCGCGTATATAACAACTGGCACGGCCGCGGCGGCCGCCTTGTCACTCGTCCATTGCTCCGTCGTGTACAGTGGTAATGTTGCGTATCCCATCTTGTTTCTCCTTTTACGAGTTTCCTACTCCGAAGTGTGCGCAGGCTAAATCCCAGTCAATCCAGATCTTGTAGCCTGCCTCTGTCACTGCTCTACATAGCTTCAGGTCTTCTCCTCCGTGCTCCATATCGTATGGTCGCTTCCCTATTGCTTCGGCTACCGATCGGTGCATCAGCCACACGCCTGCTCCGGCTGCATCCACCTGCTCTAGCCCCGTGCCGATATCGTCCTCTTCATAGATCCGGTACTCAAATTTTTCGTGCCGGAGGCCTAGATTCTGGTAGACTACGGGGCTGTAGGGCTCGAATTTCTTGCGGTACCAGCCCCCCACCATGAGTACCTCCGGGTTCTTCGTGTGCTCGAGGAGTTTGTCTACTATCCCGGGTGGAGGGTTGACATCGCTGTCAAGCATCATCAGCCAGTCGTCCCCGGTGAGGGTAACATAGTCCTCGTGAATGTCGTTGCGTGCCGATGGTAAATAAGTGGAGGTCGTGGTCATGAAGTCGTCCCATGGCATCATCCGGTTGTGGATAAACATGGACTGCACCCACTGGCTGTAGGAGATCTCGTCGAACGGGATCCCCCAGCATACGGGCGTGGTGCGAATCATGACATTCTGAATCAGACCCTGGTTGTGGATCGCTTCCTTCTCTACGATCGCCCCCAGGCTCTGCACAAGCTTATCTATCTCGCCGGGCGGCGCGTCGATCTCTTCAATCTTGTGGATCTTCTTGTGCCTGCCGCGATTCTCGTTTCTACTTGCCACTCAGCACATCCCAAATATCGGCTCGCTCATACACTTCCAAGTCTCCTCCGACGGTTGCGTTGTAGATTGTGACACCCATCTTTTCTGCAGAATCTCGCGCGATCGTGTGGGCCTTGTTGAGCATCCAGTTGATTTTGTCATAGGTGTGCGGAGGGTTTAGCTCCCCGCCCCGCTTGATCTTATAAGAAGTGTAGCCCGGGTGAAAATGGTTTATGTCATCATCACGCGGGCCACGGTATTTGTAGAGGTCGCATCCTACAAGATATATGGGGTCACAGTTTAGCTCCGCAGCTGCCTGCAGTGCCATCGTGATCCCGCCGCCAAACCTGCAAGGGGTCGGTAGGTGCCATGCCTCGGGCAAATTGCCGTTATGATGCCCGCAGTCGTCGAAGTAGGTGATGTCGGTCTTTCGGTACGGATCGATCAGCACCTTCTCGTGGTCTTTTACGATGAAGAAGCTTTCTCGGGCGGCCATGTAGGGCCAGTCCCAGGTGTCTCCGTTGCTTACGTCGGCCAGCACCCAAATGTCCGGGTCCCAGCCTAGATCCTTCATAAACAAACGGTTCATTCCGATGGTGAATTCGCCCTGGAGGCGGTCCATCGGGGTAAGATTCAAACTTGATCCGTTTCCGATTACGAAGGCTCTCATTTTTTCATCTCGAAGGGGGCGGGTATCAGCCACCCCCTTCGTCATGCTATTCGGTTGTGCTCACAAGGGTTAGCTTGTGAGGTAGTACTTCGCAATTAGCCGGTAAGTTCCCGCGCCAACTGCTTGGTCATGCGATGGGAAAATGCTCGCTCCCGCTGCCACGGTTCCCTCTGCTATCGAAAGAGCCTGGTAGGAGCCTGCGGCTGCGGCCACGTTATACGCGGTCGCGGCTACAATTTCTGCGCCAGCGGATGCCGTGCCGATCGTGATATCGCCGGCATTGATGCCTGTGTCAGAAGCCGAAGCCTCTTCCCACAGGAGACCAATTTCAGTGATCTCAATTTCAGCAACTGCGTGGAAAACGATTTCCTCGGAGTCTGCCGCCGAGATGTCAATCAGGCTTCCCCACACTGCAGTTTGCACTCGTGCGTTCACCTCGAGCTGCTCGATTAGAATCCCTGCAGCTACTGCGAGGTCGCCGGTGTCGATTAGCGCTTGATTCTCGACCAGGAAGCGAACCCAGTCGGCGTTGTCGTCGCCTTCGTCGACCTTTTGC
>SDBT01009226.1_pt1 | contig 16034 bp, 22 predicted proteins | sample 2277101 | NCBI WGS metagenome assembly SDBT01 (sample SAMN10404973, study PRJNA504765) | marine sediment metagenome | isolation source: marine sediment core GS10_PC15, 103 cmbsf | place: Arctic Ocean: Southern Knipovich Ridge | collected 2010 | reverse complement strand
CTGCAGTACTCCGATCGCGTACACCTTCTCCACGATCTTGCTGGTGTATTGTGGGGTGTGCTCCACCTTCAGCTCAGTGCCGAGCTTCACCGCAAAGGTGTCGCCCTTCATAACCGGGTGCGCGTAGATCTTCTTGCAGCTACCGGTGTCGGTGATCAATTTAACGAGGCCCTGATATGAGGCCTCCAGGTTGCACTGGAGTGCTCCGTTAGTATAACGCGGTACCAGGTGCGCCAGTTTGAGCGCTGGGTTTAACGTCAGGCCGATTTGGGTAATGTTTAGCACTGACTCCATGACGCTCTGCGCGGTACATTCCTTCAGCTTTTTGTTGCGGTTTAGGTGCTGCAGGGCGAAGCTGATCTCGCGGGCAAAGCTGGCCTCGTCTCCTTGTTGCATCCACTTGCTGCGGATTTTATCGAAGTACTCGGCTGTGACTACTGTCGGCAGCTTGCTGTTGTTTGCTATCGCTGGTGTGTTTGTCATAAGTTCTCGGCTTTAGTGGTTACGTGTTTTTGGATTTTGCAAATTAAGGCCAGGGCCTCACCCATTAGGATTTCACCGGCAGGGGTTTCCATCTTAGGCCAGTAAAGGTTGTCCAGCTGCTTGACAAAACCCATTAGTTTTTCCTTTTCGGGAGCTGCGGCAGCTTCGCGTAGCCTTTCTTCTTCCGCTTCCCTTTTGAGCTTCTCATTATTCTTGCGTTCAAGTTCTTGCTTTTCTTGCTCATCCTTGGTGGCTTGTTCTCTTGCGGCCTTCAAATCAGCATCGCGTTGTTTCTCCGCTGCGTGCGCTAACTTTTCTTGTTCCAAGGCTTCGCGCTCCTCCTGCAGTTTCCTGCCTGCAGCTGCTTGCTTCTCCTCCTGAGCTGCCAGGTACGCGGCTTGCTTCTCATTGAAGAAGACAAAGAACTTAGGCTCGTCCATTTGGTTTAGCTCCTCCTCCGGAACGACCAGCTCGATGGTGGCCAGCTTCTCCAGGCGCATGGGAAGGAGGCCCTTCAGTTTGTCGGCCAGTTCCTTGGCTGCTCGCTCTTTATCGATAGCGGTGTATTTAGCGACCAGCTGCTTCTCAATTGGCTCAATCTGTACCTGGATGCGGTTCGCTTCACCGTCCACCATGCGGCCACCATTTAGGAAGTCAGCCTTCAGCTCCTTCCGCTTTTTCTCTACGGTGGTCCTCAGCGTCATCATTTGCTTGGCTGAGGCCTTCACCAGGTCGTAGCCATCGGTGTCCTCCAAGCCGTTGATCTTTAGCTTCAGGAATTTGTCCGCCAGCTTGGCGATCTCCGCGTCCGCTACGTTGTACTCCTTCAGCTTTTCGGTAATAAATTCGGGGGTTGTGTTTTGTTCGTCCATTATTTCGGGTGTTTATTTGGTTAGTCGATTGTAGATTATTGTAGCGCTCCAGTCGTTCAGGTCAATGATCAGCTCGTCCACGTAAAAGCTGCCAAACTCCGGAACGATGTCCTCGATTAGCTCCCAGGAGTTCGGCCGGTCTAAGCCTATCTGCTTGCCCTTGAAGTGTTCGATCACTTCCTTGCGTGGACCGAGGCCATCACCATCGCGAACATCCCACTCGGCTTCGATCTTTACGATCCGGGGAGTCATGCCGGTGATCCCGCAGTCGTTGCTGTCAATGTCCAGGCCCCAAAAGATGGTAGCGCGTGGGTTTTCGATTTCTGCAGAGTCGTCCAGTACTGTCAGGTCGATCTCTTTGTGCGTTGTTAAAAATGTGTGATTCATTTGACGTGTGTTAAGTTTTTGAGCAAAAAAATTTTACGGCTTTTCTGCTTTACCGTGTAAATCCACCACAATAAAAACCACGCCATCGATGGCGTCGGTCTTCAGCTGGCCTTGTTCTATTTGCCAGTGAATACTTCCACGCTTCAAGCCTACGGACCTCCCATAGTTGGCGGGTGTTTTTAGAGTTCTGCGGTCTACCTTAATTGTTTTCATATTGCGAAGTACCGTAATATCTTGACCAATGTCAAGCGGTTCGTCTATTCTTTTTCGTTTTCTTTTGGAAGTTCCGGAAGCATGCCCTTCTTCGGCTCGACCGAAACGATCCCTTCCAATGTTTTGCGACCCTCCAGCTGCTTGGTTATGCCGGCCTCGTATATTTCGGCCTTCTCCAGTAGCCCACTAACGGCCTCGTCAAAGGATGAGGGGCAGTTGCCTATCTCTGCGATCCAGGCGACCGGTCTGCCCTGATCATTGAAGGCGCTCAGCGCGATTTCCAGGGTGAAGGTGGGCAGCTCGCCACCGGTGCGGCTGTAGCTCATGCGGTAAATGGTTTCGGACTCAGGGACCTCCTCCAGGAAGGTCTTGATATCGGGCTTGTAAATGATCACGCTCATGGCGCGAAGTACTGTAACTTCTTGACCAATGTCAAGCAAAAACGGGTTTATTTTGTTTTCTGGTCTCGAACGTTCGGGAAATAAAGCGGTCAACTTAGTTCAAGTTGTGAGAGCTTTATGAACCGATGAAATTCTTGCCCTTGCTTATTTTGCATAATGTCTAATTATAGGACGATGCCGAACGGCAAGGGGATTTGTACGCTACAGGCCTGTCTTGGCCTTGCAGTGGGGGCACGTTTCCACTTTGCCCGCAAATTTCTTCTTGCACGCGCCACAGACAAAGCTCTTTCCAATACCGGTTTCGTTAGAGTACGCGTTAATGAATTTTCTGATCTTAGACATATCGGCTTTTATACTACCGATCCCTGAAGCCATTACAAAAAATACAATTAATGTTATTAAACTAATAAGCCCCGTTACTACTGTTAAGATTTGCATTGTGTAGGAGTTTAGATAAAACAAAGGGACGCAGTTATCTTTCCTGCGCTCAAACTCCTACGTTAAAGACGCAAAACGTCTAACAGCGCCCCTCGTAAGGGCGTGTCGTAGGAGTTTGAAGTACCCGTTAATTGGAGTAAATATATCAAATCGGTAGGTTTGCGGGATGGAAAAGGAAAAGTGGATTTATGCCTATCGGAACCTGAAGGGAAAGAAAGACCGAAAGACGGGTGTCAGGAAGCTGAGCCAATTTTATTGGGAGAACATCGAATCCCTGTCAAAAGTTAAAGGCAAGAAAGAAGGCCGGCAGGATTATATTATGGCCAATTGGCTGGAGGTGTTGCTTTATAAAGCTGGCTTGCCATTATTATCCTCATGGTCGTCACTGAGCACAACCCAAAAAATCAATGTGATTGCTATTATAGTGGCTGTTGTCATTTTTGCTTTGGGGGTCATTTTCTGACGCCTACAAATCCCCAACTTGTCCTATAATGGTATAGCATTATGTTAAATAATGGGGCGGGTTAATTTCAAGTTCGAGACCATAGGCCAAGAATAGACAGGTAGAGCCGTTCCTTTCGGAACTGCGACTGTCGTTAAGTTCTTGGCCTTTCATTTGGTACATTAAACAAATGTAACGAATTAATAAGCGCAAAAAGTCCTTTGATTTTTTTGTGGAGGTCGGCAGGGCCGCCTTTGATAAAACGCATTTCCGATTTGTGTTACCGTGGAGGTCGCCCCGCGAGGGCTTATTAATCCATGCGCCCACTTTTCTTCTTCCGGAGACTGATCTTCCAAAAAAAAGCGATTTCGTGGCGTTTGTTCAGCATGTCGAAGCTGTAGCCATATGTTTGATCCTTGCGGCCCTGCAGCAGGAGGCTCGGCCCGGCTCCCAGGCTCGTCAGATCGCTGCCGATGTTTGCGCCTACGAATAGCTTGCGCCTCGGCTTGCTGATCACTGTGGTATTGATCACCAGCGGACTCAGGTCCTGGAAAGAGAAGGCCCGGTGCTTTATCCGGTTCATGCTGACCGTGTCCATGACGATCACCCGGAAGGTGGAGTCGTCCGTTATGGTATCGCTGTAATAAATGCGGGCAAAATAGTCCACCAGGATGGCCGTGGTGTCGATGTCCAGGGTCCTCCAGCGGGTCGATCCTGTGTCCATATATACGGGCCTTGGAACGTCCACCTCAATGATCCGCGGGGTGGTGTCGCCCCAAATGGTGTCCGTGTGCTCTTCGGTGATCACCTCGCCAACGCATCCGGGAGTGCAGGACCTCTGCAGGATAATGACGACCACCAAGCCGGCAATGATCAGCAGATAATTGCGGTGCGTCCGCGTCATTGTTTCTCGCTTTTTCGGTAGCTGTCGCCTCCGATGTACATAGTGGTGACGGTAAGCATGCCAGCGATGGCGCTACTGGCCACGCCCTCCATGCTTTGGTTAATTGCGCAAATGGTAACAAAGCCAAGGAAGAGATCTACCAGCAGGCAGAGCTTCAGACGGGTCCTCCTTAGTTTATTCATACCGGCAGGCCTTCCAGGCGCTTCATGGCGTTAAAGTGGGCCAAGGCTATGCGCTGCTGGCCTTCGACCGACTGCATGAACTTGCAGTCCTCCAGGCGGTCCATGAAACCGTTCTCGGTTAGTACTGCTGGGCAGGTGGTGCGCTCAAGCAAGTAAAAAGGCGCCTCCTTGTCCGGGTCTTTGTCGGAGTAATCTGCTCGAAATATACGGCCTGGAAATTCCTTCATTATCTCCTCGCAGAAGACGGTCGCGATTGGATCGCTGGCGGTCTCACCTGGCGAAGTGAATACCTCGAAGCCGGTCCCGCCTCCAGCGTTGCCGTGGATCGATAACAGGACGCAGTTGCCGTGCTGTTTGTGGTACTTGTTGGCCAGCTTCACGCGCTCCGGCAGGCTCATATCCTTGTCGCCATCGTTCAATACGAAGTAGGCCAGGCCCTTCCCGGACGGCATCCGAACAATCAAGTTGATCAGGTGGCTCCGGATGGCGCGGTTAAAGACGCCCTCGAAGAGCTGAGGGGTGCCATCGTCCCACTGAGGTGATCGCTTGCCTTTGGTTTGGTACTTGCCGTCTATGAGGCCCCCGTGCCCCGAGTCGAGCAACCAAGTGTACTTGTTCATGCTTTTGAGTTTATAAGCGCCTGCAGTAGCGCGGTATGGTTTTCGGCTATCTTGGCTGTGATTCCGGTGATCTCCTTTTGTATGGCGTCCATCTTGCCGCCCAGGTCTCCACCCAGCTTCTCAATCTTTTGGTTCGCTGAGTCCACCCGTCTGTTCATTAGATTGCGCAGCTCCTTGATTTCTTCCTGGCGCTCCGTGTTCTCCTTCTCTGCTGACTTCTTCAGGGCGAGCTTGCCGGCTCTCAGCTGCTCGATCGCGTATTTGTTAGCGAAGTATGACCCGGCAACGCCAAGGACCCCACCGATAATAGTGCCCACTTGCATCGCGTTGAAGGTTATGTCCTGAATGTTTGCGGGGTGGTCCAGAAGAAGATAGAGGAAGCTCATGCTTCGGATTGTATTACCTTCAGGCCTTCAGCAGATAGAACCGCCTCGTTGGTCTGGTCCTTGTACACTCTGCCGCCCGTCTTGGCCTCAATTTTTTGCTTTAATTCCTTCAGGTTAGAAAACCCAAGGTTCGCCTTTATGTTCTTCAATACAGTCTTGGACAAGAACCCAAAACAAGTCCAGTAATGAGTAGCGGGCGCGTTGCCTGTGGCGCTCAGCCCTATCCTGAATGTTTTGTCGCCTCCTATTTTGTCAACGTGTGTTTTCATCCAATTATTGCAGGCGTCTCTTTTGCTGGCTGGTATGATTATGTGGATTCTCAAAGGTCGTAAACGTCTAAGAAGCGTTGGCCCCAGTTGTCAAAATCGTCCTGAGTCATTCCGCCCTGGATAAAACCTTCGGCAAGGTCTATCTGTGCGTGGAATCCATCGGTTCCCGCGTTATTCCTTGCACCCCAATAGGGGTTGTCCGTTATATTGAAGTCTCCAGGGGTTACTGCGGATAGGTCGCCATCGTCTATCCCGTCATCAGCCAGCTCTGTAAATGTGCCCCCAACGGCTTTCCCAACTTTGATAAATCCTCCGGTTTTATCAATCCAAATTACAATACCAAATGTGGTCGCCCCATTAGGTAGGGCAACATTGGCCAACCATCGCGCCAAATTATCGTTGGACTCGTAAAATATTGTTATGAGGCCGGAAGTATTAACAAAACAAAAAACACCCCTGTCTTGCGATGAAGCATTTATACTGCCCACACAAATTTCCGTAGCTGCGGGTTGCCCATCTTGCATTTGCATAACCATGCCATAGCCTAATTGATCCCTGCATTCTGCCTCAAATGTATTACCTGAATCTAAAAAATCATTACTGCCGTCAAATCGTGCTACTGAAAATCCATTAATGATATCAGCGGTTTCGTGCGGCTTATCTGATGCGGTGCCCTGTGTTGCATCGTTGCCGGCTGCGCTTTCGTCCGTCCACTCGTCAATATCAGGGCTGGAGGTAACAACGTAAGATTGTTTGCCCCAAAATGCTAAATTTCCGTCAAGTCCCGTTAGCGGATTGAATTCGCCCGGAGACTTCACTCGGTCTAACCCTAAGCCAAAGCCCAGCATTAGTCAGCGTCTTCTCCGTGATAAGCCAGCACGGCTCCCGCTGTCACTGTTATTTCGGAGAATCTTCCATAAGTTGGAACCCCTTCCGATACGGTCACGCTACTAAGGGCGTCACCTTTTTTCGTTACTCCAGAAAAGGTAGCCGCTCCGCCCACTGGCACGATGGTATAAAAATCGCCCTTCTTGGTTTCAACGCCTAACTGAGCGAAACCGTTTTGGCCAAACTCGGCCCCCGGTATTGTCTTGATTAAGTTTGTCATAATTGCAAATTTAAGTTATTCTGTTGTTTCGGTCCAGTCTGCACCGTCCCATTTAGTTGTGTTAGTTGTATCGTTTCGGCCCTTGACCTTGCAAGGATAGGGTGCGTCAGTGCGTTGCGTTTCGCTGCCGGCATCGAATGCGCCATCGTTGATAAAGTCCACGCCAAAACCGGCACGCATGACCTTGCCGGTCGCTGTCTCAATCACTACGTGGTATGGAATTGCTGCCATTATATTTTATGTTTAAAGCCCAAAACAAAAAGAGAGAGGTCATCCTGCGGCACCGCCACTGCGTAGTCGATATCTTCAGCTGAGTCGGTCCGTATCCATACCTGGCCCTTAGCGGTTTCGGTCAGTTGGATGCCTGGAGCGAACCGGTATGGCACGTTCGGCTTGGTGATGGAAGAGTCTGCAGAGCGCAGAACAAACTCATCGGTGGCGTTACCGCCCACGGTGTTAAATTCCCAGCCAAGCCAGGCCTCCATAGAGTCCGGAGGGATCAGCGCAGATAGGTCCAGCGTGCTGAGGCTCGTGGCTGATCCCAGCAGCAGCAAATTCAGAACGCTTTGATTGACGTCCCAGTGGTATTCCTTGTGGTTATTTTTGCCGAGCTGGAAGAACTTCCGGATGTCGGACCCGCTGTCATTATATACCCAGCCGACATGCCTCCAATCGGTGTAGCTTGTTGATCCCAGCAGGCTGCCAAAGTCGTCACTGGTGGTCATGGTCACAGCCACCTTCGGCCCAATCGTGTAATCCTCACCGCTCCCAAATATGTCCACGTCAAGGTCCAGCTGCGTGGTGCTATCAATGGCAGCCACACGCGCCTGGGTGCCACCGGTGTCATTTTTAACCAGGTCGCCAACTTGGACATTGGCCGCTGTGAAGTTTGCGGTGCTGTCTATTAGCTTATTCGCTGTGACTCCGTCCGTGATTCCTGTGGCCCGATCTGCGTCCCGCCCAAGTACATGGACTGCATACCATGTATCGGCTGCCTCAGGGCCTGAAAACAAGCCGCCCAATCCTGTGAGGGTGATGTCTATGGTCTCAGTTCCGAGCCATTGCATGCTAACTTTGTCTTCTTCTCCCCTGACGTGCGAATTGATTGCGCCCACGCCCACGGTGATCTGCGAAACGCTGGTCCAATTCAGGTTCGCGTTGTCAATATAGCCAAAAGGCAGAAGGCCACCGCCTTCGAGTCCCAGCCACTTCAGGGTGCCGTCCGGGTCCTTGGTAAGTATCGAATTGTTTCCAGCCAAAAGAAAGCCGAAGGGCTTGTGCATCCGCGCATCGCTCGGCTGGCGGTCCTTGTCTACGTCCGCATTGATGTGGTAATTTTTTGGCTTCAGGTCGTCGCTCATCTTAGCAGTCTAAGGGTCGGCCTTCGTGGTCAAATAAATCGTGAGGGCAATCGTCAATCCTGCGCTTGCCTAAAATGATCCCGCCAACGATATCGCCAGCTGTGCGGTTGCGGCCTCGCTGTACATATTTGGGATAGGTGGCAGCGTTCTCCTCCAAGAAGCTGAGCATCTTCTCCTTCAGGGCGGTCGCGTGGCTAAAGACGCGCTTGGATAGATCCGATCGCTGGGAGTTGCTGGCCGATGTGCCGAACTCGCTGGAATTGACCTGCAGGCCTTGGTTCACGGTTCGAATGTGAAGGTCCTCCAGTATCTCAAATTTCACATAGAACGCCAGGGCCTGAACGATATACTCGTCCAGCAGCGTTTGGTTATCCGGGGTCAGGGTCGCGGCAATGTTTTGGCTTTGTATCTCGTGGTATAATGAGCCAGCGAAGTCCTCGGGATCACCCAGGGCGGTCAGGATGTGATTGAACTCCGCCACGTCAATGATGGTCTCCTTTATGGTATCCGGGTCGGTTTCGTCATCGATAAACGCCAAGTCAATAACCTCCTGTGCTGTGATGAGTTTTATCGCCATTATTCTCCGAAGGTTATGGTGCCGCTGTTTTGGGTGGGCTTGATGAACTCCGCGCCACGTTCGTCCGTTTCTTCCAGGTCGTCCAGGCCGGCCATCCTTCGACCCTCCTTCACCATGGTGATGGCATTGAGGTCCAGCTTGCCCAGGATGCTCACCGGTGCCTGGTTAATAACTTCCAGGCTGCTGGCGTCTATTCCTAACTCTGTCTCCATGGCCATGGTGATAGGGTCCAGCAGGAAGCTCTGCAGATCACCGACCACGGTGTTCTGCGCTATCTCGTATTCGTTTAGGATTTGCTGGGTGTTTCCCAGCTGGCCAGGTTGTGCCAATCCGCTGAGGCTTGGAAACCAATTGTGCGCCATTATCAGGTCCTGGTCGCTTTGGCCGTGCAGCTTTATCCAATCGCCCTCTGCGCTATCACCTATGGGCGTGAAGGTAGTGCCACCACCACCCAGGTGCTTCACTACGAACATAACGTTGCCCTGCTTGCCTTCGCCCACCAGCTCGCTCTTGAAACGCTTCTGCAGCTCCAGAGCGTCCGTCTCGCCAATCTTGCCATCCACCATAACAATCCCGGAAGTTTGGAAGGAGTTGTCCAGGCGGCTCAGGTTCCACTTGTTTGTCTTGTAGGCTATGCCGGCTGCGTCCATTGCAGCGATCCAGCTCACCACTCCGTAGTCTGAAAATTCCGGCTCGTAATCTTTGTAATGTATGACCGATCTCAGGGCGCCATCCACCTCCTCGAACTCCGGATAGAGTGGGATGCGCTTGATCAGGTTCTTTGTGCTTTGGTACTTGCTCCACTTGGGGTGGAATATAATGGCGTCCCGCTCCTTGGCTACTCGTCCTTTGGTCCAATCCACGTGGGTGAAGCTCATAAAGCTCCGGGGCGCGTCAGTACTCAGGACCAGGTAGGCGTTACCGCCAACGTTGTAATCCAGGGCGAGCTTCCGGAAGACGCTGCGCAGTGTCTCACCTTCGCCATTTGCTTCCTGGACGACATCCGCAAGCCTGGCATTGTTCTCGTCAAAGGCAAAGCCTCTGCCGGTAACGTAAATCGTTTTGTTGTTTATGATCGCGCGGTGGTTTGCCGCCTTGCGATTCAGCTCCGCAACGGCTTGCGGGAAAAGGTTGTCACTTCCAAAGGGTAGGTGTGGCCGGTTGGTCCGGACGCGGTCCGCTCGTGTCTCTTCTTCCGGCACCCTGGGTATATTGCCCCGGTGCATATTGTGGACCTCTGCGGTCATTATCGTGGAAGGTACCGCTGATCGGGTGCGTGGTTTGGACATCGGATAAATTTAGGAAAAAAAGGGGAGACGCTTTGCCTCCCCTTCAGATTCGTTACAGGCTACTCCTTGGCCTCTTCGGCCTCAGCTTCCGGCTCCTCCTTCTTCTCTTCCTTCTTCACCTTGGCGCCTTTCTTCTCTGCCTCTGCGATTGCCTTCGCTGACTTCTCCTTCATTTCGGCCCTACGCTTTTCACCCTTCTCCATGAGCTTGACCTCCTTGGCGGTCATCTCCGTGACGTGGATGTCGTTGCGATTGTTCACCTCCTCATATAAGAATTGGAGGGCCTTCTGTCCGCAGCCTTTCAGTACATACTTGCCGTCCTTATGTCCGGGACTTGGTGCAGCCCACACCGTGTTGCCTTCAGACGCTGGATTGACAAAATATACCTTGTTTTTCTTGTCCGCCATTAGTCTACTCTACCGAGTGTTGTGGATGGCTGAGCGGCTACACTCTCTTCGGATGTGGTGGCGTCCAGGACTACCGCAGCGGCAGACTTGGCAATCACGTCATCCACGATAGCGGTAGCACATGCGGCCTCTGTAGTGTAAACCGTTGGGGCTGCGTCCGTATCCTGGACCGGTACACCGTCATCGAACTTCACCTCGGCATCGTTACCGGTGCCGCTGAAGTTGATGTCACTCACCACGCGAGACTGTGGAGTAAAGCCGTTAGAACTTGGGAAAGGGTAGGCCACGAAAACCGTGTCGCCTATGTCGTATGTTTTTGAAGCTGCCATAATGGTGCTTTTTTTTAGGTTAGTTTAAACAGGAACCGTTCCGGTGAACGTTCGGCTGTATTCGTTGTCGCCACTGGCGATCGTCACGGTGGTGCCGTTCAGATCAGTGAAGGCCTTGCCGGTATCGCCTGCGCCCGTTTGAAGCTCAAGAGGTCGTTCCTTCAGGAAGTTCTCAGAGTAACCAACTACCCAGCGCTGCACGTTGGCATCTTTCACGATGGCCACCATACCGCAGTTAGAAGCGTCAGCAATTTCCTGCAGACGATCCCGCTGAGTTTGGTCCAACTTGCCAAGGAAGAACTCAAGAATGTGGTCAATTTTCAAACTCCCATTTTCCCGCGTTGCGGTCTCCAGGAGATTGGCCGTATCTTGTTCAAACTCGAACTTGTGGAAGACTCCGGAGCCCACCATCGAAACCGCGGTATAAATACCACCGCTGATCGTGAAGGTGTCAACATCGTCCCTGTTAGCTAAGAAGACCTCGACCAGGCCACCCGATCGGGCTGCGCAAGTCTTTACGAATCCGGCTGTCAGATTCGCGGCCACGCCCATGCCGGTGAATAGCTCCACAAAGAAGAAGCCAACAAGGGCAATGGGTGCAATGATCCAGGTCGGTGATCCTTTCACGTCCTCCTGGATAAGCATGGCGAAAAGGATGGCCGCAATGGCCACCGCGATTCGCTGTATTGTTATCATGGTTTTCATAATATCTCTTTTTTTGCGTTCGACTTTAGTAGGCTACGACAACAAGTTGACGGTGTAAGTGGATGGTTCCGCCTTTGTACTGAACGCGGTAGCGTCTCAGCTGCTCGTTGCGATCGTACCAAGTCTCCACGTTTTCGTCATCCTGCGCGCCATCGGTTCCGAAAAACAAATTTTTCGCAATGGTCAGAACTGCGCGGTGAGGGTAGACATCGTTGTGGTCCACGTTGATCCATTTGTCCCACTCAGGTCGGACGAAGATCGGGATGCCTTCATAGCTGTGAACCATTTGGCCGTTCAAAAGAACTTGGTGAGCGGCTTCGGTTCCTGTGCCTTTCAGTGTTGCGATATAGTTACGCAGCATTGTGCGGGTTACGTAGAATCTTGCCTCGTCTCCAAACTCCTGAAGCTCTACCGGCATCGCGTCAATCATTGCGGTGAAGGTTGCGTCAGCTTCGTCACTGCCAAGAGCTGCGTGGCCTACGTTGGCAACGACTCCGGATAGGGTCAAATTACCGTTAGTCCCTGCGTCAGTCTCCACGACCGTGAAGCCTTGGCCTGCGTGCTTAGCTATAAAGGTAAGCTCTGCCGCTCCTGAGTTGGTGATCACTACACCGGTAAGCTCGCCACGTGCCAGGATAGTGGCCGCATGACTTGCGAACCAGTTGCTGATAGTGGTAGTCGAATCGGTATCGAACGCCTCATCGTAAGCGGTTCCGTTCACCGTCAGGGTGAGGGTGCCTGCTGTAATACTGTCCAGGGTCTCAATGAGTTCCTGCTTGACGGCTCCGTTATTTATCGCCACATACTGAGCCGCTGGAATAAGGGCGTCAGTAACCTCCTGGAAGAAACGCGTCCAGAAGCCCGTATAAATATCGTAGTCAACGTCAGCGTTTCCGGTAATTATCCCGGCTACGTTCGTTTCCTTTGTTTCGTCATTGAACCACATTTGGCGGATAAGGTCATCCAGGCCAGCCTCGGCAACTATTGGAAGAACTATCTCATTCCAAAACGCTGGGCCGGTCATTGCCTCCACGTCATCTTCTTCCCATCCCTGTGCAAGTGCTTGCTCCAGTACTGAGTTCAGGAAGTCGCGACCGTTTTGCTCAAATTCGATAGCCGCCTGCTTAACAGTTAGGTCCGTTTGCGTCAGGACCATGGCGCCCACTGGATTGAAACCGCGCACGGTCTTCTTCCTGGTGAGTTTGCTGGGTCGGCTGATTCTGTTCAGCTTCTCGGTGCCTTTGATGTCGGTCCGTACTGTGATTTGGTCCCGGATGTCAACCGCGTGGAAAAGCGGGTCAACGAAGAACTCGGTAACGCTTTCCTTTTCAAATGTGAGGGCGTGCGTCATTAGTCCCATAATCATGGCGTACTGGACGCCACTGGCTGCAGCCTCTGCAGCGGTTGCCAATATAGCGCCAAAGGCTACTATAAGGCTAACGATGGTAAAAAGTATCTTTTTCATGGTATCGGTATTTGGGTTTTCTCTTGGGTTGCTTATCTATCAGCGCGCTATACTACTGCAGCCGCTTCCTTTACCTTCTTCTTCCTTTTAGCGTTTAACTTTAAGGTCCTGCGCTGGTCAGAGCTGAACAGGCTCAGTACTTCGGAGCCAGTGCTGTCCTTCTTGTCGCCACCCGGATCAGGATCGCCACCACCTAAATCAAGTTTGCCGACTATCTTCTTCTTCTCCTTGCCATCTTTCAGGTCAGTAGTTTCCTTGTTTGCCTTTACTTCGGCAGTCAGGTCGGCCATCATTTTGGTGAGCTTCTCCATGTCAGTCTCGACCTCTTCGCCCAAGGCTTTAGCCAATTCACCGGCCAGGCCTTTGAGGTCCTTCTTGCTCAGGTTCTTGCCCTTGATATTTTTGTCGATCCAGTTGGTGATCTTGTCCTTCGTGCTTTCATCTTCCTCTTCTTCGTCTTCCTCCTCCTCTTCGTCATCATTGGACTCGGTGATCAGTTTGGCCAGGGTAGTGTCCATGACGCTGGCGAACGCTTTGAGCGTGCCCATGTCGTCAGCCGTTACGGCTCCGTCCAGGATGTCCTGGACATCGGTGTCCTTGCAGCCAGCCACTCCAGCGATATCGCTGATCAGGTCGTCCCTGTCTTTGTCATCGGTTACAAGTGCGTCAATTTTGGTACTAAGCAGAGCGACAAAGGCCACTACGCTTGCGATAACTAAATTTTTCTTACTCATGGTATTGGGTTTTTTGGATTTGCTTGTTGGTAACTTGGGTAAATTCAATTTTTTACGTGCTTTGGGGTCGACCATTGCGGCCACTTTCATCGGCTCGAAAACGGTATCAACAAGGCCCTCGGCCCTGGCTTCGCTTGCGGTCATCCACTCGCCTCGTCCGTTGTTCTTGCCTAAAATCTTCTTGATCTGCGCGGTGGTTTTGCCTTTGCTATTCGCACCCTTATAAATAGCGACCATGCGGTCCTCGAATTTCTGAACATCCTTGCCATCGCTTTGGATTTCGTCCGCATTGCCTTCCACAAACGCTGTGGCACGGTGGAAGAGTAGCATCGTGTTTTCACTTGCTGACCGGTCTCCTGGATCAGCTGCCTGCATGAGCATGGTGGAAGCGCTTGCGGTGGCTCCGGTAGTTCTTGTTTTGATGCGTGCAGGATTTTCAGCAAGTTGGTCGAACATACTCAGGGCGTGAGGCACTGACCCGCCTGGTGAGTTGTCAATACGGACCAGGATGGTGTGGGCATCGATCGCGGCAATGGCTCGCAACTCGTTGCGCATCGCCTTCGCGTTGTTAGTTCGGGCTACGTTGTTGTCCTCGCTGCCATCGTCATCGAAGAAGAAGCTGCCGCCTATGAACCCATCGATCACGATTTCAGCAACGCCATCCTTCACGGCTAACATGCGCAGCGAGTCGGTGAAGTTTTGGACGGGTTTAAGGATTAGCTTGCTCAAGAGTTTACAATTATACGGCAGTATTGCCGTGAAAGTGGTTACGGTTTTGGACTATTAAAAGGATTGAACTCAGACTTTGATATCGGTGTGGTGGTAGATACATTTTTTCACCAGGCTGACGGTGACGCCATAACAGGCGGCCACGTGCTTGGCTGCTGAGTTGGTCCGCTGCCCATTCTTTTTATACTCCAGCCGCCAGGCAAACTTAAGGACCGCACGCAACGCCTGGTCTTTATCCATGGCGCCAATGTCCAGAAACTCCCGGACGACATCCGATATATCTCCCCGGTGAAGCTCTTCAGATTTCAGGAGAAGGACCAACTCATTGGCCAGGGTGGCGTTGTCCATATTAGAAGTCAACGATCTGCTGGTGCTCCGCTACGGTGGCTTGGGTCCCGCTAATTGCAGCCTCGACCACTGATATCTCCAGGTCCTGCAGCGATTCGTTCAGTGACTCAGCCAGCGCGCTTTGGGTTTGCTGTATGGACTCCTCAGTGCTTTCGGTGATAGCAATGGCCGAAGCGGGTGTTGGCAACACGGTCCCGGCCTGTGCGGCCCAGCGCCATGGTGTCACGCCACCGGTCTCAAATCCTACGCCACCGCCTGCTTTATTAATGGCGGACAGCAGTGGCCTGAACATGCCGGTGCTCTGCTTGTTAATGATAGCCTCACCACCCTCAGCCTCGAAGCCTGGGCGGCCTCCCACTGTGAAGGGTATTCCCTTTTGCGCGTGGCTGGGACCACTCAGTACCGTGCCCCTGTGGAATTTCTTGGAAGCGATTAGCGCCACTTGCGTTGCCCCTGCGATTCCTGCAGCGATAGCGGAAGGGAAGGGAGGGATAGCGGGAGCGGCAAGGCCTGCAGTTACAGCCAGTGCGGTATTGATGAGGGCCTGCACCAGGTCAACGGCTTGTTGCCTTCTCGCGAATTTCTTCTCAATCTCTGCCTTCTTCTCTTCATTATCTCCAGCCAGTTCCAGCTCCAGATTCTTTTGGAAGGCAAAGAAGTCGGTTGCGGACTTGGCGATTGTGTTGGCTATCATTCCGCCATCCTGCAGTCGCTTGTTGCGCTTGTCTGCAGCCTGTTGATCAATGTCGTCTTTGGTTCGTTCGGTAGCAATTTCAAGAGCCACATCCCTCTGCGCAAATTGCTCCCTTATGTCCAGCTGCTGCTGCTCAAAAGTCAATTGGTTCTCAAGCAACAACTGCTCCTTCTCTTGGCGATTAATGTCCTGCCGCTCAATATCCAGGATACGCATTTCGTTCTGCGCCTCCAGTGCTTCCATCTCAAGGGCCAGCTCTGCAGCTATGGTCTTATTGCGGTCCTTAATACGGTCAGCTTCGTCTTGCTTGCGATCGTCCTTAGCTGTTTTTCTGATCTTTTTCAGATTGGCCTGGTGTGCCGTTTCGGCATTTTCAAGCAACTCGTTCAGCTCCTTCTCTGATTCGAAACGCTCTTCGAGATCAACTACCTGGCGAGCAAAACGCAGCTCTTCGATAGCCTGCTGTTTGTTCTCACCCTCTTGGCCCATCCCTCTCTGGTCAAGTCGAATACAACGTCTGGGTGCGTGCGAGGTATTCCACACGCCACCAGCTCTCTCTTAGCTCTTGATCGACTAGATTCTGAACGAGATCCGTACTTCTTGTCAAAGTGGGTTCTACCTCTAACATTGTAGTGCCCCCATATAGGCATATCCTCCCTACAATGCTTTCTTCTTACTCGCCACTCTCCAC
>SDBT01009225.1_pt1 | contig 16035 bp, 13 predicted proteins | sample 2277101 | NCBI WGS metagenome assembly SDBT01 (sample SAMN10404973, study PRJNA504765) | marine sediment metagenome | isolation source: marine sediment core GS10_PC15, 103 cmbsf | place: Arctic Ocean: Southern Knipovich Ridge | collected 2010 | reverse complement strand
TTTTGTGAATAAATTCTGCGCGCTTTTTGACCGAAAATAAAACAATTTCCGGAGTAGCTCAGTTGGTAGAGCGAGTGGCTGTTAACCACCAGGTCGGGGGTTCGAGTCCCTCCTCCGGAGCAATCGCTCCTAAACTCGAACGTATTATTATTTTAACTCCATCATCGTCTTTGATTAAATAAAATCTCCTGTTTGCAGTTTGTAGAAATATATACAACGCGTGTGTATGTGCAGGGTTTAATGGAGATTATTTAATAAAGAAAATTTACCAAAGGTTCATTAATAAAATATATATAGGAATTAATGTTATTTGATTTTACTACATATCCTAAATTAGATATTATTTTTAAATTTATTGCCCATACTTTAGGAATGACTATTAAATCATATTTAGTAATCGCAGAAAAATCAAATTCCGTTGCGTCTCGAATAACATCAATGTTATTGGCATATTTTCCAATATCTAAAGTAACGAAAGTCAGATATTGATAGGCACTTAGTATATTAATTTTTTCTGACGGGAAGATTGATTTTACATCATGTTTAATGTCCGGAAAGTTTGTCCAACCAATTATACCGGTTCCATTTACATGTGCTTCATAATCTCCATGCTTGAGATTGCCTGTAAATGCAGAAAACAATACAATTAATAGCAAGATTCCACTTGTGATAAAAACTTTAGTTTTCGATCCAATTTTTTCGAGTACTGATCGATCGATAGAAAACGATGCAAGAATCGGAAGTAATATTGTATAGCCCATGTGTTTTGTTTCATAGCAATCGTGATAAGTTCCATAAATGAACGAACCGATCGGTGAGATAAGACTTGCTAAAGGAGTTAATAATATAAATTTTATACTATTTTGTTTTCTAAACAATTTTATTATTCCAATTATGCATGGGATTATAAACAAAATGTTATACTTAGTAAAAATTTGTTTTATAATACTCTTTATATACAGTATAAAAGCATTGAGAGAATATTGATACTCAGCTATAAATTCAGGAGTCCTAAGAGGCTTCCATGTTAATTCCCAAAATAATTCTTTTGTTGGATAAATAAGTAAATATCCCCAATATGTATTTATAGCAGAGACTACAAATGCAGAACCAAATATTATGATATTCTTAGGATTTTTGTTAAATATTTGGTTTAGTAGTAAAATGAAAATAATAAACTCTGCTCCCGATCGAAATAAGTTTGAGATTGTTAGAAAAAGCGCTGCGAAAATGTATCTTTTTTTTGAATAGGAAAAAAGTCCAAATATTATAAATGGAATACTAAATGCCGGATTGTCACAATTAACAACAATTTTTGTCCACGGGATATTTATTAATAGGCCAAATAGAGCAATTAACCATAAGCCGTCTTCCCGATAAATCCAAGAGATTATAGTCGCAATCATTAAGGTATTTAATGCTATTGAAAGAATTGTGAGGAAATAAAAACCTCCAGAAAGTTGATATACTATTCCAAATAATAGAATCGATAGTATCTTAGGATGGGCACCTCCTTCAAAAATTCCATATAAATCTGAACCAATTAATGTTTGATATTGTGCAGCGCTGATAATCGAGTCACCATCCCACCCAAAACCTCTAAATAAGACATAAATTGTATAGCATAATACTGAGATTAGTAACGAAATAATTAATACTTTAGTATTGGTATATGGAGTTATTATTGTACGATTTTTAATTTTTTTTGTTTTCATATTTCTTTATTTTATTGCCACAGTATCCCATTTGATTCTGGAAAAATATAATTAAAAATATGCTTTTTAAAAACCCACATTCCTGATTGTGAATCTTTTATTGAGGTACCAAATAATACTTTTGTCACTATAGTTAATATTTTATTCCCAAATATATTGGTAAAGTTCATCGCGGATTTATTTATTAATGGGAAGCGTGAACAAGTTATAAAATCATAATTATTATCAAGCAATATTTCAACGTTATGTTTTACCTCTTGTAGTGGATACGTATCATCACCATCCATAGTAACAATAATATCTTGAGATACGTAAGAAAAACCACATTTATATGCCGCGCCATAACCGGGAGTTTTCTCTTTTAATACGGTGCAACCAAATGACTTTGCAATATCTGGTGTGTTATCAGTTGAATTATTATCAATTATGATTATCTCGTCAATAAACTTAGGTATTTTAGGTAAAAGTATCGCTAATCCTTCTTCTTCATTATAGCATGGTATTAATAGAGCAATTGATTTATTTTTTAACATGAATATTAATGTCTCATTTTCTTATTAAAAATTAATACTTTGAAGAGAATAATATATATTTTTTTGAAAAAAAATTCCAAAATAGTACAAGTGCAGAGGAAATAATCTTGGAGATTAAATAATGAAAGTTAATCTTTTCCGTAAAGAACCAGATGAATAGTTCAGTCAATATTAATCCAATAAAGCTAATTAATATAAAAAAGCCTAGTTCTAAATGTTTATTCTTGATTCGTCGTTTATCAAATACCCATTTAATACTAAGAATATAAGTTATTAATACTCCTGCAATAAAGGCGATCCCGGCAGATACTAAATAATATATATGGAAAAAATCTGTTAGTATATATAGAATTGTAAAATCTGAAATAAATGCAATTCCGCCAGATATTGAGTATCGCAAGAATTGGGCGCGAGTATTATTTTGTTTAGATAGTATATCTAATACTTTCATGAAAATCTATTTACAGTAAATATCTTTGGAATAAACTTGTATTTTAAATTTGTCAATAATACTGCATCTCTAAAATCCTTTCAAAAACAAATATATAATATTTCAAAATTAATAAAGAAAAAATTTTGGTTTATTAGTATCATGATTTTCTGAAAGTCTGATCTGAGTCGAAAAGATTATGTTGACTTTGATACAATTAGAGGCAGAAGGAAACGATACGGAGAATCCTAAACAAAATGATAATTCCGAAGATTAATTATTCAAAACCTTGCTCACCCATGCGCGACTCACACCCAAATTCCTCGAGAGTTGGACCCTCGTCCATTTATTCTTCTTCATTAATTTGGTATATCCCTTCTTTCTATCAGCTTTTGATTCACTTGTATTTATCGGGGGCGGTTGTTTAGTTTCTCGACCTAAATGATATTGATAGCCTTTATTTTTAAACCGCTTAATATAAAAGGATTCAGAAAATACTAAAAAGTTCGAGTTTGGCATGCTGGTGCGAGCTTGGAGTATCAACAAAAATAATACTGTAGAGGGTTACTGCAGTTCAAATATTAGTTATCTCACGTTTGTAAATTCTACTGATTTAGTTATTTTGAATTCTTTGTTTCTCTAAGTATCTTTATATATTCTAACTTTGGACCTATTTCTGCTCCCCATTCAGCTACAGTATTTTTTTTCATAAATCTTTGAATAATTATCTTCGCTGATTTCCAATCTTTATGCACAGGACAGGGTGTGTTGTCATCACAGCCGGGAAATCCCAAAACACATTTATTAAAATAATCTTCACCTTCAAAGATTGTTACCACATCGAAGAGTACAATTTCTCTCGCAGATTTTGCAAGATAAAAACCACCAAACGCTCCAGTTTTAGAACCAACTATGCCATTTTTCGTTAACGGTTGCAATACTTTTCCTAAATAGTGATGTGGAATGTTTAAAATATTGGCTATTTCTTTTTGAAGTATTGGCTTTTTTGAAGGTTGATTACTTAAAAATATTACCGTTTGTAATGCATAGCCAAGTGTTTTACTGAAAATCATGTTTTTATTATAAATTTATTTAATACCTTTGGGTCTTAAATTAATATTGATATACTATATTCCCAAATAAATTAATAAGTATTAAATGCGATATTTTGCCTGTAGTAATAGAATCCGTATTATTATACCAATTATCTTAATCCTTAATCTTTAGCTCTTTTCCGATCTTTGTATTTTTGCCACCAATAATCTGTATCAATAATAATATTTAGGGTAAAGTTACGCTCCACATCATCATCTTGAATTTCTCCATCACCATCTTTGTCTTGATATTGCTGTCGGTAACGTACTTCAACATCGACTGCAACATGCGGTCGGGTGTATATTCTAAATCCGAATATTTGTCCATCCGTTCGTTCTTTGAATATTTTGTCAAAGTCTTTATGATCAATAAAAAAAGAATAACTTCTCAAATATTCGGAAAAACTATATCGGCTTTTCAATGATATAGTCACCTGCTTATTAAATTTATCTTCTCGATGTACTTCCCGATATTTTGTCTTAAGACCTAATCTTTTTGCTAAATTTAGGTTGAAGTGAGTGTTCCAACCGGTGTACCATTCAGTCTCATCTTCAATCGCTCTAGCGCGCGAGATTAACTCATATTCGCCATCATCATTTTTAATAAATCGGGCTTTATTATACTCGTAACTGCGATCGAAAATTGATGTTGAAAAGCTCGGACTTTGAAAATCGGCACCAATGCCAAACTCAAAAATTGGATTTCCAATAAACAAATTTGGAAATGATATTCCAAGACCGGACGTACTAAGTATTCCTAAATCTCCGGTTATAAATATATCAGATCCGGCGACAGTTGCAATTTGATATTTTAATCCGAGACCGATTGCGTGAAGCTGCGATTTATCAATATTATCTAAACTGATGGGATCTTCAGCAACTATTATACTGTCAGTTTTAGTATTTTTTGTGTTGGGTTCAGGATCAACCTTGTCGGGGTAGGAATCATGATCACTATCAATTATATTTGAGTATTGATTAAAGTCGCCAACATAAGAAAAATCGGCATGGAATTTTTTAGATATTCTTTTATTGAAGTAAATACCGCCTATTCTTGGTCGAGTCAGATTATTTAAGAATATATTTGTCATAAAATTGAGATTGCCGGCTTTTATTTGTACGCCACTTAAATCTTCAAAAGGTAATATAACGGTATTATTATAATTATCGACTAAATATCCCCGACCAAATTCAAGTTTTTCAATCATTCCAATACGAAAGAAAAATGGATCGGAAGGATGAAATAGTTGTAAATGATCAATGTTATTAATTATATCTTGCCATTCATCCCAATTTTCTGAATAGAATTCTCCGCTCGATGATAATGCAATCCATAGATTATAGACAAGTTCAAATTCTTTTAATTGCCATTTTAAATAAGTACCGGCGTGTAAATATGAATTTGATTTATAACTTGCATTACCGGTTTTCTCTTTTGATGAAAATTGGAACTTTTTATTTCGTTTACTTGGCAGGTTAAATTCTTTTTGCATTGCTGGTAAATCGTATTGGTAAATAAGTGCCAATATATATCTTCCGTCTCTACGAGATTCTTTTATAAAGTCCTTATCGACCAATACATAATCGGTTTTAGGATAAAAAGTACCGTCATAAAGAACATTGTCTTTATAATTAATACTTATCTTTAATTTGTCGGAACCGATGTAACCAATAGCGCCATTATCAATAACTACATTATAACAAAATGTTGAAATATCCCCTTCTTGATGAACAATTACATTACCCTTAATTATCCGAAGATAGGCGGTGGATTTATTGATTAATATTTTTGATTCTGGTCGTAGTTCTAATAGCGTTTCTTCACATATTAATATGAATGTTTTTTCTTCACCGGAAGTTAGGTAGAAGTCATCTTGTATCCTTTTACCCAATTTTAGTTTCTTTACCGTGACACTATCGCCTTCAAGCGTATATGATGTAGCTGTAGGTCCATAGATAAATGTAGCTAAACTTCGGCCTTGAGCAGGCAACAGGTTCAATATAAATAAAGATAGAGTTATTAATTTTTTTACCATTAGTGCTCCTATGGAATTATAATTTTTACTACATTATTGAATAATACTTCTTTTAATTTAACAAAAGTTAGGATATTGTACATGGTTCAAAAGTTATACTGTTTATAATAAATTATTTATATTAAATTTTACTTAGAGGAAAATCTGATGAAAAAATATTTTACGTATTTAATCGGTACATTTATAATAACTTCATTTATTATTGCTCAAGTTACAGAAAGTATGGTAGAATTTAGGATGGGAGAGCACAATGCCTTACAATTGACTTTATTTGATGTTGACAAAAAATTGGTTGAAAGTGAATGGAAGCTATATACCAAATCATTTGGTAAGCCCAACAAGAAAAAAAGTGAGTTTATAACAGTAGGTGTCAACTTAGAAGGGCTATCCAACCCGGTTGATTGGTATATGAAATTAGATAAAAAGAAGAAAGATATCATATTACAACTATGTGTTATTTCAAATGAGGAATTTTTGTCATCCTCCAACCAAAGTAACAATTATAAAATTATTGTAAATTATTTGGAAGGTTTTACTTTTGCTGTTGAAAAAGCTAAAGTAAAAGCCAAATATGACAAAGAGGGAAAAGCACTTGCTAAACTACAAAAGGGATTAAAGAAACTTAACAAAGATTACCGCAGCAATCTTAAGTCTATAGAAAAATATACTAAGAAGATAAAAAAGGCAGAAAAAGAAAATAAATCGAATTTGAAAAAACAGAAAAAAACTAAAGATGAAATATCCAACCAAGGATTAGTTGTTGAAGAAATCCTTGGCAATCCTTCTGATTCCATTAATGAAGGAGAGGTTTCGCCGGAATATGAAGAAGCGAATAAAAGGTTGTTAAAGTTACAGAAAAATTTGGAAAAATTGGTTGATCAGTACGGAAGCAAAATCAAGTCGATTGATAAATCAATAAAGAAAATTAAGAAAGCAGAAAAAAGTAATAAATCAATTTTGAAAGACGAATCCAAAACCAAGAAAAAAATATCTGAACAGGGTAAAATTGTTGATCAAATAAGAAGGCAACTTGAAGCCATGAAATAATTTCAATTATATTTGATATGAAAGAAAAATTAGAAAATAAAGTATTTTTTATTTGTAATCCCGTTGCCGGGGCCGGTTTGGCGCATAAAAAGTGGTCGAAGTTATATGATGAATTAATCGCGCACAATGTTGCATTTGATTATCAATTTACTACAGCACCAAAAAATGCAACAAAAATAGTAAACGACATAATAGAACGTGGTTATCGTCGCATTGCGGTATTTGGAGGTGATGGAACTGTTAATGAAGTAATACAAGGAATTATGAAAAACAGTAAAGATCCCAGTCAATTACAGTTGATCCTAATTCCGGCGGGAAGCAGTTGTGATTTTGCAAAAAAATACCCTACTAATAAATCTAATATTGAAATGGTTTTGTCGAATGATTTGGTTGCAGTTGATATAGGTAAAATTGAATGTAATGACAAAAGCGGAAATCCGGTTACAAATTATTTTTTTAATAATTCCAGTATTGGTTTAATCAGTTTAGGAAATGAAAAATTTAACGAAGCTAAGGGACTCTACAAGTATATAAAAAGATGGAGTGTTGATGCTGCTGCTATAATTGCAGGGTTAGCGGCTATAAAAGAATTTAAATCAATTTCTTGCGAATTAAAATTCGATAATGAGGAGGTCAAATTTACCGAAATCACTAATATTACTGTCTTTAAAACGCCCTATTTTGGCGGTGGTATGTATTATAATGTTGAAACTCAACAAGATGATGGAATTTTTACAGTTGCCATAGTTGACAGTACCTCAAAATTAAAATTATTAGGAATGATTCCGGCACTATATTCAGGATCAATTTTTAAGAAAAAAGCTGCTCATTGCCGTAATTGTACTACTTTAAAATTTGATACGAATCGAAATTTTTATATAGAAATGGATGGTGAATCAGCAGGCTATCCTCCTGCAAAATATTCAATTCTTAAACAAGCTGTAAATATTGTAATATAAATAGAAAACGTTGTGACAATTTCAAACTCCTCTTCAGATAATATTTACGAATATTGTGCCCCAGGAACAAAATGGACTGAACAAATGGTTTCTGTCTCTGATAATGTATCTTTACGAGTAATTGAATTTCATCCACAAAAAATTACAACACAACCAACCGTATTATTTATTGCCGGGTGGATTTCATTGATAAAGGGATGGAAGATCGTTCTGCAAGAGATGACCAAAGATTTTAATATAATTTATGTAGAAACTCGGGAAAAAATTTCATCGCAAGTAAGCGGTAAAGCGAAATTTTCAGTGGAAACAATCGCACAAGATATTGTTACTCTAGCAGATAAATTTAAACTTGAAAAGGATAAATATATAATATTTGGCAGTTCTTTAGGCGGCACTGCTATCTTGGAAAGTTATCAGGACTTAAAAACACACCCATTATGCTTTACTTTATTAGGGCCAAATGCTGAGTACCGTACTCCTTGGTGGGGGAAAATCATAATTCGTTTATTTTGGACACGATTATATGCTGTGCTCAAACCGTTTATTAAATGGTATCTGCGAAATTTCCGCCTAGATATTGAAACTGACCGTGCTCAATATGAAAAATATTGCAATGCATTAGATGCTGCCGATCCTAAAAAACTAAAACCGGCCGCATTAGCATTATCCAAATATAAAGTTTGGGGAATCCTAAAAGATATCGATTTGCCGGTGCTTATAATTGGTGCTTCAAAAGATTTACTGCACGAACCGCAAAATTTAATTCGAATGAATCAAATGTTACCGAACAGTAAATTTCTTGATATGGAAACCAATACTTTAGCGCACGGTGCCGAACTTGTAGTAGAAATCCGTAAATATATTGAATATTTAAAATAAAACGTACAAGGTATTGAAAACCTTAAGCGTTTTTAGTACTAATAAGGCACACCCATCGCATCGCATAAAAATTTCATATAGGGCTTTGCTGTTTTAAATAACCTGCTGCTCAGCTCAATAAAATTATTATTTTGAATATCACTTTTATTTAAGTTGTGCACGGCAATAAAATCTTTCCATCTTAAATCTTCAATTAATTTATGATCTTTTGGAAAACCACGCGGGCCCAATTTCAATTTTTCGCCATATAAATCAAATTCCTTTTTGAATTGATTTTCATCACGTACAGTTACCCATTTTTTAGGATGTTCGACAATATATTCTCTAATCTTTAATAAGGCATCGGATGGCGGATGCCAAGTCCCGATACCGATAAATATTTCATCAGGATTAATATGTACATAATAACCGGGAGCATGCATATCTTTTCCAAGCTGATGCCGGAAATGAATTCCGATATTCGTTTTGTATGGTGTTTTATCCTTGGAAAAACGTGTGTCGCGGTAAATTCGCATAAGCGATCCACCGATCCGCTTTGGGACTGCATTGAATTGTGGGGAAATTTTAGCCAATGGTTCGCTCATCGCAGAAATATAATTTAATGCCGGAGTTAATACATCTGTTTCATAACGCTGTTTATTTTGCGTAAACCAATTTCGATTATTATTTTCGGATAATTCCTGTAAAAAACCGACTGCAGTAGACTTAAAACCATTAAAACCTATATCATCCATATTAAATCCTTAATAATTTATCGTTTATCATTAAATTTAAACGATTATTACCACGGAAAGAAACTAGAAAAATGAATCAAAAAAGTAAATCCAAACTGGTTACGCATGTTGTAAAACGTGACGGACGGATAGTTCCATTCAATGAAGAAAAAATTGCAGATGGAATTTATCGTGCTGCTGCATCAATTGGAGGACATGAAAAAGAGTTAAGTATTAAACTTGCTCGCGAAGTTACTATAATAGTAAACAAAAACTTTAGTGCTCCTGATATGCCCCTTGTAAATGAAATACAAGATAACGTTGAAAAAATACTTATTGATAATGGACACGGGAAAACAGCAAAAGCATATATTATTTATCGTGAATATCGTCGTCGTGAAAAATTTAAGAAAGGACGCCTTACAGAAGATCCACGCATTCCATATCGTACTATGTACGAGTCATTGTTGTGGAATCTTGATCATCAATGTGAAACTATCGAAAAATTAAATAAGATTATTCGCGATGGCAATATTCCTGATTTGGTAAAAGCATTTGAACAAAATTTTAATCAACATATCCGAAATATTGCAAAGGAAATTTCCCAGGATAAAGATAATGTAAAATTGATTATTGTTGCAGGTCCTTCATCCTCGGGTAAAACTACAACCACAGCTAAACTCGCGCATGAGTTAAACGAAGCTGGCGTGGACACTGTTGCGCTGAATCTTGATCACTATTTCTTTGATTTGGAATTTCATCCCAAAGATGAGTATGGTGATTATGATTTTGAAACACCGGAAGCTTTGGATATTACCCTTATCAATCAGCATCTTGAGGCACTCATCGATGGTAAAACCATAAAAATGCCGTATTATGATTTTGGGAAAGGTAAACGAGATCGGAATTTTCAGGAAAAATCCATTTTACCAAATCAGGTAATTGTTATTGATACGCTGCACGGCTTGTATGAGCCGATGACGCAAAGTGTACCTGATGAGAACAAGGTCAAAGTTTATATTGAAACTATTTCTCAGCTGAAAGATAATGATGACCGTTTTATTCGCTGGACGGATATCCGCCTTTTAAGACGTATGGTACGTGATAGTGCAACGCGCGGTTATGATATGCGTCAGACGATCGGGCATTGGCATTATGTAAGACGCAGTGAATTAAAACATATAATCCCGTTCCAAGGCGATACTGATTTTATAGTAAATGGCGCGATACCATTTGAACTCCCCTATCTCAAAAAATTCACTTACCACAAACTACCTGATTTCATTAAGGAATGGCAAGATGATCCCAAACGCCGCGATGCTTTTATTCGAACAGATAGAATCTACAAACTCCTATCACAAGTAGATGACTTTTACGATGAAAAGATAATCCCGTGGGATTCGTTAATGCGCGAGTTTATTGGCGGAAGCGTGCTCAAATTACATTAGGCGTCAGATTTCAGGGGTGAAGAATTAGAGCTTAGATTAGTAAAATATTATAATGTATTAAATTTTCAACAATCCAGCTCCCATAGTAAATTTTTAGCATAAAATTTTTCGTGTTCTCCATAACTTTATTTTTAATTAATCCGCAATATTAACATATTATAGCACCATAATGGCGCACTGTTATACTTAACAAAGTACTTTAGTCTTGTTTGAGGTTACATTTTAGAAGGAAATTCACCGCCAATTATGAGCAAAACAGGAATCATTTTTGATATAAAAAAATACGCCATATATGATGGTCCGGGAATTCGTACAACAGTATTTTTCAAAGGATGTTCGATGGTATGCCAGTGGTGTCATAATCCGGAGAGTAAGAATTTTGGTATTGAAGATTTTGTGGTAAAAGATCGTGTTAAAAAATCAATAAAGCATAAAATAGTCGGTTATGAAATAAGTGTCGATGAGGTTATGGAAAAAATCGAAAAAGATAGGGTGTTTTACGATGAATCAAATGGCGGCGTGACGTTCTCCGGTGGCGAACCGTTATGGCAAATCAACTTTTTATTAGAGTTATTGAAAAGATGTAAAAAATCTGATCTGCATACGGTAGTTGATACTTCCGGTGAAGCGCGTTGGAAGGATTTTGAAAAAATTCAAAATTATGTAGATCTATTTTTATATGATCTAAAAATAATTAATGCTGATCTGCATAAAAAATATACCGGAATATCAAATAAACGAGTATTTTATAATTTAAAGAAATTAATTACCGGAAGTAATAACATTGAATTGCGGGTTCCGCTAATTCCGGGCATAACAGATACGGAATCCAATATAAATGATAGCGCTAATTATATTTCCAACCTAAGTACAATCGGGGAAGTAACTTTACTTGCATATAATCCATTAAACCGTGATAAATTGGATAGATTCTGTTTGGAAAATCCTTTGGGAAAATTAAAAGTGCAGTCAAAACAGAAGTTACTGGAGATCAAACAGCAATTCGCGGATCAAGGAATTAAAGCCACTTTAGGTATTTAATAATGAATAACCGCATTAAAATATTACGTCAGCAGAGCTTAGATGCGGTGCCTTCAATATCTTTAGAAAGAGCGACGCTGCTAACCGATTTTTACATGAGCGGCGTAGCCGATGGTGTTTCCGTACCTGTTGCCCGCGCCAGGGCATTTCAGTACATTCTCGAAAATAAAGCAATTTACATTAATGATAATGAATTGATAGTTGGCGAACGTGGCCCATCGCCTAAGGCGACGCCAACCTACCCGGAAATTTGCACGCACACTCAAAAAGATTTTGAGACTTTGCATAACAGGGAAAAAGTTTCCTTTAAAGTGGATAAAAAATCGTTTGTAATTCAGCAAAACAAGATACAGCCGTTTTGGAGTGGGCGTTCCGTTCGTGATAGAATATTTGAAGTTGTTGGGAAAGATTGGCTAGACGCCTATAATGCCGGCGTATTTACCGAGTTTATGGAACAACGTGCCCCCGGACATACTGTTATGGACGACAAGATATTTCGTAAAGGATTTATTGATTTTAAAAAAGATATTAAAGCGAGCATTGCCAAGTTAGATTTAATGAATAACTCATACGAATTTGATAAACGTGAAGAATTAAATGCTATTGAAATAGCAGCAGCTGCGTTAATAAAATTTGCCAACAGATATTCAAAAAAAGCCAAATCGCTTGCGGAAAAAGAAAGTAATAGAAAGCGTAAATCCGAATTACTTGAAATTGTACGAATTTGCAAAAAAGTTCCAAAACATGCACCGGAATCATTCCATGAAGCTTTACAATATTATTGGTTCGTTCATTTAGGAGTTATCACAGAATTAAATACTTGGGATTCTTTTAATCCGGGTCGTTTGGATCAACATTTATATCCATTTTATAAGCAAGGGCTTGCTGATGGAAGTCTCACGGAAGCAAAAACCCGTGAATTATTGCAAGCATTTTGGATAAAATTCAATAATCAACCGGCACCTCCCAAAGTTGGTGTTACAGCACAGGAAAGTAACACCTATACGGATTTTTGCTTAATTAATACAGGAGGCTTGACTGAAACAGGTGAAAATGCTGTAAATGAATTATCATTTATAATTTTAGATGTAATTGAGGAAATGCGGCTTTTACAACCGAGCTCAATGGTGCAAATCAGCAAAAAAAATCCGGATGAATTTTTATTAAGAGCATTAAAAATCGTGAAAACCGGATTTGGTCAACCTTCAATTTTTAATACTGATGCTATTATCCAAGAACTCACCCGGCAAGGGAAATCAATTGTTGATGCGAGGAATGGCGGAGCAAGTGGTTGTGTAGAGGCAGGCGCATTTGGCAAGGAGAGCTACACTCTTACCGGTTATTTTAATATTCCTAAGGTATTGGAAATAACATTAAATAACGGCCGGGACCCACGCACAAAGAAAAATATCGGATTGAAAACCAGTGATCCAGTAAAATTCAAATCATTTGAAGAGTTATTAGCTGCATTTAGAAAACAGCTAAATCATTTTGTTGATATCAAAATCCGTGGGAATAGAATTATTGAACAGCTTTGGGCAACAATTTTACCATCGCCATTTATGTCTTTATTGATTGATGATTGTGTTACCAAAGGTGTTGATTATAACGCGGGTGGTGCCCGTTATAATTCATCGTATATTCAGGGTGTAGGTATGGGCAGCATCACCGATTCGTTATCCGCGATTAAGCATATCGTTTACGATGAAAAAGAAATTTCAATGAAAGTATTTTTACAAGCTCTGAAAATTAATTTTAACGGGTACGATGAGTTGCACGACTCATTGTTAAATAAAGTACCAAAATACGGGAATGATGATGACCGTGCCGATGATATTTTACGACAAGTATTTGAAATGTATTTTGAAGCAATTGATGGAAGACCCAATACCAAAGGCGGCGAGTATCGAGTAAACTTATTACCGACTACTTGTCATGTATATTTTGGAAGTGTAATTGGTGCTTTACCTGATGGGCGTAAAGCTGGTACGCCACTATCGGAAGGAATTTCTCCGGTTCAGGGCGCAGATCGGCATGGTCCTACGGCTGTATTAAAATCTGCCGCAAAAATTGATCATTTACGTACTGGGGGAACATTGCTTAATCAAAAATTTACACCGCAAGTTTTAGAATCTGATGAAAGTTTAAAAAAGTTAGGACATTTAGTTCGTTCGTATTTTAAAATGAATGGGCATCATATTCAATTCAATGTTGTTACAGCAAAAACGTTAAGAAAAGCGCAGAAAAATCCTGAGAAATACAGGGATTTAATTGTACGCGTTGCCGGTTACAGCGATTATTTTGTTGACCTCGGAACCGATCTGCAAAATGAGATTATTCTAAGATCTGAACAAAAGATATAGGAAAAATAAAATGTTTAAATCAAAAGTATATATTAAAAGACGACAAGAATTAAAAGAAAAAATAAAACGAGGAATCATTTTATTTATCGGGAATGGTGAATCGCAAATATTAATAAGAGACACAGTTCATAAATTCCGGCAGAACAGTAATTTTTTATATTATTGGGGACTGAACGAACCCGGCTTGGCTGCCTTAATTGATATTGATAATAGTAAAGAAATATTATTTGGTCATGATTTGACAACGGTGGAAATCATTTGGGAAGGTGAACAGAAAAAATTAATTGATAAAGCAAAATTAATTGGTGTAAATGAAACTGCGGAAATGTCAACGTTGAAAAATGTTTTAGCTGATTTTAGGAAAAATAGAAAACTGATTCACTTTCTTCCGCAGCATCTTGATTATAATATTATGAAAATTTCCGATTTATTAAATATTTCGGTTAAACAAGTTCCGCAAAGATATTCTGTTGAATTAACCAAAGCTGTTATCAGCCAGAGATTAATTAAATCAAAAATAGAAATTGCTGAAATTGAGAAAGCGATAAAAATCTCGTATAAATTACATACATCGGTTATGCAGAAAACCAAGCCCGAAAAATATGAATACGAAATTGTTAAGGAAATGGAAAAACTTCTGATTTCAAAAAATAGCCGATGGGCCTATTTACCGATTTTTACTATTCGCGGTGAGCGATTACATAATCATCATTATAATAACAAAATGCAAACAGGAGACCTTATAATTAATGATTCCGGTGCTGAATCACCAAGCGAACTATATTCAAGCGACATAACCCGTTCTTTTCCGGTTAGCGGAACATTTACCAAAAAGCAGAAGGGAATATATGAAATTGTTTTAAAATCGCAATTAGCTGCGATTAAAGCTATGAAGCCCGGTGTAAAATATCTTGATATACATTTACTAACGGCTAGAATAATTACGGAAGGTTTAAAAAAACTCGGACTTATGAAAGGTGATGTTGATAGCGCAGTGAAAGCAGGCGCTCATGCTCTATTTATTCCGCATGGATTAGGACATATGTTAGGATTGGATGTGCATGATATGGAAGATTTGGGAGAAGATTATATTGGTTACGATGCTAAATTAAAACGTAGTAAACAATTTGGATTATCCTATTTGCGCTTCGCGAAAGATTTACAGTCCGGCCAAGTGTTAACTGTTGAACCCGGTATCTACTTTATTCCGCAATTAATTAAACAATGGCAAAGTGAAAATAAATTTGAAGAATTCATTAATTATAAAAAAGTAAATGAATATCTTGATTTTGGCGGTGTACGAATTGAAGATAATGTTTTGGTCACAAAAAATAGTTGCCGAGTTTTGGGAAAACCAATTCCTAAAACTATTGAAGAAATTGAATCATTAATGAATAAATAAAATTTTGGAGTGTCGATGTATAAATGGATTATTTTTGGTGTAATAGCATTAACGGGAATTATAACTATGTCATGTACTTTTCAGAAACAGGCTGATTTGGTAATAATTGGCGGTAAGGTTGCTACCGTTGACAACAACTTTTCGATAGCTGAAGCAGTTGCAGTTCAAAATAATAAAATTATATTTGTTGGCACAAATAAAGATGCAAATAAATATATTGACAATAAAACAAAAGTTATTGAACTAAATGGTGAGTTAGTTCTCCCCGGATTGATTGATTCACATGGACATTTAACCGGCTATGGAAAATCGTTGGAACATATTGACTTAGTAGGGACAAATAGTTTTCAGGAAGTGCTTGATTTAGTAAATGAA
>SDBT01009224.1_pt1 | contig 16036 bp, 17 predicted proteins | sample 2277101 | NCBI WGS metagenome assembly SDBT01 (sample SAMN10404973, study PRJNA504765) | marine sediment metagenome | isolation source: marine sediment core GS10_PC15, 103 cmbsf | place: Arctic Ocean: Southern Knipovich Ridge | collected 2010 | reverse complement strand
CTTTGCACGGGTTCAATCCCCGTTCCTGCCCCACAATTATAATCGTGTGTGAAGGAGAACAAAAATGAATGAAATCATAGTAGTAGAAGAAGAAGTAGAACCACAAATAGTCCTGCACCAGGGGCAGTTGATGTTTGATGATCCTGAAACGAACGAGCCAATGCTGGTAAAGTTCCTGCGTAAAAAGACTATTGAAAATAAACAAGCGAAGTTCGTAGACGAATACATGATTGACCTTAATGCTACACAGGCGGCCAAACGTGCTGGATATAGTAAGAGGACAGCATACGCAATAGGATGCAATCTATTAAAACATGTTGAAATAAGGGCTGAAATAGGGCGAAGGCTGCTTGAAACTAAGATTACTGGGGAAGAGATCATCGCTAGACTTGGAGCTATGGCCAGGGGTGAGGTTCCAACTAAAGTTACCATATTTGCATCGGGTGCCATCCGTAAGGACTTTGACACGATCGCGGCAGTCGAGAAGATAGCACGTCTCTACTCTATGTTTGTTGATACGGTGATTATAGATTTGGATGGGCTAAATATTACAGTAGACGATGAGTAAAGGCAGCTATCTATGGTTGTGATAATTATACTTATCATAAGCATAGGCGCCTGATCAGGTCAAACCAGCCTAAAATAGCAACGATAAAATCAAGATTATTCAATCTATTATAAAGAATATTGAATCTGGAGTAAGAATATCAACTATGTACTCATGGTTTTCTAGATCTAGATCTCAAAGGTAATATTAAGAATATAAAGGAGACCCCATGAACAGACCGATAATGCCACATCAGAGAACTTATAAAAGACCAGAACCAAAAACATCACCACCAACTCAAAGATCCATGACAGAACAACTCTCCCTTCAAATGAGTAATAAGATACTTGAAGAAGTTCACAAGAAGATATTTAGGGAAGCAAATAGCAAAGCTGCTTTAATTAGAGTGGGAGATTTGATTACCATCCTCAAATCCCTCATCGGTGAGCCGAAGAAACTCTCCTCTAAAATGAGTAAGAAGATAATTGGTGATTTTATTGAAGCACTAGCAGATGTTCCTATCATCACGTTGAATAAGTTTGGGATAATAAATATCCTTGAGAAAGTCCTCCTGGAGGACTGAATGGCTGAATGTAAGATCTGCGGGGATTCCGGGTATACGATGAGAAGGGATCTTGAATGGTCCCATCCCGAGTTCGGCAAGCTGCAGCCGTGCGAGTGTAGAAAGGCTGAATTTCCAGACGAATACCCGGATAAGCCGAAAAAAAGAGAGCCAGACTTATCCTGGCTCGATTACACGGAATAAAGAAGGTCAATCTGGCTAAGATACTAAACATAACTCTGCCTACACCACACCCTAAACAGCGTCAAATACAGTTGTCGAAGTTCAAACGCATCGTTATCAACGCCGGACGTAGAGCGGGTAAGACATGGCTCATATCCGAGCTTGCTATACTCAGGGCGAATAAGGGTAGAAGACAGTTGTACGCCGCTCCTGTAGCATCGCAGACTGATGCTTTTTGGGAGTTATGTACAGAGTGGTTAGCAGATGCGATTAGAACGGGTCTAATAGAGAAGAACGAGACCAAACGGACACTTAAGTTCCCTGGTGAAGGGAGGATTGAAGCAAGAACAGCACATACGCCTGATCACTTGAGGGGAACCTACGCAGATGATTTGTACCTGGATGAGTATGCATATCAGAACCCTGATGTATGGGCAAGAGTATGTCAGCCTATGATGTTAGATAGCAACGGGACCGCTACCTTCATCAGCACGCCGAATTTGCGCAACCACTTCTATCTTTTATACTTGAAAGCGATCCAGAAAGATGATTGGGAGGTCTTTACCTTTAGTTCACTAGATAACCCACATCTTTCCCCAGAAGCGTTAGCAACCATGACAGCAGATATGACAGACGTGGATTACAGGCAGGAGATATTGGCAGAGTTCGTGCCTGGGGTTGGAGCCGTGTTTACAATACGTCCTACAGACTTCTATAAGCCGCCGGTGATCGACGAGATCCCGGTTGTGCATGAGGGGCATAGGCTTGTAGGAGGACTGGACTGGGGCAGAAAGAAAGACTTCACAGTATTATCGGTTGGCTGTGCTACATGTGAGAAAGAAGTGTGGTTAGAGCGCACTAATCTGATTGATTATCCTTCTCAGTGTAAGATAATCAAGAAAACACTTGGAAGGATCGCGCCCAACGGGCGGCCAGTGGAACTTTTAGCAGAAGAGAACAGTATAGGATTACCAAACATAGATCAGCTGCGCTTAGACGGGGTCCCGGTCAACGGCTTTTTTATGTCGAATACATCTAAGGGCTCTATAGTGCAGGAATTACGATTATGTTTTGCGCAGGAAGAGTGGAAGTGGGTGAAAGACTTGATCGCCTGGCGTGAGTTGGAAAGTTATGAGATGAACATAAGTCTTTCTGGGCTTGCGACATATAACGCACCTGAAGGATTGCACGACGATACAGTAGTGGCTAGGATGATGATGCACCATCAGGCCCTGACGGGCATGCTGCAGGTTTATTAGGAGATATTTGAATGATTCTAAAAGATAACGCCACGTGTTCTTTTTGTGGGATAAGGTTTTACAGGGTTTATTATAAGTTGGATCGGTACAAGAGAGAGGGGAAGCCGGTTCACTGTAGTCGCACCTGCGGGATAAGAGCTTACTACAAAAAGAAGAAGGAAGAAGAGAAGGATTATTGCAGATGACAGAGAAACTAATTACAGCTCGTAGAGCAGTGAGCTTACCCTGGATTGATGACGGTAGGTATTATGACCTGGTAACTGGGAGAGGGACTACAAGCCCACAGATGGCTAAAAGCCCTACTGCTTTCCGTTGTATGCAGATCAGAGGAACAGAGCTGGCTAACATACCCTGGCACATCAAGCGCGATGACAAGATTCTTAAATCACACCCCCTTATAGATATGCTTAGAGAGTTTGGGGAAGAGAGTAATTACAGCGAGGCTATGGCAGCAACTGAAATGGATCGATTATCATTCGGTGCTGGATTATGGCTCAGAGACGTGGATATGTTGAAGCGGTTAGAACCTAACACTATCAAGGTGAATAAGACAGCCTTCGGTATATCAGGTTTTACTCAGAATATCAATGGTAAAGAGACTACTTTCAAGAGAGATGAGGTTGTATATTTCCGAGAGTATCATCCAGAGGATCAGTTAGGCTTTGGAATCCCCATTATGGAAGTCGTAAAAAAGAGTGTAAACGCTGAGATTGAAACACTTCTTATGATCGAAGCGTATTTCAGGAACGATGCTATACCCGGATTCTTGCTCACAACAGAGCAAGATGTAACAGAGAGTGAAGCTGAAAGAGTAATTCAGTGGTGGAAGAAGCTATTCAGGGGATCCCGTAAGAAATTCAAAGTCGGTATCGCTGGTAAGGGATTGAAACCCGTGCCAGTTGGCAGCTCTATGAAGGATAACGCCATACTTGATATTTTAGAATCAGCACAGAATGATATATGTTTAGCTATGGGGATTCCCCACGTATTAGTAGGTCAAGAAGAAGAAGCTACCTATGTCAATTTAGCAGAAAGTCGTAAGTTCCTTATTGAAGATACTATCATGCCTAGAGCTATGGAGTATCAAAACGTGATCAATCACGATCTAGTGCAGCAGGTAGACACCGGTGTCGTTTTTGAGTTCGCATTTGATTCTATGCAAATCCTCCAGGAGGATAGCACTTTGAAGCAATCCAGGCTAGCTGAAGCCCTGGGGCTTGGTGTTATCTCAGATGATTACTTCAGGGAAGAGATGGGCTACCCTTCCGATTCTAAGCCTACGGAGCCTACGGAATCTCAACTGATCAATGCAAAAGCACTGCGTAGTTGGGAGAGAAAGGCTCTAAGCGCTCTAAAACGGGGAGATTCCCCGGACGTTCCCTTTGAGACTGATAATATCAGCATAGACAGGCAGTACCTGCTGCACGGCCGGTTGCAGAACGCAAAGACAAAAGAAGAAGTAAAGAGAACGTTTGTATGATTACAGCAGAGATTGATCCAAAAGATATTCTCTGGCTTGAGAACATTGGTACAAAGCTGGACGCTAAATTTCTTCTGGAAGGTGAGTGGGAGCCTTTTCTTACCAGGGTTGTTGATGTGGCAGGAAAGTACCCTCCTGACTTCCCAGGAAACACTTATGTAAGGACTTTTCGTTTGTTAGGAAGTTGGGAGCAGGAAGTGCTTACTCCCTTATCGGCTAGGATTGGGAACGCAGCCTTATCTGCTGGTTATCCCTCAGAATACTATGGTAGAAGCGTACATGGACATCCAAACGAACAACTACCCTTACACGTTACTCACGGCTGGAAAAGCCTGTTTACCGTGGGATCAAAACACCTTGACTTTTTAGCTCAGAAGTTATGGGAAAAGATAGAGAGAATATGGACCCAATAGAGTTTCAGAAGTTATTAGACGGCATGAGCCTGTCAGAGATGCAGGACTTCTTAGAAGATATTTGGCATGGCAAGATTGGCGTAACTTTTGAGCAAGAAGAAATATTGAAGCAGCATATTAAATTAATGAGGGTCAATAAGACTGAGAAGTACATCATGGTCTGGCTGGTATTACTGGCTATGTTCTTAATTGATGCTGGTAAAGTAACACCCATCACTGGTATATTTGGAAGCTTGCCAGAGCCAGAGCCCACAGATGAGTTTGACTTGATATGGGTAACAGAAGGGGATATAGATGTATGTCCTTTATGTACTCCGCTTGAAGGTAAGAAATATCCTGAAGAGACTACATTGAAGCCAAAGCTACACCCTGGGTGCAGATGTGAGCTGGAGAAAGTACCGAAGGGAGCAAGAGCTATGATGCACAAGATACGAACTTCAGACGGTGGAGCAGTAAGGGCAGTATTAGACGGGAAGAAACGAATACTTGAGGTATTAGCTGCTCCCTTTGGATCTCCTAGCAACCTAGACAGATATGACCAATACTTTACTGCCAGAACTGACTTTATGATTGAGGTAGGCGATAGACGGCCTACCTTGTATTTACATGGGTTTTCTCCCCGTAAACGTTTGATGAAAAATACCCCAACTCTTGGGGTTGCAACCGTATCACGGATAGACGAGCAAGGGCTTTGGATGCAAACAGAGCTAGACAATAGTGAGTTAGCTACCAGGACCTGGAAATCTGCTTTACTAGGGAACGCAAAGGCAAGTACAGGCAGTATTCCTCATTTGGTTCGTCCACCAGCTTTGAGGAGCGGTAAGTGGCCCCCGGGACCGGTGCTTTGTTGGCCTCTTGTAGAACTCAGTATATATGATGGAGAGACAGGTGTACCGCCAGCAAGTGAAGATGCGATAGTATTGCCCTTACGGGCTTTATTTGAAGAACATAGTATTACCCTACCAGATAACTTCGAGGCCGGTGAGGATAAGAAGTATAAGGTAGCTAAACGTAACTTAGATTTGGAAGGAGATATTGAAATGGATCCCAAAGAACTAAAGAAACTAATCGCAGAAGGTGTAGCCGCAGATCGAGAAGCAGTCGAAGCTGTAGCAAAAGCCAAAAAAGCGAAACTAGCAGAGAAAGAGACTGCTATGAGGGCTTTGATTGAAGTTGAGTTGGCTGAAACAGCCATGCGTGCCAAGATCGAAGCTGAGTTGTTAAAGGAAAACCCAAACTATCGGCCGACCTTCAATATCAATAAAATCGGTGGTGACAAAGGCCTGGACGAGATAGAGTTGGAGAACTTTAGCTATGTCCGGAGCGTGATCGAAGATGCGCAATCAGTATTTCATGGCGGCCAGCCTGCTCTTCGTGCTTCCGCTCTCGCACTTGAGGAAACTGAAGTTGGCGAAATTGGCCCGATGGTTCCTGAAGATATGCTCAACAAGATTCACGCTCTATTAGGGAAGTACTCCCTGGTAGACAAACTGGAAGCCAAAGGTCTTATGACCATCTATAAAACCGACAAGCTGATTTTCAACGTTCCCGTCGAAGTAACTGCACTGGCCGCGCTGGCTGATATTGCGGAAGAGGGTGCTTACACAGCTAACACGCCTGAATTTGTCAATGCTCCTGTTACCATGCAGAAAGTCGGTAACTATATCTCAGTGACCGAGGAATCCCTGGAAGATCAGGACTTATTCCAACAGTGGCTTGTCAAGGCAGTCGCAAAGGCTATTGCTCTGAGCAAGAACGCTGACCTTCACACTTTGATGGATGCTACTGCTGGTACTGCGATCGGAACAACTGACGTTATCACAGACGCTGAAGTAATCGCTATGTACTACTCTCTGGCACAGGAATATAGGGATGGGGGTTGCTTTATTATGAATGACCTGACCCTCGCTTATATCCGCGCGATGCTAATAACAACTCCCCGCGCATACGGCGAGTTTGGTTTCAATGCTATGAGCATGGGCGAGTTGGGAGAACGATTCCTGAATAAACTTGTTTTCACTAATGCCAACTGGGTAGCACTGATCGGTGGAGCTACAAACGATGCAGGTGTCACTTTTGCTGACCTTGACGAGATGATTGTCTGGGTAGAACGCCGGAAGTTCTCAATCTTTGTTGATCCTTACAGCACTAAGTTATCTGCTGGTACTGTAAACTTCCTGCCTTCAGCTCGTTATGCTGGTGTGACTGTGAACGCAGCAGCTCACGCAGGAATTGAATTACTGAGCTAAACTTTATCGTTGAGACGGAGGGGTGTAAAAAGCCCCTCCATTTTTTCCACAAGTGGAAAGAATAGGAGTAAAACATGGGTTACACAACTTTGGAAGCGCTCAAGTCCTTTGGTGGATTTGAGGATGATAGCGAAGACGTAATACTTGACGTCTTGATTCAATCGGCAACTGAGATTATCAATGATCAGACCGGGCGAGTGTTTGAGATAGAAGAAGAAACCGAAAGGTACTTCACACGGCATCGTGGAATCCCTTCACGGTTTGAAGGAAACAAGCTACACTTGGATATGGACCTGGCCGCGGCGGCATCTCACATCACAGATACGCCGACTGTTGTATACCTACCTGAAAATGATCCCCCGTATCACGCTATTGTTATTGTAGACGGTGCCTGGCACCCGGAAGAAGTTATCATAAACGGTTTCTGGGGCTACAGTAAGACACCCCCGTCGGCTATAGAGATCGCCTGTTTACGGCTTTCTAAGTGGCTATATGACATGAGAGACACAACCACTGGGGCAGCGGTCGTAATCACGCCCGAGGGCAAGGTTTTGCTACCACAGGGGCTTCCATCGGATGTTGTAACCATTCTCAAGCCGTATATGAAGTTGGTGGTAGTATGAGCGAGATTTTAGGCATTTACAGATCCGTAGCCAATATGAAAGTTGGTAAAATCAAGAGCAGGAACGTTGACAAGGTGAAACTCACTATCAAGCAAAGTGATTTACCTATGAGGATGCTGCTGCCTTCTACCAGCGGTGAGATGGAGTTTATCGCTATCGGCAGCTTGCAGAAGATGAACTGGGCTATCAGAGATTTATGCTTATTCGCTCCCTTGACCAAAGGTGCTGGTGTTGAGAAGTTCTCAAAGGCGATGGTAGACTACCTGGATTTGTATATGGTCCAGATCAAAGCGAACCGGCATCCAACGGCACAAAGCAATATCGTAGGAGTAGAGGTGCAGATGGGGCCGATTCCCTGGGCAGATACTAACTACTGGGCTATTGATATAGTCCTTACAGTAGAGGAAATATTATGAGTCATATAAGAGTACATGCAACACCTGTAGTTACAGCCGCCGGAGTCTATCACATTGGAGATGCCGTGGGTGGGAAGTTAGAGTTTGAGAATGTGCGTACACCCTTTGAGAACGCTGGCTATATTGTAGCGGCCCACATCCACGATCACGACGGGGATAACGCTAACCTGTTTTTAGTCTTGTTTGATCGAGACTTTACAGAAACACCGGATCACGATGAGTTTGTAGTCTCAGACGCTGATTTACTGAACTTTATAGGTGCAGCAAAGTTTGATAACGCTGAATATGTAGACTTCAAAGATAACAGTGTGTGTCAGGCTGTTTTACCGAATGATCAACTTCCCTTTGTGTTAGTAAAGGGTGGAACTTCTCTATTTGGTCAGCTATATGTTACTGCAAACGTGGCTACTTATGCAGCCACAGATGATTTAACAGTAGATTTGATTGTCAAGGGATAAGGAGAATAAAATGACTATAAAGAAAAGCGATTTTACCAAGAGTAGTGATAAGGTAGGGCTGGCAAATAAAAAGCAGCAAATCGAAAACACTAAGAAACTAATTGCAGGAATAAACAAAGCTAGAGAGCTGGCACACAGCCTGGCTCACGGGATACCAATGAAGAAGAGGAAGAAGCAAAAGAAGAATAAAATAACAAAGAAGGAGTAAAAGATGGTTTATATTCCAAGTGTTAATAAAATACAGTACGCTGTCGAAGCTGCTTATCACGATGGAGCCGCGGACGACATCGAACCTGTAGGAATAACAAACTTTAAGATTGACCCTAAAGTAGAAGTCGAACAGATCCTTGATTTACAGGCAGACACTTTTGTTCACGAGGCTATAGTGAGGAAACGCTGGTCGGAAGGCGTTATCGAAGGCATCATTGACTATGATAGATTCTATATCTATCTGGACGGGTTCTTTGGACACGAAACGAACACGCCGCCCCGGACCTACTTGGGCTCAAATGATTGGGTTGGGGAAATCCCTGATTCTCTAGCAATAAGGTACGGTCAGACAGGCGCTTTGTTCAGTGTTTTCGGAGTTATTCCTTACTCACTAAACCTTGTTTATGGAGACGGCGAATCTTTGAAGTATATTTATAACTTCTTTGGTGGAGCCATCTTAGACGGTGCTACCTTCCAGGCTGTAGGAGTTGATACTCCCACCTGGGCTATGTCACACGAGACTGAGCTCTGGATCGATGCTGGGATCGGCGCCACTGTAGGATCCACTCCTATTGCTGATATCGCTTTCAGGGCAGAGGTCAATCTTTCATGCAATAGACGACCGGTCTGGCATCTTGGGGATCAGGTGTGGGATAGTATCGTTAGTGGCAAGTGGGTTGGAACGATGAAACTCGTCCTGGAAGCTGACGCGACTAACCTTTCACAACTCGGAGATATTCTTGACGCTACAAAGACCCCTCAATATTTCGCTATCAGGCTCCGGACCACAGATGGTTCTAACATCTTTGACCTTGACTTCTGTGGACTTGCTCAAACTCCCCCTACCCTGATCACTGACTTAAATGGTATTGTCACGATAGAGTTAAACCTGGTCCTGCACTACAATACAACCCTGTTGTCCTGTGTGCGTGCCGAGATAACCATACCGTAAGATTTACAGGAGTAAGTAGTGGCGGTAAATAGAATATTAAATTTAATATTCAAGGCTGATACTAAAGATGCGGCATCAGAGATAGCCAAAGCTATTTCAACAATAGAGAATATGGCCACCTCAGTTAAAGAACTTGAGGCCATAGCATCTGGAGCGGTTGGCGACCCTGACAAAGGAATAGGCGGGCTTATTGGGAAACTAACGGATCTGATAAAGCCCGCAGACATAGCCCTTGCTGCTCTCACAGGGCTAGCTCTAGGGTTGAAAAGAGGTGCTGAAGATTGGGTAGACTATGCTATTGAAGTTGGAAATATTGCGGGTAGTTTACAGCTAACAACAGAAGATGCAAGCGAGCTACTAGGCGTTATGGAGAGGTATGATGTCTCTCTCATTACCATGACAACCGCCTTTAGAAACATGGCTAAAGATGGCTTAGATCCCACTCTAAAGAACCTCCAGCTATTACTTGAAGAGTATGACAGCATAACAGATAGTGCTGAGAAGATGACTTTTGCTCAAAAGAAGTTTGGAGAGCAGGGGTTAAGACAATTAATCCCCATGTGGGAAAACCTTACCCAAGCAGAAAAGGATCACTTTGACGAGTTAGAGAGAGGCCTTGACATAACCGATGAGAATGTCAGGGCCGCTAAGAATATAGAGGAAGCACAGGATGCTCTGAGTCTTGCCTGGATGAAGGCTGGCGGTTTCCTTGCTCAATTTGTATATGAGCTTTCACAAGCTGAAGGAAGTTTTTTTAGACTAGAAGAGGCTACAGAGGAAGTCACAAAAGACACTATGACTTATATTGACTTCCTGAAAAAAGAACATGAGGGGCTGCAGGCTGTTATTGAAGCAACAAAAGATTTATCAGCGAACCAACTCTGGAATAAGGCAGCAGCAGCCTTCTTAGCAGGACAATTTGAACTTGCTCGTAGTTATCGGGAGCAAGCAGCCGCGATGGATGAAGTAAGCGCCAAACAAAGCGATCTTATCAAATGGTGGAAGGGTGGAGAAGCGGGGAGTATAGGCGGTCCAGGGCTGACACAACCGGGCGGTGGCTGGCAGATAGACGCTCTGGGCAGACAGTATAAACGTGATGAGCAAGGCTACTTTATCAAAGGTCCGAACTATGGAGACCTCGCAACAGGTGGTTCTTTCAGAGTAGGTGGCCAGGGCGGGACTGATTCATCTCCGGTGAGCTTTATGGCAACACCTGGAGAGACAGTTACAGTTGGAGGTGGTACAGGTGACATGGAAAATATCTTGGCGGAGTTCCGTAGGTTGGCTAACAGTTTGCCTATTGCTATTGTTGACGCTATGGAGCGCAGATAATATGACAGAACTGATAACTAAAGTCTTTCTGGGCTTACCCAAAACAGCGACAGAGAAGATATCTAACGCTGATTTTGAACTTCACACCGGTGATGACTTCGATGATTGGACAGAGGATATTCCAGCCCTTGTTGAACTGGCAACTAATATAGATTTTGAACTCCATGCAGTTAACAACTTCAACGACTGGGTAGAGCAAAATCCACCCGATTGTACTGTGACAGTAGAACACGTTGAAGTTCATGGAGGTGCTCACTCCGCTAAACTCACAGATGGTCATGCTACAAATAAGCCCTCGATCTGGGAGTTAAAAGTAGGAGTGTTGGGAAAAACCTATACCTTTGGTGTCTGGGTAAAAGGTGATTATGATGTCTGGATAAGTGAAGGCTATCCTAATGTGACTAATAACCTGGGTACAGCGGTGGGGTGGGAATATATAACAGTTGAACGGACACTATCAATAGGAACTAACCTTTACGCAGGAGTATCTACTGTATCTAACGGCGACGTGGTATATGTGGACGATGCTACACTATACAGAGACCCCGGAGCCATAGAGGTAAGTACTATTTCTCATGGTGGAACACATGCGGTAAGGATGACTGGAGCAAATACAGCCACACAACCTTTTATAACTCAGACCTTTGTAGTCGTAGCAGAGAAAAGACATAAGCTATCCTTTTGGACTAAAGGAAGTTCTGTTGATTATGAGATTTATGACGTGTCTAACGCCGCTGTTATTCAGGCAGGCACTTCAACTGAAAACGCAAGCTATGCCGAGACAGGTCATATATTCTATACTCCCGTTGGATGTATAAGTATGAAGGTAACTATCACTGGGATACAGGGTAGTGTTACATATATAGACGATGTTTCCATGAAACAGTATGGAGGGATTGGCTGGACAGAAAACAAGGATGTTCTAGCAATTCCAGCTCCTGTCTGGGAATATGGCATCAAAGGAACTGGCCCGTCTGACCTGGTTGCCAGCACTGGCATGGCTAACTTTGTCTTAGATAATCACGATGGCAAGTATTCACCGCTGCACGGCTCTGCTATTGTAGGATTTGAAGAGGGTATGCCAGTAAAGATTGTGGTTGATGGCCCAAATATAGATCCAAAATGGGCGCAAGTGGCTGATATGGAAGAGGGAGACCTTTCAGATTTCGATGCTGTAACTCCTGCTTGGGATAAAGAGGTAAACGCGAAAGCCGACTTTGATAGCGTGGTAGATGGTGACGGACACTTACAGGTAACAAGCAACAAACATGATGGCGCTTTTGGGATAAAACTCGTTTTTGCTGATACTAACCCGGCTTATGGAGTGCTGAACGCTTCTGCTATAAATCAGACAACTGGAGTTGTTCCGTTCTGGTTCGATAAGCACACTGTTTCAGCCGGGGATAACGGTTATATTCTTTTAGCATCTTGCGTAGATGGAGCAGGCTCACAAAACTGGGTTCTTTATATATACGATGTCGGTGGCGTTTGGAAGTTCAGGCTTGCCGTATGGGATGATTCAGGATGGGTTTACGGCGGGACAGACGAGATAGTTCCCGATGGCTGGAATAAGATAGCTCTTATGTTTGCTCGTTCTACTGGAGCAGGAAACGATGATGGGTATTTCAGATTAGAAGTAAACGATATATTAGTAGATAGCCTTACGGGACTTGATAACGATACAAGAGATTGGGATACTTGCAGGGTTGGAATAATCGCCGCGGCCGCGGCAGGAGTTGGTCCGAGTGGTGAGTTTTGGATAGACACCATCAAGTGTGACCCTGTTGGCGCTCCGATGGCAGATATGTTAGCGGCACAAAACGGCCTTTATGGCATAGCTATTCCTATTATGGATGCTACACCTAGGTATGCTACTTTCACAGACCCAGATAGTGAAACAAGGATATCAGCAGAAACTTCTTTCGATCCTAACTTACTAACGATGGGGAACGGAGAGAGCTTCTATATTATTTATGGCGTGAACTTTTATGTACGTCTTTATTATTTAGTTGCTGGCTCACAATATCAACTACAGGCGTTTGTAGTAACAGATACGGGGTCAGAAAACACAGGATATATTAACATTACGGACGCTCCTCATCATATAAGAGTAGTTTGGGTAGCATCGAAAGGGGTTGGTGCAAACGATGGCTACTTGTTGATATACGTTGATGATGTTTTAGAGGAAACTATTTCAAGTATAGATAACGATACCAAGGTTATAGATGCTATTGGTTTTGGCGCTATCGCTGGACTTGACGCCGGCACTTACGGTATTATCCACTTTGGTGATTGCAAGTGGAGTCCGACTATAGGATGGACAAAGTTTATTGGTACTATGTACACCATTCGACCTGCCGCAGGATTGTTTGATGACCCTAACACAGAAGTTGAAGCGCATGACTGGATAGGATACCTGGCTAAACAGGAACTCGGTATACATGATATTCAAGCAACTAAAAGAGCGGATGAAGCACTAACTACTATCCTGACAGAGTTCCCTAATCAGCCTGAAGCTAAAGACTTTGATACAGGTGATGAAACTTTCCTTGCTGTATTTGAGGGTGATGGTCCTACTAGAAGTATGGCCAGTTATTTCCAGAAGTTATGTAGGAACGAGCAAGGCAGGATATTCTGTCAAGGTGATGGTACTCTGGTATTTGAAGCAGGAACTACGAGACCGGCCAACACGACTTCAGCCTTTACTCTTGACGGGACTATGAGTGAGTTAGATGTAGTCTTCAGTGCCTCGAAGATTTATAATATTATAGACTTACTTGTCAGACTGCAAACTATTGATGCTGTCGCTAACCAAGTGTTATTCAAAGTGGGTAAAGGTATCCCTATTACGGCAGGACAGACTATCACCCTAATTTGTAACTATACAGACGCGGATACCGGACAAAGCGTAGCTGGAGCAGATGTAGTGACCCCTGTGGCGGCTCCGCACTTCGGTTCTGCTCAGAATCCTGCCAGTGATGATATGCACGCCAACTTGGATGATTCAGACTATGTAGTAGGTGGTGGGGCAGTAGAGGTAAAGCTACATAATAATCATGCGACTAACACTGGATATCTGAACGAGTTCACTATCCTTGGTAAACGTATTACTGAATATGATTCTATAACTGTGACGGCAAAAGACGAGGATAGTATCACCAAAGTTGGAAACAAGAGATTTATTGAAAGACTTGACTTACACGCAGATCCTACTACCGCTGAGACGATAGCGAAGACCATCGTTGCCAAGCATGCTCCATCACACATAAGCACATGCAGAATAAAAGTACTCGCGAACCTGTCAGATTCTTTAGCCCAGGCTCTATTGGCCGCAGAACCTTCAACACGGTTTACTGCTATTGAAACTGTGACAGGATTGAGCAAGGACTTTTTCATCAACACTATAGGGTATCAGCAAATCGATACTTTGCTATGGGTGACAATACAAGGACAAGAGGCATGATAGACAACCTAAAATACAGGATAGGAGAGTTGGAGGCTAATATGAATAGAGCAGTAGGGATTGACGTATCTAAATATCAGATGTCGTTTGATCCTGATCATGCGGTAAACCAGATTGATTACGTGCTGCAGCGCACATCCTGGGGAATGAATAAGGATGAGCTCTACAGTGTTATCTGGCAGGGAGTAAGGAAGATCGAGCGCCGGGGTGCTTATCATTACTTCTCAACCGGATCCCCCTGGCAGGACCAGGCAGACCTATTCCTTGAGATAGGAGTGGGCAAGCAATACAAGGCGCTCTTGGTGGATTATGAGCATGGGTACAATAACCTCAATGCGAGAACTGCCCGGGATCTGCTCTACTTCTTGGAATATTTGATTGAGCAGCGACCAGGGAAAAGGATCGTTGGATACTCCAATACCTATACCTATCGTGATTTCATTCAACCGTATGTAGATCTCTCGGAGATCTCCTGGATGTTTGCGCGGTATCCTTTATTCCCTCGCCCACAGACAGCAGGGCCCAGGTTCCCTCGAGGCTGCAGGACAGCCTGGAACTGGCACCAATATTCTCAGACTGGCAGAGGAGGTCTTTATGGATGTGGCTGGAAGTATGTTGATCTAGGCGTGTTCAATGGAACGGTAGCAGACTTAGATACTTTCCTAAAGATGAACGCATTCACCCCACCCCCACCCGTTATAGATGTTCGGGCGGAAACTATTCAAGAGTGCATCACTGCACTAAAGGAGCTCTAAAATGGAATTACTAACCAGTGTTTACGATACTTTGACGAGTGGAATGCTAGTTTATCTCCTGCTTATCTTGGCGGCTGTTGCTTTTCTCAAAGAAATGCTCAAGCTGGAAGGGAGCATAGTACGTTGGGTTTCCTTCGGCGTGGGCGTTTTCTTTGGTGGGCTGCAGGTGGTGAAATACTTCTGGCCTGACTCAGGCGCCATTGTTGAAGCTGTATTCTTCATCCTATCTATCGGGCTATTTGCCTCTGGGTTCTACGACTTGGGGCGCGAGATAAAGGCGTAGAAGTATGATTTCTTTCCACATGTGGAATTTTAGGAGGTAATGATGTCTGAATATTATGGATGGGTAATAGATACTCGTTCAAATGAAAGGCATGGGCTGATAGGTCGTTTTTGGTGTTTTGGTGGCAACAGGATTCCGACTCATATGAGAGGACATCATACAGCGTTGTTCTGCACCAGAAGGGAAGCTAGAGAGGCACTACCAAAAACAAGAAGGGCGTTTCCTAAATCAAGGGTAGTCAAAGTGGACGTAACTATTACGTTTAACAACGGCAAGCAAGCATGACTCAGAGCTTGCCTTTATTTATTTAATCGGGTCGTGAGATCCTAGCACAGAGCAGCCTCCTGGTAGGTGTGCAAGAGACTAGGCGGCGTGTGATAATCACGCTGGATAGTAGAGATAGGTCTACTTCATTGTGTTGTTGAAATGGTTCTTTAGTGTAGTGCTGCCTGCCTGCAGGCAGTAGGACCAGCGGTAAGGGTTAGATGATTTAACCGTCTACAGGCAGAAAATCAATCAAGGGCTGGACCCCTCGTGGCTCCATACCGTAAGGCTCCTCTAATCTCATGGGGGTTAGGGGGGCCGTCTTCCTGATCACCACCCGTAACAAATCCAAATCTAGATCCGTGCTGTGAATTATTTCACAAATGAAAACATAACAGCTGCACAAATTGTGATAAGATATATACGTGGGGTAGGGTAGCTCAGTGGCAGAGCAGGGTCGCCCCCTTTGCACGGGTTCAATCCCCGTTCCTGCCCCACAATTATAATCGTGTGTGAAGGAGAACAAAAATGAATGAAATCATAGTAGTAGAAGAAGAAGTAGAACCACAAATAGTCCTGCACCAGGG
>SDBT01009222.1_pt1 | contig 16038 bp, 8 predicted proteins | sample 2277101 | NCBI WGS metagenome assembly SDBT01 (sample SAMN10404973, study PRJNA504765) | marine sediment metagenome | isolation source: marine sediment core GS10_PC15, 103 cmbsf | place: Arctic Ocean: Southern Knipovich Ridge | collected 2010 | reverse complement strand
GATCATGTGGCCTTCGATGATGCTCCACATGTTGCAGATACGCTGGGGAGACTTACATTCAGTGCACAGCCCGGTCTCAACACAAGGGTCCTTGAGCTTCAGGCGTATGGCGTTCACAGGTGCGGAGTAATGTTTAATGCGGGCCATGGCAGAGTCCAGGTCAGGGACAATCTTGTTCATGCCCACCACCAGGATGACCTTCTTGGGTCCGAATATCATGGCCGCTACCCGGTTGCCCATGCCGTCCAGGTTGACCAGCTTGCCGTCCAGGGTGATGGCGTTTGAACTGGTGATCATCACATCGGCTGTCATGCCTTGGCGCCTGAGATCCATGCCCTCCTCGGGCGGTATTCCGGGTCGGAAGGGGTCGATGAGTTTAACTCCAGGCAGCTTAGCTATTTCCTCAAAAAGGCCCATGTCCACCGCTGTCATCGAACCGCAGCGGAAGACCGTCGCCCCCTGTGGGATCATGGCCACAATCTCGTCCTTGGCCTGGGCAGCGGTGGATGCATAACTGCCTTGCATGCGCCGCTTCTCCAGGTGCTTGATGATGTTCTTGGACATCTTTTCGTTCCAAGCCATTTGGTGCTCGTCCATATCTTGTCTCCTTTCATTAAGGTTATGAGGTTAAAAGAAGATATCCTTCGAATTGCTGTAGCATCAAATCACCGAAGCTACGTATCCGCCCCGATATTAACTCTTGTCTAAAATCTCCCTGATCCCTTGAGATAATTGTACATCTCGGAATTTGTACAACTTATTGACATTAAAAGAGTGTTTTGAGGCTGTTGGGTATTGCCTCCCACATGGAATAATGGAATACTGGAATGTTGGAATGATGATTTTATCAGGAAGCTTCCCATTTATTGACTTCCTTGTCAATACGGTTTTGCCAATAAATCAGAGTCCCAGTTTCCCAGAACCCAATATTCCATTGTTCCAACATTCCAGTTCTGAGCGAAGCGAACTAAGTTCTTAATATTGAATGGCTTCTGGATAAAACCATTACAGCGACGTTTCAATATCTCTGTGGCCTCACCCTTAATTCCAACTGCTTTTCTTATCTGATGAGACAGGGTGTCCTGTCAAGGCAGTTAATGCAAACTGGTAATGCTCCCGGCTCAAGCTGCCTAAAAATAGTGCTCTTTGCTATTATAAGCGTTTATGCTAGAATAACTCCTTAAGGGCATGTGCGGCTGTGTAAACGCTTCCTACCCCGCTGATGTATTGGGCTACTCTCAGTGTTTCTGTGATTTCCTCTTTTGTAGCGCCAGCCTGCATTGCTGCCTGGGCCAATGCATTTACACCCTGAACAGTCCCATGAGATGCATCCAAGGCCATCGCAATGAGGAGCTTGAATTTCTTTGGTAAGGCACCCTCGGCAAGGGCTAACTTTCTCGTATTTTCAACGAGATTTAGAAGCTCTGGGTCAAGTTCCTCAAAGACCTTCAAAGGATCTTCAGACATCTAATCACCTCCTTTTTATTTTACTGCCCAAGCCTACCTAAAGTGGTGGCATTTTATTTATTCAAACTTTGCAGCATGTCCTAAGCCGAAATAGATAGTTACTGCGATCTTATATTTTTTTGATAGCCCCTCAACCTTGTTTTCCGCTTCGTTATAAAATTCATAAAATTTGTTTTTGTTAAAAAGTATTTCCTGTATTTCAGATAAAGATTGAGGGTAGTGGTCTTTAAGCACTTTTCCTACCCCAGTCCAGTTCCCACCAGTAGTGTTAAAGCTTTCTGTAAAGACATGGCCAATTCCTGCCTTCTTGAATTCCCCAAATAGTGCCTCTGCATCAGTAAAGATTGGCCAATATGGGCCCATCATAGCGATGACCGGTATGCCTTGGCTGATTAGTCGTTTCGCTGTCTTTAAACGTTGTTTTACTGTTGATGAGTGCGGTTCAACGAGTTTTTCCCACTCTTTGTTGAGCGTGTTAATGGTGAGATTTATATCTATCTCTTTAAATCCTTTTAACAGGTCAAGGTCACGAAGTACCATATCCGATTTTGTAAGTATGCTCACTGGATTTCTATAATTCAGCAGAACCTTGAGTATGCCTCTTGTAAGTCTATAACTTGCCTCAATTGGTTGATATGGATCCGTAACTGTGCCGATGTAGATTTGTTGACCTTTAAATCTTGAAGAGTGCAACTGCTTTCTTAGGACCTCTACTATATTTATCCTTGCATCAGCAAAGGTACCCCATTTTTCGGTATGCCCGGTAAACCGCCTCATAAATCGAGAATAGCAATAAACACAGCTATGCTGGCAGCCAACATATGGATTGATACATAGTCCGCCGCCAGGAAAGCCACATTTCCCAATCGCAGATTTACATTGTATTTCTCGGATTTTTATATTCTCTGACATGAGAACCAATTGTTTTGGATGATATAAAAGGTATTCGTATCTCAAAAGGCTTCCAGGGGTTTCGCACCTAATCCCCTTATCTGCCTCCATGTCACCTTGGGTAGTTAAAACCATGTTCCTATCGCCACACCAAAATGCACCCTGGGTCCTGTCACATAGGATTCTTCTGCCGGCCAGAGATAGAGTTCCCTTTTCTCAATGACAGGGTAGCTATATTTTATCTCACCCAGGGGACGAACCGCCTTTCCCACGACTGAACCCACTACGGTGATCTTCCTGTTGGGGCGGTAGATGGCCGGATCGAGAAAACCCGGGACATAAACGATAAATCTGCCCTTGGACACATCCTCCCCCGTCGGCTCCTTCCTAAATCCGAGAGGGCGCTGAAGGACAAAAATTAAGGTCCTGTCAGGGAGGTTTTTTGTCTTGATGATGTTACCACCCAGAAGCACGGTCTTTTCCCTGTAGGCCTCAGGGTCCTTCAACAACTGCTCAAAGTTGAGACCTTGATCGACCTTCTTTAACGCCCCCTTAGAAATCACCGGGGCACAACCTGCAAGCAGAAGGAAGCTCGCCATGGCGATGCATAAAAGAGGGGTACAATATAGCCTTTTTCTCATAGGCGTATTTGCTTTCGATCCTATTCCTCTTTCCATATTTCCTCCAAGGTGGCCATAAGTAGTGGTGGTCTCCTAAGAGTGATGGAATTTACCATAGTTCCCAGGGTAGTTCAATACAATACAACCCACGTTTCTGAATCCAATATGTCAGGACTTGACAGGCTGTTGCCCGAATCCAATTTACATAATAGGGTTGTTCAAGATTGGTAACTTGATAGTATAGGAATTTCCTTTTTTAGTCCTTGTAGGCGCGGCATTTATGACGCCCGTCATTGCGGGTTCGATAAATCGAACCCCTACACGCCCGCACCGAAGGTGCGATATGTTCATTAAGGCTAAGGATGATTCTGCCTTTTCTTTGGTACCGAGGCTCCCCACCAGGCACTTCAGAAAAGGCAGTATCACCCTCGAAGGTATGGCGAGAAGAGTTGGGCAACAGCATGTTGACATTTGACATTATTTATCAATAATCAGGGTTTAATATGATAAGAGCTTTGAGGATTGAATGCCAAGACCTGATACCATCTTTACTGTGAGGAGAGGGGAACCTGGGGGCGTGGAAAAGGCCAAACGTTATCGATACCTCATGTGCTTAATCGTTTTTCTGAGTTACATTCTGGTCTATTTCCATCGGCTCTGTCCGGCAGTAATCGCCCTTGACATACAGGAGGCCTTCAACGCTACCGGCACCCTCCTTGGTGTCCTTGGTTCAGCCTACTTTTACACTTATGCTGTTATGCAGTTGCCCAGTGGCCTTCTGGCCGATTCCTGGGGTCCTCGCAAGACAATGGCCTCTTTCTTCATCCTGGCCGCTGCTGGTTCCGTGCTCATGGGCTTGGCCCCGAACCTAGGCCTGGCCATCCTGGGCCGGGTCTTGGTAGGTTTTGGCGTATCCACCCTCTTTGTCTGTAATTTCAAGCTACTGTCTGAGTGGTTTGATCAACGAGAGTTTGTGATCATGGGTGGGATCTTTATGGCTACGGGTGGTATCGGGGTCCTCGCCTCCAGCGCTCCGCTGGCCTGGGTCAGTGATCTAATAGGGTGGAGAATGATACTGGTGGCCGTGGGCATAATGACTCTTGTCATGGCCGCCCTGATATATGGCTTTGTACGCAACACTCCCCAGGACAAGGGCTGGCCTCCCCTGTACTCCTCGGAAAGGAGCCAGCAGAGAGCCAAGATAGGCCTATTGCCGGGAGTGAAGCAGGTCCTTACGGCGGGGCGCTTCTGGCCACTAGCGATCTGGTGCTTTTTTGCCCCCGGTATATTTTTTGCCTTGGCAGGACTGTGGGCCGGGCCGTACCTGATTCATGTCTACGGGCTAAGCAAAGCAGCCGCCGGGGGTGTGCTGTCCATGTTAGGGGTAGCCCTTATTATTGGCAGTCCTTCCTTGAGCTTTATCTCCAATCAGTCAGGAAGAAAGCCCGTTTTCATTAGCTGTAGCCTTTTCCTTTTAACGGTCTGCGGCCTGCTATATATGTTTCCGGGCAAGCTACCCCTATTTGTGCTTTATGTCCTGTTTTTCTTCCTTAGCCTTTCCGGAACAGGCATCGGCCCCTTGACGGCCACAGTGTCCAAAGAACTTTTCCCCCTAACCATTGCAGGGACAGCAGTGGGTACGATGAATACCTTTTCCTTTTTTGGTGGGGCCCTTTTCCAGGTCATTATCGGGGCTATCGTGGGTCAGACAGGACACGAAGAAGGGATTCACTTGCTAGCCGGATATCAGCGTATGTTTGTTTTCTGTGTGGCTGGGGCCCTAACCTCACTGGTGGCTGCATTTTTTTTGCAGGAGACGCTTCCCCATAATGACCCTTAGGCTCTTTACCAGCAACAAATTGGAGATACTGGCCGAGGCATTGGCCGAAGTCCTCAGGACACCTTTGGCATCAGTGCTGGATGAAGAAGCTATTGTTATCCAGAGCCAAGGCATGAAGCGCTGGGTATCAATGCAACTTGCCCAGCGTCATGGTATCTGCGCAAACTGCAGATTTTCTTTTCCCAACACCTTTGTGCATGACGCTTTCCGGAAGGTCGTGCCGGATTTTCCCGAACGTTCGCATTTTGACCCCAAAATAATGACCTGGAGGATCATGAAGCTCCTTCCATCCTGCATCATGAAGCCAGGTTTTGAGGGTCTCAAAAGCTATCTCGGAGATACTCAGGGGGACCTCAAACGTTTCCAGCTTTCCGAGCGGATTGCAGACATCTTTGACCAATACCTGCTTTTTCGTCAGGACATGATCTTCCGATGGGAAGCTGGAGGAGAGGACCACTGGCAGGCCGTGCTCTGGAGAGAACTGGTTAAAGGAAATGAACAGGGGCATCGCGCGGCACTCGGAAAGGCCTTTCTTGAGGCTATTGAGAAATCTTCCACCGATATAAAGGGCCTGCCCGAGAGGGTTTCAGTCTTTGGGATATCTGCACTTCCCCGGTTTCATGTGCAGGTGCTTGCTGCTATATCACGGTTTAGCAAGGTGAACCTGTTTCTCATGAATCCCTGCAAGGAATATTGGGGCGATATCCTCTCTGACTGGGAGACGAAAAGGACAATAGCCAGACAGGGTAAGGGGGATCTGCCTGTTGAAGAACTCCACCTGGAAAAGGGAAACAGTCTCCTGGCCTCAATGGGAACACTGGGCAGGGATTTTTTTGATCTGGTAAACGAGTTTGGGTGCGAGGAATTTCCGATTTTTGTAGATCCCGGTGAGGAAAATCTGCTCTCTTGGCTCCAGTCCAACATTCTGAACCTGCGGGACAGGCAACAGGGATTGGATGTGAAAAAAACTGTTGCGCCCCATGACACCTCCATACAGATCCATTCATGCCACAGTCATATGCGGGAGATAGAAGTCCTGCACGACCGGCTCCTGCATATGTTTGAAAAGGTCCCAACCCTTTTGCCCAAGGATATCCTGGTAATGACGCCAGATATAGAAACCTATGCCCCTTACATCCAGGCCGTGTTTGATACCCCTGCCGATGACTCAAGGAGGATTCCCTTCAGCATCTCAGATCGGGGTATCAGGAAGGAGAGTGAGATTATAGATACGTTCATGGCAATTTTGGACCTCCAGGGCAGCCGCTTTGCCGCCTCACAGGTCTTTGCCATTCTGGAATCGCCTGCGGTCCAGCGCAGGTTCGGTTTTTTGGAGGAGGATCTTGCTCTTGTCCGGAGATGGGTGAGAGACACCCGGATACGGTGGGGAATCGACGGTGAAAGCCGGGGTCAACTGGGCCTGCCAGCATTGGCGGAAAACACGTGGAAGGCCGGCCTTGACAGGCTCCTGCTGGGCTATGCCATGCCCGGGCAGGACGAGAACATGTTCGGTGGTGTCCTTCCCTACGACCATATAGAGGGTAGTGAGGCCTCGGTTTTGGGGAGGCTCCTTGAATTTACAGGGCAGCTCTTTACCCATGTCACATCCCTTGGTCAACCGCGCAGCCTGGGTGGGTGGTCCCAAACCCTAACAGGTCTCCTTGACAGGTTCTTCATGCCTGATGAAGATACGGAAAGGGAGATGCAGGTGATACGGCACACGCTCAATGATCTGGGTGACATGTCCGCCAACGGCGGATCAGTTTTTGATGAGGAGGTTGATGTCAACGTCATCAGATGGCACCTGGGACATTACCTTGAGACAGAGGGCTTTGGGTTCGGTTTTATCACCGGCGGCGTTACCTTCTGCGCCATGTTGCCCATGCGTAGCATTCCATTCAAGGTCATCTGTCTTGTGGGTATGAATGGTGATGCCTATCCAAGGCAGGCCAAACCGCTGGGTTTTGATCTCATGGCAAAGCATCCAAAACCAGGGGACCGGTCCCGCCGCAATGACGACAGATATCTCTTTCTGGAGGCAATGCTTTCAGCCAGAGAAAAACTGTATATCAGTTATGTAGGGCAAAGTATCCAGGATAATAGCCTTATCCCTCCATCTGTCCTGGTGAGCGAACTCATGGACTATATTGAACAAGGCTTTACGGTCCCGGGGGAGAAGATCCTTGACCCTATCTTTACGAAACATCGCCTTCAGGCCTTTAGTGCGGAGTACTTCAAGAAGGATGAGAAACTGTTCAGCTATTCCGAGGAAAACTGCCAGGCAGCCCAATGTATTCTGGAGGCCCGCAAGGCCCCAGTGCCATTTATCTCGGGAGGTCTCTCTGATCCCGAAGAGGAATGGAAAACGGTTGATTTGCGTGATTTGTGCGCCTTTTTTGGTAACCCGGCACGGTTTCTGCTCAATAAGCGGCTGGGAATCTATCTTGAGGAGAAGGCCTCAATGCTGGAGGAGAGAGAAGCATTCGATATCAAAGGCCTAGAAAAATATCTGCTTGAGCAAGACCTGGTGGAAAGGAGACTCGCAGGAGGCAACCTCAAAGATCTTTTGCCTCTGACGCAGGCCTCCGGGAAGCTCCCACACGGGACCCCGGGGGAATGCATATTTGAGGCCCTAAGTCAGGGAGTCGAGGGTTTTGTTGAAAAAACAGGTCCTTACATACGTGAAGCAACCCTTGAGCCCATTGAATTGGATCTGAATATATCAGGTTTCAGGCTGATGGGGCGGATCGATGCTATCTATCCAGAGAGATTGCTCCACTACCGATATGCAAAGGTGAAATCCAGAGACCGTCTTAAGGTATGGATACATCACCTGGCACTCAATAGCCTCATGGCTGATAAGTATCCCCGCACCAGCGTGTTAGCAGGCTTGAGTCCTAAAGGCAGGGAACCCGAGTGGGTAGCCTGGGAATATTCCCCGGTGGAAAATAGCGAGGAGATCCTTGGAAGGCTCTTAGAGGGATACTGGGCGGGGCTCGTAAGACCCATTCATTTTTTCCAGGATTCTTCCTGGGCATACGCCCATATGCTTTTGGAAAAAAACAAACCCGGTGAGGATGCCCTCAATAGTGCCCGCAACACCTGGACAGGAAGCGAATACAATCGAGGTGAGTGTGAAGATCCCTATTATCAACTCTGCTTCGGAAGCACCGATCCCCTTGATCCTAAATTTCAGGGCATTGCAGAAGAGATCTTTAGACCGTTGATAGAGCACCAGAAAGAGATTGAAAAATGACGAGATTAGAGAACTTTGATCTCTTAAACAGCCCCCTTGAGGGAACAAACCTTATAGAGGCCAGTGCCGGTACGGGAAAGACCTATGCTATTGCTGGCCTCTTTCTCAGGCTGATTCTGGAGAAGAATCTCCCTGTAAACGAGATACTCGTGGTCACCTTTACCGTACCTGCCACAGAGGAATTGAGAGACCGGATTCGCAGTAAACTGCGGGAGGCCATAGAGGCATTCTCCGTGGGCCGGACAGCGGATACCTTCCTGAACGATCTGGTGAGAAGAAATAGGGATCCGGAGGCTGCATTAAGAAGCCTTGGGGGGGCACTCCGGGCATTTGATCAGGCTGCCATATTCACTATACACGGGTTTTGCAGGAGAATGCTGCATGAGAACGCCTTTGAGAGCGGCAGCCTTTTTGATACAGAGCTGATTACTGACCAGGAAAACCTCAAGAGGGAGATTGTCGATGATTTTTGGCGCAGGCATTTCTACAATGCATCGCCTCTCTTTGTAAACTATGCCATTCACAACAAATTCAGCCCGGACAGCCTCCTTGCACTCCTCGCCAACAGGCATGCCCAGCCATATCTGAAGATCATTCCCCAGGTTGAGCTCCCTGACCCCTCCCTACAGGAAAGGGAATTTCGAGCGCATTTCAACAGGGTTCGCAGGGGCTGGCAATCGGCAAGGACAGAAGTCGAAAAGATTCTTACGACCGATGAAGGTCTGAACAGAGGCAAATATAGAAACGCGAATATCCCCATTTGGATTCAGGCTATGGACGATACTACGGCTTCGGGAGGCAATAATCCAGTATTGTTTAAGGGTTTCGAGAAATTTACCTCAAGCGGACTCAGGGGGGCAGTGAAGAAAAACCATACCCCTCCGGCTCATCCATTCTTTGAACGCTGTGAAAAGCTAAGGGAAGCGCAGAGGGAACTCGAGAGGGTTTTTGACCAGCGTCTCCTCTGGCTCAAGGCGGAGTTATTTCATTATGTGCAAGATGAGCTTATCAGGAGAAAAGGGGAGAGAAACATCCAGTTTTTTGATGATCTTCTCCTTAGACTACACCGGGCCTTGGAGGGAAAGGAGGGAGAAGCACTTGCAAGGGCCATCAGGATGAAATTCAGAGCTGCCTTGATAGATGAATTCCAGGACACGGATCCGATCCAGTATGCCATTTTCAAGAAGGTTTTCGGCAGCGAAAACAGCATCCTTTTTCTTATCGGCGATCCAAAGCAGGCCATATACGGTTTCCGTGGGGCTGATATATTTGCCTACATGGACGCTGCTGGAGAGGTGGAATCCCGATACACACTAAGGGAGAACTGGCGGTCCGAACCCGATTTGATTGCCGCAATAAATGCCATCTTTGCCAAGGCAGACCGCCCCTTTGTCTATAATGAGATCCCATTTCAGCCGGCTGTGCCAGCAGCAAATAAAGACCCAGAATCTCTCAGTGTGGATGGACAAACGGAGTCGCCTTTGCAACTGTGGTTTCTGGATGTTAGCAAGGTAACAGAACCGGGAAAGACAATCACAAAGACACGGGCAAGGGAACTCATTCCCAGGGCGGTGGGAGCGGAGATCTCACGGCTTATCAGGCTCGGCAGAGACAACAGGGCTGTTATAGGAAAAAGACCGCTGAGGGAGGGAGATATTGCTGTTTTGGTGAGGGCAAACCGCGAGGCACGCCACATGCAGAATGCCCTCTCAGGTCTTGATATACCCAGTGTTATTTACACCACCGAGAACCTCTTTGATTCCCATGAGGCCCTGGAAATGGAGCGGGTTCTGGCAGGCATTAGTGAGCCGAATAATGAGAGTCTCCTCAAGGAGGCCCTGGCAACAGATATAATGGGTGTCAGGGGAGAGGAACTGGATGATTTGATGAAGGATGAGGCCGGATGGGAGAGGTGGCTTATTAGATTCAAGAAATATCATGACCTTTGGGAGGAGTACGGTTTTATCCAGATGTTCCGGTACCTTTTATTAGGAGAAAAGGTCCAGACCCGCCTCATGGCTTTGCCCGATGGGGAACGGCGCAATACGAATTTGCTGCATCTCTCCGAAGTCCTTCATCAGACATCTATTGAAAGAAGGCTGTGCATGGCAGGCCTCTTGAAATGGCTCTCTGAACAGAGAGATCCCGGTACACCACGGTTAGATGAACACCAGCTGCGTTTGGAAAGCGACGAGAATGCCATCAAACTTGTAACCATCCACAAGAGCAAGGGCCTTGAGTATCCCGTTGTATTTTGTCCTTTTGGGTGGGCCGGTTCCAGGATCGAGAAAAACAAAGATTCCTTTACGTTCCACGATGAACTCGACAATATGAGATTAACCCTTGATCTTGGCTCTCCAGGCATGGATGATAACCGTGTGTTTGCTGAAAAGGAAAAGCTGGCTGAGAACCTGCGGCTCCTTTATGTGGCTTTAACACGGGCAAGAAACCGTTGTTACCTCGTCTGGGGTCGTTTTAATGAAGCTGAAACTTCAGCCCCGGCCTACCTTTTCCATCAAGGAGGATCATGGGAGAGGGAAGATGTTGTGGGCGCTACTGAAAAAAGGTTTGAGGGTTTGAGTGATGAGGATGTGCGCACAGAATTGAAAATGATCGTGGATAAGGTCCACGGGACCATCCGGCTTTCTGAGATGCCTATGGAGGCAGGGAAAGAATACTCACCTCTGCCGGGCAAGAAGGTAACACTTGCCTGCCGGAGATTTGCCGGAGACATAGATCGTCAGTGGCACATTTCAAGCTTTTCTTCTCTGGTATCCAGACGGCAGCACGGTGCGGAACTGGCAGACCGCGATGCAGTACGCCTTCCCGCCCGCCATCGTCCCGCGTTGCGGGACTCAGGCAAGGCGGGCGGGCCTGATCTATACAGTCAAGAGGATCTTGAAGAATCCATCATCGAAGAGGAGCCTTCAGGCATCTTTTCCTTTCCCAGGGGGGCAAAGGCAGGGACATTTATGCACGACATATTCGAGCACCTGGAATTTGCGCAAAAGGATACCTCTCTGATGAAGAAACTGGTGGCCCATAAACTCAGCGAATACGGCTTTGAGCCCACATGGCAGGAAACGCTGTGCGACATGATCCAAAAGGTGCTCTCCGTTCCACTCGACCCGGGAAGGAAGGATTTTACGTTATCACGCATCCAGGATAAGGATCGGCTCAATGAGTTGGAATTCTATTTCCCATTGAGATCGATCTCACCTAAAGGCTTGAATAGCATATTTGCAAGATATGCTGGCCCTGAGCTTTCTGCAGACCTTCCTGGGCGTATTGAACGGTTGGATTTTGCACCTGTCAGGGGGTTCATGAAGGGATTCATGGATATGGTTTTCCAATCTCAGGGCCGCTTCTACCTGGTGGACTGGAAATCAAATTTCCTTGGCAGCAGGCTGGAGGATTATGGTCAGGAGGCCCTGGCTGTGGCCATGAAAGATGAGTTTTACATTATCCAGTATCACATATACACTGTTGCCCTGGACCAATACTTACAACTACGCCTGCCGGGCTACCACTATGAAACGCATTTCGGGGGGGTCTACTATATATTCCTGCGCGGAGTGGATCCCGAAAGGGGGACAGAGCTCGGCATTTACAGAGACAGGCCATCCGGGGAATTTATAGACGAGTTATGTACGAACATGATAGACCAGACAGGATTGGTTAGATCGTGAAACAGGAGGATCTTTACCGCCTTTACGATAGCGGGGTGCTCTCCCTGCTTGATATCCATTTTGCAAGTTTTGTGACAAGGCTTGCTGGCTGCGATGTTCCGGAGTTATCCTTTGCAGCAGCGCTGGTAAGTAACTACACGAGACGGGGGCACATCTGTCTTGACCTTTCAAGTGTGGAGGGAAGGAAGTTGTTGGGTGGAGACGATGGGGGGGATGCTGTTGTCTGCCCTGAGTTGAATGGCTGGTGCGGGAAACTTAGAAAAACTCATGTGGTGGGTAACCCTGGAGAATACAAACCGCTGATTCTTGATGATAGATCCAGGCTTTACCTATTTCGTTACTGGGATTACCAAGAGAAACTGGCGGACTCTATCAGGAGACGTGTTTGGGAAGATGAGGCGAAAATTGACATTGCCCTGCTGAAAGAGGAACTGGAACGGCTTTTTCCTGCAGACCAGACAGAAGAGATTGGCTGGCAGAGGGTGGCTGCCTTTACAGCATTGATGAAAAGATTCTGTGCTATTTCCGGGGGCCCTGGAACAGGCAAGACCACAACCGTTGCAACAATCCTGGCCCTGCTTTTGGAACAGGCCAACCCGGAAAGGCTTAGGATAGCCCTTGTCGCTCCCACTGGAAAGGCTGCTGCAAGGCTGCAGGAAGCAATCAAGGGCACCAAAGACAAGCTTCCTTGTCAGGACAGCATCAAGGAGGCAATCCCCGAAGAGGCCTCAACCATACACCGGCTGCTCGGGAGTATTCCGGGGTCCCCCTATTTCCGTCATGATGCCAAAAATACACTGCCTGTTGATGTGGTGGTAGTGGATGAAGCCTCGATGGTAGATCTGGCTCTGATGTCCAAGCTTATCCAGGCCCTTCCATCACAAGCCCGGTTGATACTGTTAGGGGACAAAGATCAGCTCGCTTCGGTGGAGGCGGGCGCAGTTCTCGGTGATATATGTGATACCGGTACTGAACACAGCTTTTCGAGGGGCTTTTGTAACGATCTCAAAGCGGTCACCGGATATCAAATCCATACACCGCAAAATGGGGCGGATGGATCAGGGATTCGGGACTGTATTGTTCAGCTTCAAAAGAACTACAGATTTGGAAGCGATAGCGGTATCGGTGCGGTAAGTCATGCGGTAAATAAAGGGGATGGTGATCTTGCGATAAGACTCCTGAAGGACTGCAAATATGGGGATATTGAGTGGAAAGGATTACCAGGGCCCAATGCCTTACCCCAGGTAATCAAGGCTACCATTATGCAAGGGTATGGAGATTATTTAAGGGCCAGTGACCCCTTTGAAATTTTCCAGGTATTTGAGCGGTTTCGGGTTCTCTGTGCCTTAAGGGAAGGCCCTTATGGGGTGGTTGCTATAAACCTCCTGGTTGAGCAAATCCTCAGGGAGGAAAAACTTATAAAACCCGACACGAAGTGGTATCCGGGCCGTCCGGTATTGATTACAAGGAATGACTATAATTTGCGATTGTTTAATGGGGATATGGGGATAGTGCTACCTGATTCCAGTGCAAACGATGATCTCCGCGTTTTTTTCCTGGCTACAGACGGCAATCTAAGAAAGTTTCATCCGTTCAGGCTGCCTGAACACGAAACCGTATATGCCATGACGGTTCACAAGAGTCAGGGATCAGAGTTTGGCAAGGTGCTCCTGCTCTTGCCTGACAGGGAATCTCCAGTATTGACACGGGAACTCATATATACGAGCATCACCCGCGCCAAAGAGGGCGTTGAGATATGGGGGGCTGAGGATATTTTTCGTACCGCAGTCTCCAGATGTATTGAGCGGACCTCCGGGCTGCGTGATGCGCTGTGGAGGCGTTAAAAAAGAAGGATACGGTTAGACTAACCGGTTTCGGGACCTTTAAGCTGGCAAAGAGGAAGGCCGGGCGAGGAAAAAACTCACTTTATAACACTTTCTCCTTTCTTTTCGCAGGAGAAGGTGCTAGCCTCCTTCAACCAATTTTTTCCGGTTCAGCAGCAGAAACATTTAAGAGGTTCATTAACGTAACCCTTGGGGAGAAAAAGATATGAACAAGAAATTAATTATTATAGGGCTCGGACTTATCCTTGTTATATTGTTTTGGGCAGGGATTTCAATCTATCCTGACTGGCTGTGGTTCGAAAATCTAGGCTTTTCGCCTGTTTTCTGGACCATGCTTTTGAGCAAATTCGGGTTCGGTTTGTTGATTTGGTTCCTTTTGATCCTTATCATATCCCTTAACCTTTACGCCGCCAGACGTTTAAACCCAGGTGACGGGCCAGGAGTGGACATTAAAGCTGCGGACAGTGCTATTTCCCAACTTGGCCTTTCAGGCAGGACCTTAAATACGCTCCTCATGGGTGTTATTCTGATTCTTAGTTTTATTATTGCGTCAAAGGGCTCCGACCGATGGGATATGCTCTTGCGCTATCTATATCAGCAACCTTTTGGCAGCATGGATCCTATTTTTAACATGGACATCGGTTTTTATCTGTTCTCTCTTCCCTTTTACATTTTCGTCCGAAGCGGGTTATTAGTTCTTTTCATTTTGGCTGGTCTGGTCACTGTGGGTTGGTATCTGAAAAATGGTGCGCTTCAAATAGAGGGTGAATTTGCTCAGGCGGAGGGTGCCCCAGCGTCTTTACCTAAAATTACCATTGCACCAAAAGCCAAGAAACACCTTATTTTCTTGGGCGGAATCATTGTTCTACTCCTGGCCTGGGGTTATCATCTGAAAATGTATGGACTTTTGTATTCCACACAGGGACCTGCCTTCGGCGCCAGCTATACCGATGTCCACATCAAGGTCCTGGCCTATAAGGTTTTGATCATTGCCTCCCTGGGTTTTGCCCTGATCGTTTTTTACAACGCCTTTAGATTCAGGATGAAATTAATCCGGTTAAGTGGGGGAATCTGGATAGGGGCGATGTTGTTGTTTGCGACCCTGCTCCCCATGGTGGTACAAAAACTTGTGGTTAAGCCCAATGAATTGGCCAAAGAATCACCCTATATCGCTTACAATATTGATTATACCCGTAAGGCCTATAATCTAAACAGGGTAAAAGAAGTCGATTTTGAAGTTAGTGACCAATTAAGTGCGGAGGACCTCAAGAGGCATGATGTAACGATTCAAAATATCAGGATCTGGGACGAGCGTCCTTTACTTCAAACCTACAGGCAGATTCAAACCATGCGGCTATATTACGACTTTAACAATGTAGACGTAGATCGTTATCTAATCAATAACCAATATCGACAGGTCATGTTGGCTGCACGGGAGTTGGTGGTAAATCAACTTCCTCCCAAGGCAAATACCTGGGTCAATAGACACCTCATCTATACCCATGGCTACGGATTGGCCGCAAGCCCGGTCAATGAGGTGACCAGCGAGGGACTGCCCCGCCTCTTTATCAAAGACCTGCCGCCTTCCTTTGAACCTGACCTGAAGGTAGACCGACCCGAGATCTATTATGGAGAAAAAACGGTTGAGTATGTTCTGGTAAAGACGAAGGCCAAGGAATTTGATTACCCCAAGGGGGACAAGAATGTCTATACTGTCTATCAGGGAAAGGGAGGTGTCCCTATCAAATCTTTTTTCAGAAGGCTTTTATTTGCCGCTGAATTTTTGGATCCCCAGATACTATTTACCACTTATTTAAGCCCGGAGAGTAGAATAATGTTTAACCGCCGGATTGCCACGCGGGTGGGTTTGATTGCCCCATTTCTCGATTATGACGGTGATCCGTACGTGGTTGTCTCCGGGGGAAAGCTCTATTGGATTCAAGACGCCTACACGACCTCTGATATGTACCCCTATTCTCTCCGATCTTATGGCCGTTTTAGAAATAAAGGACTAAATTACATCCGGAATTCAGTCAAGGTAACTATCGATGCCTATAATGGGGATGTGACTTTCTACATTATTGATGAAAAAGATCCTATTGCTAAGACCTACTCGAGTATATTCCCTGCTCTATTTAAGCCTTTCAATGAAATGCCTGCTGATCTGAAAAAGCACATCCGGTACCCCAAGGACCTCTTTAAAATCCAGGTGGATACATACACGAAATATCACATGCAAGATGTCCAGGTCTTCTATAACCAGGAAGACCTCTGGCAAATTCCTGATGAGCTGTATGGGGATAGCCGGCAAGAAATGGAACCTTACTATATCATTATAAAACTGCCCGAAGAGGAAAAGGAGGAGTTTCTTCTGATGCTCCCTTTCACCCCTTCCAAGAAGGATAATATGATTGGCTGGCTGGCGGCCAGA
>SDBT01009221.1_pt1 | contig 16039 bp, 17 predicted proteins | sample 2277101 | NCBI WGS metagenome assembly SDBT01 (sample SAMN10404973, study PRJNA504765) | marine sediment metagenome | isolation source: marine sediment core GS10_PC15, 103 cmbsf | place: Arctic Ocean: Southern Knipovich Ridge | collected 2010 | reverse complement strand
AGAGCACCAGACATGGTCCCATCCGTCCCGGTGTCGCGCAGATCTCCGAAGTCAGCAATATAGAGATCCTGGGCGTTCTGTGCGGAGCTAATCGGAACATCATCGCGAATAGAAAGATCGGTAGCCGCAATTGGAGTCAGCCTGCCGTACAGCGTCTCTCGAAAGAGATCGCCGTCCGCGGAGGCGATTAGTTGTGTGCGAAGCGACTCCACGGTTCCGGTAGAGTAGTATTGAACCCTGAAGACATTCGCCAAGCAGAGCCCGCCGTCTACCGTGCAATCCATTCCGAACCCGACCCCCGTGCCCGCGTGGGAGTCCACGGACCCGGTGAGGATCTGAGTTCCGTTCCACCACACAGTCACGACATCTGCGGCCACCGTAGCTGTCAGCCATCCAGGGAACACACTGCTGATGGTTCCTGAGTCGGTGTCGATTGACGACATCACGCCGCCGGTGTACGACTTCAGCGACGCAGTGTACGCGCCGGTCGTTCCGGTCTGTATCAACTCAATGAACACGCCCTCGTCCGTGTAGTCCGGGATAGCGTCCATACGCAAGTATAGGCGGTATGCGCCATGCCACGCGCCGGCCCACGGTGCGAGAAGTATCTCCACTTCGTAGTTCGAGGACGTATCGATAGGCAATGTTGAAAGCGTAACTTCACCTTCGCTGATACTATCATCGACAGCGGCGAGGTCCTCGGGTAGAATCGACGGAACATCGCTGGCCCAGGTCGCCTGCGTCCACGCAGACGCCAGCGACAACCCGCCGAACGTATCGGAGAATGACGTGAAGGAATCTCCGAGGGCGAGAGTCATTGGATGTAGCATCCGCACGTTAGAACCGATGTCATCCCGGTGCGAGAAAGTGAGACCAGGACGAGAGCCACCACGCTCCCTACCTCCGAGTGCGGAGGTAGGGTGGACGTTCAGCATGTCCGAGCTACTGTACGGGGCCTGCTGCCTATATGATCCGTTGCGGTTCAAGCCCGCCATCGGAAAAGGCGCGTGCAGTAGCTTCTTCTTTGCCATCCCTATTCACCCTCTCCGTTGTCTCCCGTCTGGAAGAATGGCTCCAACTGAGCCAAGTCAGAAACCGACAGGACATCATCCTTGCCGTCGAGCGCATCGACAACAACCCCGAAATCAAGTTCACACTGCCCGAGGTCAGATTCCTGCGACATGACCGCCGAAAGCCTGGTAGCATATTCAGCGAACTCTTCGGAGTTGGGCTCGATTGACGCATCTTGGCCGTCTTCAGTTTCAGTGATATCGTGAATCAGCAACACGCGCTGCTTCTCCGCGATATCAAACTCAGCGTTGACAGCCTTCGTGTACTTCAGGATTTTGTACGCGACAGACGGCTTCATGTTCACGGCGGAAAGCTTACGCCACGCACCAACACTCTGGAAAACCTGTCCAAGCAACATGATAAACCTCTCTTCAAAAAGGAACGGAAACAAAAACACCCGGCGGCCAGCAGGGAATGGTTATCCAAACCGGACTTACGGCCGCCGGAGCGGTTGAACTCTCTGTTAGTCGGAATCCGGGGCATCGTACAAGTAGATGTACCTAAGCTGACCGCCGGCCTCAGAACAAAACGGAATACTGCCAACGGCCGCCTTAGTGGGAGTGCCAGCCTGGTAGCCAAGCGACAAAATCAGACTATTGACGTTGAACAGCGAATCGACTTCCGAGTTCGCACCGTCAAAATTAAGCTCCCACAGACTACACCACGCCGGGTTGCTTTGCAGCATACATTGGTATTTCGCCCACGAGATATAAGCACCAGTCAGCGTAGCCCCGCCATCCCAGATGCCATCGCTATGGACGTGATTGTAATTAACCAAAGTAGCGGTGCCAGCGACATTGACCCAAGTTGAAGCTGCCGCAGTCTTTGCTGTAGCAGTCCCAGTCACAGTGAGATCGATCTCGTGTGCCCCATAACCATCATCCATTGCCGGAGTGGCACAGGTGTAAGCGAACCTCGACCCACGAGCATTAGCGGGCAGGGCGGTAACGGTCATCGAACAAGCCTGCGTGGTTACCGACAAGCTGATACCGTTCGTGCAAGCAGCGGCCTCAAGCGTGATTCCAGTGGTCCACGCGAGCTTACCGGAGCCCTTCTTGATGCGAATGGCAGCAAGCGTTCCATTGATAGTCGCGCCTGCGTTGATACTCGAATCAACGCAGATGCCATTCAGGTGACCCGTCGAAAGAGTGTAGGTCGCAGCAGTCTCAATAGCGGCATGAACGGCCGCTGTGAGGGTTGTCGCAGACCCGCTGGTCGTGTTGGTCCCGGATTGTTCGACGTAGAAAAATCCCGCAGCATGAACACCGTCCGCCAAGTTGGCCTTGACTCTCAGCTTTCCGAACATCGAAATGTGACTACACTGCGTAGTCTGTGCTGCCTCGATAGCGTAGCGTGAGTAAATGCCAGCCGAGGAGCCAGTAGCACCCGGAACAACATCAGCGTTCGCTTCACACTGAACGTCCATTGCGAACGGATAGGCAGTCGTGACATCAACGCCGGTGTCCTGGACACCCATCCGGAAAACTCCGGACGTTGCAATGTCGATGGCATAGCCAGTGGCGCCAGTGATCGTTATACCGTCCGCAAACGGATCGCCGCCACCTTCAATCGCGTTGAAGTCGCAGGACGTAACGCTTCCCTCGTTGACATAAAGAGCGGTGCCGTCGCCACCATCCGTCTTCTGGAAGATACAGCCAGTCTGATACCCCTCGACAGCCGAAGGAACAGTCACGCCGCTGGCGGACAAGAGCCCGGTATTGAGTTCCGGCTCCTGCATCTTAATCAAACTACAAACTCTCGCACGCATCTTAGGTCTCCTTGAAGTACGGTTAAAGAAAAGCGCCGTGTACTTAATCCACGACAGTTGAAAGCTAACGTCTTCCCTTTTTCTTCTCTTCTTCCTTCTTTTTACCTGCTTGCGATAGTATGCTTTTTAGGCGAGCGAAGCCAGACATAAACGGGCTGGGCTTAACGACCGCAGGCGGCTTGGGTTTACGCCCCCCCTTGGCCTTCGCTTCCGCAGCTTGCCGGTTCTCGAACGCAACCTGCGCCGGAGACTTGCCAGCCGCCTTACCAGCAACCTTCGCGACTTTTCCGGCCTTCTGAACTCTTGCGAAATACGAGGCTTCGGACTCGCCTTTTTTTCTCGGTGGACGTGGCATGTTCTTCCTCTCGATTTATGTTGGCGTTCCGCCGTTGCCTCGGAACTCAACCTCGCCAGTTTGGTACGTGATCTTGCCGGTGTTCCCGATGATGTTGATCGCGGCCTGAGCCTCCAAGCCCCTTATCGTGACGCTGTCGCCAACCACGCCTAGGATGACACCCTCGTCAGCGACCGCGTCCGCATCAATGCCGATCGCTACTGATGCGGTCCCCTGGTGCATGATCGTAACTTGTTTTCTGGCCTCTGACGCAGCCAGCAACTCAGCACTTGACGATGTCCCGGTAGCTTTTCCACTTGCCATTATGATTTTCCTTCTAAGCTAAATATCATTTCCCTGGTATGTGATTGGGTACGTACCGCCGGTGTAGCCACGCCGGAACTTCCGGATGTACTCTTCGCGATGCCCCATCTGACCAAAGTTCCTGCCCGCGCGCCCTTTGTCCCGACTGACTGCGTCGATAAGTAACCTACGGAACTGTTCGTTATGAATGTCATTCTCTCTGTTGACGCGAAGTTCAGCAACCGCCAAGCATGACTCTATAAACAGTTCAGCTAAGTGCATCCCGCCAAGAGTGTATGGATAACTGTCAGACAGTATCCCGCTGTACGCCTCATACTCGTACTGCAACGTCCATGCTTGCTCCGGGTTCGGATAAAACATGATCTCTTGCCGCTGCCCGGTCTGGCGCGTTGACGCCTTGTAGCGTGTAGCGGCCCAGCGCGGGGTGCTGTCATACGTATAACTAGCACGTAATTGCAATATCCAAGAGACAGACACAAGCTGAATCGAATCGCGGTATTCGTTGGTCGGGAAGTGAAGCATTCCCACGAGACGATTGAAGTCGTCCGGGAGATCGTAAGCAAGCCGCACAACAGAATAAGAAGAACCAGCGTCCGCCGCAGCAGTCAAGTCAGTCAATGTGGCTTGCGTGTCACCGTCTCGCGTATCCACTGTATACGTGCCGGTATTTGTGTTGAATTGAGAGCCGGCCGTCCACGACGGAAAAACACCATCGACTAACGTGACGACGCCAGCCGCCACGGTAACGGTCCCCGTCGCATACGGTGCTGAGATGCTAATGGTCGTGTTCGGCCGAAGCCAAGACCACTCGTGGCCCAGCGTGTCGTCAGCGATGGCCGGCGGATAGTACACCTGTCTGACGCCAGACTGAACGAGAGCCTCGATTCTTGTTTCTACTGCGGACGCCCACCCGGAACCGCCGAGTCCCAGGTAGATCCCAACTTCTTGCTTGAGTTCCGGGAACCCGACTGACAGCGTTGATTCGCCGGACCCAACCTCAGCGGCAACTCCGTCTGTATACGTGAAGTCAGCCGTCTCCGCTACTACCGTCGTCTGGGGATTTGTGAACGTGTAGCCAGACAACTGGCGCCAAGTGTAGTACGTCCCTGGATCAAGGTAGAACGTAGTCAATCCGCCGGCGTCCGATACCAAGGTTCCGGCCACAACCGTAGCCCCCGAAGCGTCAGTCGAAATCCAGACATCAACACCAGGGATTGCGACGCTCGATGCCGTCTTAGAATAGATGCCTACCGTGGCTGCGCCGGCGCCGGCCACACTACCTGCCGCGTCGAGTTTTAGATCGAGCCTGCCGCCCTCTTCCCAGTCGCCCTGAAGCTCGTTCGTGTCCACGAGCGTCGCGTCGCCAGTTGCCTTGCTGACGGTCTTGCCGATCGAGAATGAACCGACCCACACATTCAATTCGCCGCCGTCTACACTAATACCCTTGAGCCGGATTGAGTAGTGCGAACCGTTTGCATAGAAACCGGCATCGGCCGTGTTAGTCAGATCCAATACAATAAGGTGGTTTCCATTAACCGACCCGACATTTAAGCGCAGCGTCTTCCCGCCCGGAGTACCCGCCGCTGCCGCGCCGTCTTTGTGCAGGAATATGTCGCCCGTCGCAAGTTCAGTAACCGTCACCGATGCAGACGGATTATCCGAACTGAACGTATTGAACTCAATGACAGCAGTTGTGTCCGTTAATGCGAAATCGCCAACGTGCCCAGCGCTCATTATATCGCCCCCCCCAGTGACCCGACAAGCGCCCCGCCGAGTGGCCCGCCGCGAGCCCCACCAGCAGACGCCACGCTAGTTCGATATCGCGTGACTATCGGCCTTGTGATCGCGTGCGGGTCACGCAATAATCTCCGAATCTGCTTCTTCGTCAGAATCCTACTCCACAGCCCGGCCGCACCAAACTTCCCGTTTATCGCGAAACTTGCGGCGCCATGGTTTATTAGGTTGTCGATAGTCAGCGTCCCAATTAAACCAGTGTCGCCGCCTACTGGGTCGCCGTTCAGCCAGTATCCGACACTCCCAGCGCCAGTTCTCGTGATAACCATCTGGTTCCAAACGTCAGCGGAGTTTGCGTGCGATAATGTCTCTTGGCTTCCGGAAGTCCTTACGAACATCGCGGTCGTCGTATAGTACAAGCCGTATGTCGTGTTCCCATCCTCGGATAAAAAGATTCCGTCGTTCGCGCCCGTCCGCTTAAACATCACCCACACAGAAAACGGAACTCCAGTCGCTATGACAATCTGCCGCTTCAGGGAGACATGCTGATTTGCAATATCCGTTCCGGTTATCACCGGGCCATGCCGGCTCATACCCCACGGCATCGTGTCGAATGTTCCGTAGTTGCCGAACCCGCTGAGATCATTCACGAGTTCGCCAGTGTTCCCTGAGATCGGCTGCCACAACCCACGTAACGATTGCCACATATCAGGGTATGCGGCATTCCGAGCGCTCTTGGCGATCTCACCGCCAATTCTCGGCCTACCACTGTACTTTGACCTGATTACGAACATTCAGTTACCCACCTATTTCGATTACAGAGGAGCGCATAACTTCGTTATTCGCACCATTCGATTCCCAGGTAAGCGACCCGACTTGCTCAAGCACATTAGCTTCGGCAGTATTGTAGCCACTCGCATCGGACGCAAGTTCGCCGGTCGCGTCTCCGCCATCGAGATAGATGTCGAACGTGCCAGTAGCCGCTGTGCCTAAGTCGTGTGTTACCTCAAGTTGAACCTGCATCCCAATGTACTGAACGGAAGTCTTGTTATCGAACTCGTCAGACTTCAACTCGCCGCCAACTGCCCAGTTCTCGTCTCCGTCGAAACTCATGTCGTCATCGGCGATCGGGGTGTAAGCGATCTTCCCTGTCGAGGGGTTAATGATCCAGCCAGTCATCTTGAGATTAACGAGGCCAGTATCGAAATTCACAATCTGGCCAGAGTTGTTGATCGCGATGATTCTAAAGAATTGCGGGAGCATGGCCGTTCTCGTGAAAAATAACCGCCGACCGAAGGAAGAGAGAACTTCGGCCGGCGGCTTGATCCGTCTTTCGACGGTTGGGAGTCTATCCTTCGGTTGCGCCAGTCAAACCACGAGTACACCACGCAGCCGCGGTGAACTCCAGGGAGATCTCCTCGGTGACAGCGTCCATAGTAATCGTAGCCAGCGCGGACCCGTCTAATTGGAGGCCGTTCGTCGCCGGGGAAATCACGACGGTATTGCCACCAGACATGGCCGTCGTCACCATCTTGAACTTCTTGCGCTGCCCCTCATACGTCCCTTGGACGAGTGCGAAGGTAGCGTTACCGCCCGCTGCCGCGTGGCCGATAAGGTAAGTAGTGCCACCAACCATCGCGACAAAGGCAGAGTTGTCGACAGTCTGAACTTCCTGAACGCCGCCAGAGGCCGGCCCGGTCTCAAGTTTCGCGAGAATCAACACGCCGTCGACATCGAGATCAACGGTTTGCAGCGGGATGCAAGACCCCTCGCCAGGGAGACCCTCGTAACGGAACGAGCCGTTCGTGGCTACGGAAGCCGTGATCTCGAACGTCAGACGCCCAACACCGACAACAGTGTCGGTGCCAGTGGAGATCCCCAGGACCTTACATATCGAGCCCGGGCAGTAGATTTCGATCATCTGGCCGGTGGAGTTTGCGGCATACGGACGAGCCGCGACGCCAGCAAACCAGCGGGCGTTAGTGACCGATGGAACCTCGACTTTCGAGGCCCTGCGGGCGTCGGCGACAGAAGCAGTACCGTAATCGAAGTTGTAGCAAACTGCCTGACCTTCAAGCAGTGCCGTAGCGCCCTCGAACCAGACCCACTTGCTAATAGTGGCAGCCAGCTTTTCGTAGGCATTCAGAGCCAAAGAACCCATTGTATTACCTCAGTTTCGTTTTTGTTGTTGTTGTCAAAAAGACGCGAACGTCAGCCGACTAGGCTTACGCAGGGTCGTGAAGGACGGTCTGCTTGCGCAGGTTAGTACAGATCATCTGCAACGTGCAGTCGAGATCGACGCGCCTTACAAGATGCTTATCGGGCACCATATAAGGCTTCGTCAACTGATTTTCCCAGCCGGCCAGAATACCAATGGCGAGCCACTCCCAGTCCAGCATGTAGACGGGGTTCTCGGTGTCGAGATCGAGCTTCGGAGCGTAAGTGATCGGAGTGCTCTTGAACAGCGTCCGGCCATCCTTCGAGGCGAGATCGTTGCCGAGGTTCATATTCTGAGACTCAAGCAACTCCTCCATGATGCCGATGACAGTATCGTTCGTGTAGATACCGTTTCGCGAACTGCCGCCAAGTTGCGGCTGTGCGTGAGACACGGGCGAACGGAACTGGGTAGTACGATGCGCCCGTCGCATCTTACGGACGAGGTCTTCCTTGGAGATCGCCTCGTAAGCTCCGGAGCGATTCGCCCAACGAGGATAGTCGCTAGTCGACTTTCCGGCGCGCCCGGCAGTGAAGCCAGCGGGATCAGCGCCATAGAACCCCTCGGAAGCGTTCTTGACAACCCAGTATTCGATCCCGAACGGAGTCTTGGTGTCGGCCACGGTAGCCGGCTTCGACCAAAGGATAGTCTCCATCAACTCATACAGCGACACCATCATGCCGACGTAGCGAGTCTTAACGAGATCAACGATCTGGACGCCGCCGCGCTGGAACGCAGGCTCGCGCTGATCGTAGATGTAGTGCGCGTTGATGTGCCGCGGCTGCACCTGCATGGTAATCATCGTATCGGTGATGCTGGTCCCATCAGTCTCGAATAGACCAACAGTCCGCGCCGAATGATTATGATCGGTCTGCGCCTGGAATTCCCAGTCGTTTCCGCCGGTGAACGTCTTCTTGCGACCCTTCCACATCTCGCGAACCGCGACATGGTCGGTAAGGTCGGTCTGGAGATCGAGGAACGCGCCCCGACTTACCAGATTTTCCTGAGTCAACAGGACAGCATCGTCAATGTCTGCATATTGCAGTGTCATGTGTGGTTTCTCCGTGTCTCTCCAAAGGAGGCACGATTACGACTTTGCAAAGAACTTAGCATCTAGCAATGCCGCTACATCTTCCTCTGGACTTTTGTTACTCTTGTTTGACTTACCGCTCGCACGCTGCATGTGCTGCTTCCCGCGCTTCGCAAGTTTGCCAGACAACTTCGCCTCGCCAATCTTTGCGATATCGTCACCGAGAACAGCCTGCACTGCCGACTCGAAAACCTGCTCACGAGGAGGTGCATCCATTCCCTGTGCCTGGTAACCGGCCAGCATAACGGCCATGTGACTCGCAACATTGTCGCGCTTCGCACGCTGCGAACTTCCTTGAGCCTGGTCGCCGTAACCACCAGTCCCAAGGGCTTCGGCGTAATCTTCGCCGAGATCGTTGACTTGTTTGTCGAACCAACCCTCAATCTCGCGGGCGGCCGTCACTTGGCCGGCCTGCACAACCTGCTGTTGCGACTCGCGAAATTCGTTGAGTGATTCTCGCTGCTCCTTGATGACGCTAGTGAGCCTACCAAAGAGTTCAATGGCCTCTTTGCTGTGCTCCTCAGGGTCTAGCACGGGCAGATCGGCTAGCGGATCTGCCGCATCCTTCCCCGCCTCTTCTTCCGACATAACCCAGGTGTTGGCCCGCTTGATCGAATCCACCGCGCTAACTAACGCGGCGTCTGACTCGAATCTGAGGGCGACTGACACTGGCACTCCAGCCTCGACCGCGGCCGACACAGCTTCGTCGCTGAGGACAACCTGATCTGCTTTATTGGCCGCTCCTTTTTCCTCGCCGCCGCCGTCCTCTCCAGTAGATTCATCTCCGCCAGAATCTCTTCCTTCTTCCTTTTGTTCCTCGCCAGCTTTGCCGCCAGCCTCAGAGTTTCCGTCGCCGTCAGCCGCTCCGCTTTCGTCATCCACCTTGGAGCCATTCTCTTCGCCTCCAGGGTTCTCTTCGCCTCCGCCTTCATCGGCGTTCTCCTCAACTGCCACAACGTCTTCAATAGCCGCGTCTACTTCAGCTTGTAGTTCTTCTGATACGGGCATCACATTTCTCTCTTCTAGCAGTATGCCGCTTTATCACTGAAGCCACGGAGCTTCAGACACTTGCGGCGGTGATTAGCATCTCTATAGATTGGGTTTCCATCGCGACTGACCTCGCAATCGACCCCGTGCTTCTTGAAATGATCGCGGAGTTCTCCGGCCTGCTCCGCGTTCACTCCCGATCCGATACACTCGATTGGCCATCCGGCGGTATGGTTCAATCCGCCGCCCCTTTCGGCAGTAAAGTCGCGAGTTGCAACCGAACCATCTTCGAGAGTGACCCACTGCGGAGCTTGACCCATCGGGAAAAGTTCCTCGACCGTTCGCCCCTTCTTGGTGGTGTAGCAATAAAGAGGAATGTTCTCAACCTTTCGATACGACAATCCCGCAGGATATCGGTGAATATACCCATTATATCAGATCGCGGGATTGTCGCGCCGAAAACCTTCGCTCCTATCCTCCTGTCTGAGCCGCCTCCCCGGCCTGCATACCCTTGCCGAGTAGCTGTTGCTGCATTACTGCGGACGCCCCCTCCCTGGTCATTCCGCCCGGCCCCGAAGGCCCCGAAGGCCCGGCGCCGGACTTCGGCGGCGCTTGAGAGAGGGCTTGTGTTCCGGGCTGCGGCTCCATGAACTTCACGATCTCGCCGACCTCGGGCATGTCAGAATACTTCGCAACGATAGCGAGTAACTGCTGAACATCAATCGTCCCGCCCGCGGCGTCGATCAACGGAGCGAGCGGAAGAATGTACCTATCTACGATAGCGCCCAACTTCTGAAGCTTCAACGCCGGAGAGTTATCTTGTAAAGAGTACACGTCGATCTTTAAGTCGTACAGATTAAATTCCCCATGCTTGTCGCCTGGCCCGAATTCAGTCGGAACAGTCAACCCAGTACCGGGGATCTTTTTGTTGAGCGTTCGTTTTTTGATTGGGTCATGCCACTCATAGTACGCCAAGGCGTACATTACGTCGGTAACCGTCTCTACTGTCCGGGCGCTCATGTCACGAAGCTGCGCACTCGCTGCCTCGCTCATAAGTTTATCTTGGCCAACGGTCTCGGACATTGCACTGAGCCCGCCAAGCGCATCTAGGTTGCCAGCGAAGTACGACTGAAGATCTCGCGTCTGCAAGTAGAACGCAAGTGTCTTCTCCTTGATGCCACCGGCCGTTAGCATCTCCGGCTTGGCGCCCTTATAGACAATGCCGTCTCCATCGCTTGCTTTCGCGAAGTCCTCGACGCTGTCTTCGTTACCGCCCGGAAAACCCAACACAGTCTTCTCGCTGTCGCCTTGATTCGCCAACTTGCGAAACAGCGCGTTACCGAGTTCATGTAAGTCGCGCCAGATCTGAACGGGCGCAAGCGGAAGAAGGTTGCCAGGAACATCGGCGAACCCGAGCTTCGGATACGGTCCAGTGCGCGGGCCATCCCAGTCGATAACGTTCAGGACCTTGCCGACCCCACCACCACCACCACCCTCAACGGTATGCGTTACGAGAATCTTTTCAGCAGGGAGCCAAACGTCACGCAGCCAAATGCGATCCCTAAATACCTCCGCGGTCTCCTGTGTTGCCATGCCCTCGGCGCGCTCCTCGCCGTTGGCACCAATCACCGTATTCTCGGTGGGCTTCAGCCCGCCGCGCACCTCCTTGTCTACCCAGTCCGCATCCATGATGTCTTCGTAGTCTGCCCAGTAGTCATTGCCCTCGTACTGAATTTGCTCCATCCTTTTGGCTGACATGTCGATGAAGTAGTCGTCCATCGTTACGTTGTCAACAAACTGCGTACCGTAGGGATGGCCGAGATGATTGCCAACGGAGTGCAGCCCGCACTTTAATATACCCATCGAAAATAAGGCTTCGGTAACAAACCTCCGCAGCGTCCCAGTCAACCCGATTTCGTCAGGGATATCGTTGATGGCGTATTCCATGTTTATGGCCGTTGACTTCAGCCCCTCAACTCTCGTCGAGAACATTGAGCGCGGAGCCTGGGGTGCAAGCGTGCGAACGTAAATGTCAACCGCCATCTTTAGGTGATTCACCGGGACGCGCCGAGACTCACCGCCCTGAGCGTAATGAGAGCCGCAGTATTGGTAGATAGCCTCTATCCGCTTGCGCCTCGGAAACTCAAGTTGCCGTATCGACCACTTAATCGACTTCTGGAGACGCTCAATTTTCTTGTCTGTCAAACCCGCCATTTTAATTTTCCTGCGGTTAATTCCACGTATTATCTAGTTCACGATTCTTTGGTTGCTTGTCTCTTTCTCTCATTTGTTGACGCCATTTGAGGCAGCCAACCGGAACCTTGGGCCTGGTAGCTTCCTCGCTCGGCCGCCTGCTACATTCTGATATCCCCTTCCATGCAAGCGCGTCCGCCATCGCCCTGTCACCATGGTTCGACTTCGCACCAGATGGGTCGGCCTTGGAAGTCGCCCTAGAATGTACGACGCTCTGATCGCCAGTAAATACATACTCCAGGCACTCTTCGAGAGCTTCCTTTGATCGGTTGATTGCATCACTCTTTTCAACGGCCTCCCGGTACTTACCGAGAATCTGCGCCTTCGTTTCCTTCGTCTGAGCTACGCCCGGAATGTCAGACACCTTCTTGGATATCGCCTCTTCCCGTTTACGAAGATACACGTTACCGTAATTGAGTTCCATGATCCGACTGCCGAACTGACGGCCTGGACCACCGCTCTCCCAGATCAAGAAAGCCTTACCGAACCACACGCATATCGCCTTCACTTGACGAGCGAGCGACTCCGGACGAATATACGGATTTACATACTCCCAAACCTTAGCCCTTGTCGTGATGTCCCATCCACACGACGCAGAATTCGATGCACCAGTTCCAGCAGATACATCCACTCCGTTTGAGTATTTGTGATCGAGCGGCGGGTTACCGGAGCCATCAAGCAAGCACCATAATTTCAACTTGCCGTTCGGATCTTCACGGAACTTGATCGGCTCGCCGGTTTCAGCGTCGTATTCAAGATCCCCGACGAGCATCGGTGGACGAGCATGTTCCCTAACCCTTTCCCTAATGAGATCGGCGCTAAAGAACTGAAAGCCGGACCCGAGGTAATCGATGTCGAGTTCTTGAGCAATTTCCTGAGGGCTGCCACGTTTGCACTCGTTATCGTACCAAGGGCTCCTGAGTTTGCCGTCGAGGATGGGGTCATAAGTGTCGGGGTATCCAACATTGTCGAGTACCTTTAATTTTCCGTCTTCGTCAGTTGTGTAAAGCCCAACCGATTTAAGCGGGTGAATAGACCAATGGAGCCTAAGCTTCTCGATCTGCGTCTGCGCCATATCATAAAAAGCGTTAGCGATTCCCATCGGCGTAGAGTTAAACATCCGGCAATTCGTGGCGTCACGAGTAGCGCTTAGAATTCGCTGGCCTTGTTCAACGGCTGCAAACTCGTCGAGTACAATCGCCGTTCGCCGGTCGCCACGGGCAAAATTTTCATTCGTGGATTCGCCGTCAATAACAGAACCTAGCTCCGGGTTCTCTATATGAAGCTTACGCCTGTGTTGCTTGCGATCATACCCCGATGGGCTAAGCCAAGGCGGGATGTTATCTAAGAGGTAGTCGACTTTCCAGAACATCGCCTTCGGGTTACCTGGGTCATCGACGTATGCCTCGACACGAGACCCGAGTAAGAACGACAAGTCTTTCTTGAATAGCCAACAATAAAAGACAGCGCAAATACAAATCCACGACGCCCCCATGTCGCGAGTCTTCTCAATGAGAATGTCGTTGTCACCGATCGCCGAGATCAGCTTTAGGATAGCCTCTTCCTGGAAGTCGTACAAAATGAACGGCAACTTCGAGAACGGCCTGCGGCGGGGATCGTAAGTCCAGCAGAATCCATTGATGAAGAACAACGGGTCTTTGGCGCAAGCGTCCCTAATTACGCCGGCGAACTCGGGGTCACGCATCACCCGCTTGTGGACGGCTGCCCGCCACCGCATATTCGCCTTTATTTCCTTCGGAATCTGCTTGTTAAACGGCGCGCTTACCCTCACTTTGCGCCCCTTGGATACAAGATTTTATAAAGCCTTGATTCCAAGAACCTACAAAGCACCTCGGCATCTTGTTTCTTCATTGGTCGCGTCACCCACCGCCCCCTCGACGCAGGACTACCAGCTATCACGGCCCTGTATGTGGCCAACGCGCACATTGTCTTAAAAACTGGTTCTGCCATAGTTACCCCTACGGTGCGAGAATGGCGTCAGTAATGATGCGGAACCACTCGCGGAATCCGATTGCCCGGATGGCATCTAAAATCGGCTTGATCTCTGGCGGAGGGTCACCCCATCCGTTTATCAAACCCGTATCTCTCTCGCGACACTGCCGAAGATACACGTCCCCTAACCACGGCACGATCTCAGAGGGCATGTCGACGCTGCGGTCGAACGCCCAGATGCAGTCATGCTTAATCGCCCAGGCGTATATGTATCGAGTAGGTTCGATAATCATCATCGACGGGCCTGACCCCATCACGAGGAGTCCGACGATTTCTCCGGTTCGTCTGTCGACAACAGGGCCTCCCGAGCAGCCTGGCCCACCAGTAATATCGATGTGATCGAGGCGGCGAGGCGCGGCAAGGGGGAGTCCTTGAAGCAGTTTATCAACGCCCGATATTCGACCGAACGTAACCAACCTTTCGTTCCATGATATGTCGTATGGCGTTCCACAGTGAATGATCTCCTGTCCGAGCTTGATATGATTGAATGCCCTGTAGAATTTAATATCGACAGTAGCCTTTAGGTCACCATCGACAACGAGCAAGGCGCAATCCGTATCGCAGGTGTAGTCTCCAGCGCGCAAGACACGAGCAGACACGGTCTTGTCGCCCTGGATGATTGTGGCCTCCCTAAATGTGCCATCGGGTCGCATGAAGATGTCGGCAACGTGGGCCGCCGTCCAGATGAACGTCCTGTCACCTCGCGCGAATAGCACGCCGGAGCCATGGCTAAATCCGTCAGTAACAACGACAGTGTTACCGTGCAGATCCCCCGTTACTCCGGCGAACGAGATACACGCCAAGAAGAACATTAAAACAGCCAGCAACGACACGAAAGCGCATTTTCTCATTTCAGTTCTCCGGTTTCTTCAGCCCGCTCCCTGAAATCTGCCGCGCACAGGAACGAGCAAAAGTAGTGAGGGACTTTATTGAAAACTATAGTAGGCAAGCCTTTGCCAGCGTAACATACATGCGAGCCCATCGTGCGAGCGGCAGTCCGGGGAAGCCTCCCGCCGCATTGATCGCAACTGGCGATGATCTCCTGCTGCTTCTTTGCCTTCCGTGGCCTCTTCACGCGAGGCTTCGGCATCGGCTTGCTTAGTCTTTGGCCTCGTGGCATGTTAGCTCCGATCACTAACGAAGTGGTCTACCCAGACGCGGAAATTCCTAACGCCTCGCATTCTAATATCGCGTTCCTCGTTAGAGATAAACTCAATCCTACAGTTGCCACTTCGGATTGAGTTACTGCGGGTGCCGTGCATTCCCAACATCCTCGCAACCCTCTTTCGTAGTTGACAGGCGTGCGCGAGATTTTTTCCAATAACGAAAGCAATCCCTTGGCTCCCGGTGCCGTCAACGTACTTAACAACATCTTCAAGCATTCGCTGCGTTCGGCCGGTGCCGCGGGCATTGCGTTCCTTTATCTCTGTGTGCAGCCCAGCGTTCTCTTCCCGAAGAACGGCGATCTGTGCTTTCCTATCAAGCGCAAGCGTACACCACGTCGCTGACTCTTTACTCTCCTTCGACCAGAGATCTTGATACCGAAGAGATTCGGAATGCTCGTGCTCAAGGCTCTTCTTGGCTCTCACAACCTCTTCGCGAAGTTCCGTAATTGTTCTCTTGTCATTTGTGAGATCCTCATAAAGATCCCTGATAACGAGCAACTTATCGTGGATTTTCTTCTGCTTCTCGTCACGCTGCCCAGTAAGGGAAGCGATTACCTTATCGCGGCGGGAGATACAAGCCATAAGAGTAACGTCCGTCCACGGCACCTCGTTCGCGGCAAGCCTCTTGAGATCCTTGCACCGCGCCTCAAGAATCTTGATCTGATCCTTAGCAGCATAGAGGCGATCGTGCTGCTCGTTGAAGAACTTCATATCAAAGTTCGTTAGTCTCTTGTTCTTCCCTTCGAGGACAGCGTACTCACGCTTTAAGCCGGTAATCTGATCCTTGGCTGCCAAGAGGCTGTCGTGCTCGTCGAAGCTCTCTGCCCTGCTAAGCTGCCCTTCGAGAACCCTGATCCGCGCTTTCGCTAGACCTAAGAGGCGCTGGCCTTCGTCGGCATAGCACTTGTATCCTTCACTGTTATGTAGTGCCAAGTCCAATTGCTCCGCGAGTTTAGTGCGCTGCTTCAGCGCTTCCTTCAGACTTGCCTTCAGGACCCTAATAGACTCCGTCTGGGTCGACAGTTCAAGATGCCTACTCATTTGCATAGTTTGCATAGTTCTCTTCCTCTTCGGTTTCGAGTTC
>SDBT01009220.1_pt1 | contig 16039 bp, 15 predicted proteins | sample 2277101 | NCBI WGS metagenome assembly SDBT01 (sample SAMN10404973, study PRJNA504765) | marine sediment metagenome | isolation source: marine sediment core GS10_PC15, 103 cmbsf | place: Arctic Ocean: Southern Knipovich Ridge | collected 2010 | reverse complement strand
TCCATTATTGGCGTTAGTACCTATTCCTGCTGGTACTGTACTTATGTCAAAGGTATCCCGCAATGGCGGAGTAAATCCGTGCCATACTTGATTTAAACCAAACTCTGCAATTGTTGGTCCTGCGTTAAACTGTGGTACCGAACTTCCAGCGGGCATCGTCGTAAAATTTCCATTCCAGTTATATATAGTATCAGGAATGCTCCAAACGTGCGACATAGATACGTCGATAGTAGTTACCAATGCAATCGGTTTAGGATTGGACCCCCCAACTGTCAGATATAAATCAAGATTGGTACTAGATGTAGTATTGTTAAATGTTATTGTACGACCAGAAGTTATGGAGGTAATAAGACTAGCGGTCGCCAATACCTTGTAGAGATTCTCAATAGAGTTACCTGCTGTTGGCTCATTATTAGAATAGTTGCTTCCAGATACATGTAGCTGATCATTTATCGATAGTTCAGTCGTGTGTTCGCCAGTTATTTCTTGATTTACCACTATGGTAGATGTGTTATTAGTTATGTTATCAGTATTTGAATCAATCTGTGGCTGTGATCCTGGAATAACGGTATTTATTATTTGTTTGTATTCTGTTTTTAAGCGGGGCATTATATTTAGTCAACATATTAAAGGTATTCTGTAATTATTTCGTCCTAAAGACGAAATAATTAGCACTTTGACGCTCGCAAAGTAGATCAACGGAGAGGCACTCTCTCCCGGTTTGCTGACTTTTAAAAAGTTGTGACTTGCACATTTTTCATACATCCCTTTAGCTTTTCAGATAGAATACTAGTGGCTCTTTGAACGACCTCAATCGGATCCAACGATCCAGTTGTCTCAACATGAAACAAGAACCCCTCCGGTATTTTCTCAAAAAAACAAGTTGACACTGGGGACCATTTTGAATGTTGAAAACCGGTACCCTTTTTTGCTATTGCAGTCAGCTTTAAGCGTTGCCCCCGTGCAACCTTTACGATAGGAATACCATCAATTGCAGAAACAACATTTTCAGAATCTGACTTTAAAGATTCACTAGTCCATTCTTCAAGATCTTCAGTGGCAGTAAGATCCAGAGTGAACTGGACCTCTTCGGTTTCTGGATCAGTTGAGCTTGTGAGGGGGAAAAGCCCCAAACGATGTGCGATGAACTCATCGGGTAATACAGTAGTGTTTTCTTCAAACTGAACCAATTCAATTGCCCAAGTTGGTACATCACTAGTCATTACTCTCCGGAGTGCATTTACCATAGATAGCTCCATACCAACGACCATAAACTTGATCTCATCCTCAGTATTCTCAACAATTTTCACGTACATGATTAGTGAGCTGATTTTAGCTTTTCACATTATCCCAAAGTCAATTTTGTGTGAAAAACGAACCCAAGTCTCATTTTATGCGACGCACTCGCCAGCTTGCCGTTCCAGCTCGCAACCACGGTCACCAGCTTAGTGTGTCCGCTGAGCGTCTGTAGACAGCGAATCCGCGCCGGATCAAGTAAGCAGACGCTAGTGATAATATGATTAAGAAGAGAAGGATCAACGCGATGTTTTATATTATTAGTAATTGTCTCCAAACAGAGTGGAATGGAGCAAGTGATTTTGTTATCTTTACAGATGTGAAGAATCAATTTTGCGAAGATGCGAAGAGTGTGTAAATCTATTGGTGGTGTTGAAAAACACCAATAGATCAAGGAATATTCAAGGAGGCGTTGGGTTTAGTCTTGGTAGCAGCCTTCTTCTTCAACGCAAATTTCACAATAATATCTATCATCTTTCTCGCAAAAAGACACTTCTCCACAACGAGAGCAGCTTGTGCTTCCACATTTTTCGCAAAACAACAGGTCACATGTCGTTATCGGTCCCACATGTAAAACATTGTTCTTCGTAATCCTCCTCGTCGCTGGCCATTATATGATCAAACTCTAATTTTTTATATTTACCACCGCGAGAACTCTTCTTTACCGCCTTGCGAGGTTTCTTCTTGATCACTTTCCTGGATGTCTTCTTTGCCGACGTCTTTTTGGGAGCTTTACCGGTGCATTTTTTAACCAATGTTGCCTTGGTAAGCTTTGAGTATCCTGAGATACCCTTTTTCTTGCAGAGAGCTCGTAGTTCAGGAACGGTCATCTCTGTAGTTTTACGAGATGGTTTCTTAGTGACTTTTCTGGAAACCTTACGAGATGGTTTCTTAGTGACTTTTCTGGAAACCTTACGAGATGGTTTCTTGGTTTGCAAGAGCTTTACAAGCTCGGCTTTACAAGCTCGGCTTTTTTAAGCGTAGAGTAACCGGACAGACCACGCTTTTTAGCCTCTTTCTTTAATTCGGCGACAGTCAATGCCGCAAAACCACGCGAAGTCTTCTTGACTGTCTTACGAGACGACCTCTTCTTGGCTGCCGTGCGAGAAGGTTTCTTGGCCGCTTTCAGAGACGACCTCTTCTTAACCGCTTTCCGAGAAGGTTTCTTTGCCGGTTTCCTGGCCTTGAACGGGGCAGCTGCATCATCCTTTACCTTGACCCAACGGTAAACACCGGCCGCAGTAGCCTTGGACTCGTACGTTAGCCCATCATTTCCCTTTTTGAGTTCATCAGCAGTCTTGGGCCGGATAAGGTGGTCCTAGTCGAGTGGTATATTTTTTTGTAGTTTGTGCTACACAAGCCATTAATTTGAAACAAGATTTTTTAATTTGTGCTTTGCGAAGCAGACCGCCTCTACTTTTTTCGCAACGCGGGCCCCGGAACGAGCTGTGACTCGTCTTCATCGGGGATCATACGCCAGGTCTCAGGAAAAATTAAAGGCATAGAGGTCATTATACCAAATGGGCACTCGGCCATTCCAACCGCCAAAAACGAACATTTCGCAGCCGTGCACCACTGCAGTTTGCGTAGAGCGTGGCGGGAAGGTACCACAGTTATTTTCGTAACTATCTCGTACTTTAGAGAGTAATGCACCAAATCATTGGTGTACCGGACATCGTTGTGTCCAGCCAAAAAGTAAATCGCACCACAGTAAACTACTACGCTGTGTTCAGTCTTAGACAGCTCTATGGGGTGTTTCCGCCAGGCACACGTCGAATTCAAAAAGATCAGTGCGCGATGGATAGTGTGATTGCCCTTTTTATTCAGATGACCTCCCATTACGTAAATTTTATGTTCCCAGACACTCCCAATCTCACCCGCCACCATCACGGGACAGTTTTACCTTTTTTATCATGTTCCTTCTTGTGACATTTTGTGCACAAGACTCTTAGGTTAAATTTGCAGTTTTTGTGAAATCTTTTATCTATCATACCATTTTTATCAGCATCCTGTTGCGGATAATGATGATGAGTATTTAAATTCTCCGTTGAGCCGCATTTTTCACATGTGTGCATATATACCTCAGAGCTATACCTTGAACTTTTTCTTGTTAATATTTCAATGGGTTGTTTTGTTAATTGATCACGTATCGCAAATGCACCCCTCATAAAATCATTGCTCAGTCCCAATGCTCGTGCTACTTCTAGTCCATATAATTCTGTCATACCTCCTTCTTCAATCTTACGATCGAAAACTATTGTTTCACCATCTATATGTACTTTAAAATGGAAAATTTTAATATGCTCATTTTTTGATACTGACGGTATTTGCTGAAGCTCGTGGAGATGTGTAGAAAATACGAATTTGGCGCCCTTTTCCGTCAAAGAATGTAAAGTTTGGGCAACGATTGCATGCCCTGAAGTACTCTCAGTGGAACTGCACAATTCATCAGAAAGCACCAAAGTATTTGGATCAGCTCTCATTAACATATTTTTTACTTCAATCATCTCAATCATAAATGTTGATTGTCCCTTTGATATATTATCCCGTATAGTCATTTTTGATAAGAGATTTTTAAATGGATAGTATTTAAACTTTGAACAACTAACAAACATTCCAGCTTGTGCAAGAACAATATTGCAGCCAATACTTTTAAGCAGAGAACTTTTCCCCGATAAGTTGAGACCATATATAACACTCCCCTGATGATTGCCGACACCTATAGAAACGTCATTTGGCGTGTATTCCTCATTATCATTGATTCGCTCAATTATGGGATGACGTAATCCGGTGATATCTATATAGCTACGACCAGTTTGTGTATCCTCAATCTCCGGACGAATGTAACCATTTTCTACTGAAACTCTCGCTGCACTATAAATAAAATCAATATTTGAAATGATGTCCGCTGTTTTTATTAGGATATCCCCGTAATCTTGAACATAGTGATCTAATAATAATAAGTACTCTTCAGTTATTCGTTGATTCATACGACTACGTTGACTAGATATATCCTGCGAAATCATATTTATTTGTGCAGAAAATATCTTGACATCATTCTTCAACATTATTATTTCAAGATCTTGTCGGCATATTAAATAGGTTTTTCCATGATACTTGAATTTTATTTTAAAAGTAATGGGTAACAATTTAAATCTTCGCTTGGTCATTTTTAAAAAATGTCCATTAGCATCTGTACATGATAATTTTACTATTTGATCTTTTTCTGATTCAATTAACAACGAAAAGTCCTCTGCAATGTCGCGTAATATCTTTTTTCCAAACGTGAGTTTTGTCTCCATCTTGTCCAATTCTTCATTCACACCCTCTATAAAAAACGATCCTTTGATGTCTTTCAATTTACATTTTTTCATTACGGAGAAATTAAAATTACCCATATATTCATTATAGAGACACTCAAAATCGCTTAATACTTGACTGTCGATATCAAACAATTTTTCAGCTCGGGTGAGTAATTTTTTTATCCTTATGAACGTTCCATAAAGGTCTGATAATTCATACGGATGTAAAGTGCGCAAGACCATTTTGCGATATTTTTTCTCAATGTCCGCTATTCCACGTAACATCTCCTCGTATTCTTGATATTCATCGCGCATATGATCTACAAGGTTGTAACGACGACATAGCTCCGTAACGTCAGTAATTGGTGTTAATAATCGTTGACGGACACATCTGCGTCCCATTGCTGTTTTTGCTTTACATACAATATCATAAACTGTACAAGAAACCTCAAAGGGCGAGTCTACTAAATTTAATTGATAAATAGAATCATTATTTAGAATTAATTGTTCCTGATCTTCTATAAATATTGGTTTGTGGATTCTATTTACTATTAATTTATCCTGCTCAAAAGCGAACTGGAGTGCCTGAATAAAATGTGGTATTACAGAAGCATGTTTTTCTAATCCGAGATATTCAATGAATGATAATAATTTCTTGGTGGACTGATCAAAAATTTTCTGGAGAAATTCGTTTTGATAGTGTGGTTTACGATATTCTTTTGGAATATCACGAAAATAAACTTTTTTAGTCCCAAGATCGTAAACTCTGGAGAACTTTTTATCTTCAGGACCGCAATATATGATCTCGCTTGGATTAAAAGTATGTATAATGCGATACAGCTCCGATTCTGCTTTACCAGTATCTTCATTGGTGTCATAAGCTTCTGTTAAATACACTTGTCCGGTGCTTAGGCAGAGCACTGCAATATGTACTTTTTTAAGCAATTTTTTTGTTATTGGCGAACGATATTCGACAAGTTCAAATGTTAAAAGACTATTCGCATCTACGGTGGTATCATCTATGTATGTACTTGGGGTATAAACATGTGCAAGTTTACGTCCCTTTTTAACTCGTTGCTTCCCATCACTCCCAATGTAACAAACATCATATTGATCGTAGGTAGCAACAGTAAAATTGGCACGCAACAATTTTCCAAGATGATCATCAATCGCATAATCCGGGAAACCCGCCATATATGGATTATTCCTTGAATGAGTCTGTGATTTGTTTCGTTGAGTCATTGTCATCCCCAAAATGTTGTGGGCCTCCTCCACTTTTCCAATTTGAAGAGGGGGTTTGGCATTAGGCAAATCTACCCCATACATTTCATAAAAACTACCAACCATCATTAAAACAATTGACTGTGGTCCATATTTTTTCTCCAACTTTTGCTGTGCCATGTAATATTCATCATAAATTGCGGTCTTGATCATGACCGATTTATTTTAAACGGGCTTCTCTTTAAGCCCGTTTACCATATTTTGGAAACCTACGGATAACGCAAAAATGAATTTTGAGATTTGTGTATGTCTATTCTAAAATATAGTCATGGCTAGCATTGTCTATTGCTTGGATGGACATTGTTCACTACGAGAAAGACATTTTCATTGTCCGTTTGATGCATGTGATTATGTATTCACAGTGGATAAACTAGTTTTATCTAAAGATAAAGATTGTAAACCATATAAATGCAAGACACAGGTTGAATTTCCATGTCATTTTCATTGCAAAATTTGTAACAAATGTTTCACAGAAGCTGTATATGATGAGCATACTCATGTTCATTGTGACATATGCAATTATATTGGTGATCACATACATTGTGATAAGTGTAGCTACGTGGGCACCAGGGCCCATAGACATTGTGATAAGTGCGAATTTATAGATACTATGTGGATGCTTAAAAATCATATACATTGCGACAAGTGTAATCGTGTTGACGCTGGTCATATACATTGTGATAAATGCAGCTATGTAGGCGACGAACAAGTACATGTACATTGTGACAAGTGCGAATTTATAGGTTCTAGATATGATTTTAATCTAGATGGTTGGGGAACTCATTATTGTGAATAAACACTATTAATTTCAAATAAATCGTAATCTGAAATTAAAATGCGTAAAACTCAACGAGACATCCAGCCTCGTAATAATACATATCATTAACTGGCACTGACGGTCAATTTCTTATGCTAAAACAGCATGAGAAATTTTAAATCAATCCATTATTTACAACCAAGAATACTTTTTAGTTGAGCCAAATTTGCCGCAAATTTTACATTATCTATATCCTGTGCTACTTGTACTAGAATATGATCACTACTAACCAAAATATATCTTTGAAATTCTAATGTAGCCAAAAATTTCCCGAGATCCATCAAAATCTTGGCATCAGCGGCATCCCTACTTGCAGATCTTGTTTGAATATGCTCAATATCTTTGGTACTGTTTATTATTGGAGTAGTTGGCCCAGTATAAACTTTAATAGTTATTTGTTGTGAATCCCAAACGGTATCTTTACTTGCTAACCATTTCCAACAGTCTGCACGTTGATCGCCGTCAATAATACACATTGTACGGTCTCCCGTAATGTGCGCTGACCCCGTTTTACAATAAGAGTCGTATATGATCTGAGCACAATTTTGTTTGGCGTCTTTTTTTGTTGCATACGCTGCTGAAAATGGCAAAGTGGCAACCCAACTCGCCACCGCGGTACAAGCCCAATCATCAGAACCCTCTCCGAGTTCAAAAGAATATATGGGGTACTCCTTGCCATTCTTTTGGCACCATTGATTGACTGCGCTAACCCAGTTGTCCATTTTACTAATTTTGGTCAAAAAGTAATAATAATTAATCAATTTTTCTTGCTAAAGGTAGAAAGAGGAATACGCAGCGTCTCAAACCCTTGATGGAGTTGTCTCCAGTCCATCCAGCTGAGCCGCCACAAGTAATTTTGTTATATCTATAACTATGAAAAGTACCCAAACCGAGAGGATGGATCGCGATCCACTCTCTCCCGTGGCGTGCTACGGTCACTAAATCAATTTTTATGACAAGTGGAAATTGATCAAATTTGAAAATGAGCACATTATAGTATAAAAAAACAACTTGCCATATATTATAATGAACAAGAGCGCGCAAATCGGTGATTATATATATAGCACTAAAGCGATAGGCAAAGGATCATTCTCAAAAGTATACAAGGGATTTAATATATGTTCTGATGAAATTATCGCAATCAAAGTCATTGAAAAATCACACTTGAGACCAGAATTATTACAACATTTACACAATGAGATCTCACTGTTAACTCAGCTAGATCATGTAAATATAGCAGAATTAAAAGAATTTTTAGAGGATGATGATAATTTTTACCTGATTCTTGAATATTGTGCTGGTGGAGATTTGTCTCATATCATTAAAAAGGGACGAATTCCCGAAGAAGTCGCCCGTAAATATATGAAACAATTATCTGATGCACTTCACTATCTTAAAACTAGAAACATTATACATAGAGATCTTAAACCACAAAACATTTTACTTACCGGTGATCTAAAAACCATAAAAATAACCGACTTTACCTTTGCACGGGAATTGTATGATAATGATTTGGCGAAAACCATATGTGGCAGTCCTTTGTATATGGCTCCGGAGATAATTAAAAATAATGAGTATACCGTTAAATCAGACTTATGGTCAGTGGGAATGATATTATATGAGATGGTTTATGGAGCAAGTCCCTATTTTAATGCTTTTAATATTGTAGACTTGATGAAAAAAATTAACAAGCAATCTATACTATATACAAATCGTGCCTCTCCAGAATGTAACGACTTGTTGCAACATTTATTACAGAAAAACCCCGTTAAACGTTTTAATTGGAATGATTTTTTTACCCATAGCTGGCTACGCCTTGATGATCCGTCCTATTTACAAACTGACGACGATGATAACTTGTGGGAAAGTGTAAATCTAAGTATGATGGTCTCGCACACTCAACATCCAGCCAAATCACAACCTATAAGTATTGCATCGAGGACCTTTCAAATGGATGTTGTTGATAATTATGTACCACTAGGTATGTCCCCAAAATATACAAAATCAGAACCACTTGATATATACCGTATACAACAACAACAATGCAACCAAGATTTTTATCCGCGTTCTGCTCCAGAAAGCAGCGGGATAACTGATTATTTGTTGCGTTACATGACTAATTCTGTAGATATTCTAAAGGGTGCTGTGGATTATATATCCACCGCAAATCCACGAAAATAATCTGCTAACCGTAGATATATATATATATATATATATATATATATCGGCCACCGTCAAATGCCCGTATCAGAGCACTCAACAAGGACAAACATCTAATAGCATTAGATCAATAATGTATCACTATACAGTATTTTTAAGTGTGCAAAATTCTAAAAGCCAAAAGACATCCCTTAAGTTCAGTCGCGATTTGTTTCATGCGAGCCTCGTCGTAGCACGCCCAAATCTCAAACAATCTGTAGCCATTTTCGGTTAAAACTCGGGCTTTCTCCATAGTGGAGAGATATCTCGCATTCGGTTTTTTCCCAGGGTAACAAGAGGGACATCCATGATGATAGCAACCATTATACTCCATGATATTATTAGTTCCGGGGATCTGCCCGTCAACCCTATATTTACGCTTTGGCACAAGATTTACCACTTCTCTCTCAATCTTGCGACCAATCAGCTTTTCAAGTTTGTCCAGACATTGGCGACATTCTTTAGAGTCTAGATCACGAACCGTATAATTAATCTTTTCAAAACGTAATACCTTGTTTCTCTTTTCGGCGGCTCTGGCGAGTTTAAAAGCAGTATTTCCAGATTCTGTGGACTTTATAATTTTACTACCTACCATTAACCCTTCTAATGCCTCCATAAAAAAATTCCCTCGATTCCCGTTCTGTCGTTCCCACTCTTTTATACCCAGTGCCTCAGTCATTGCTGGACGATAAAGAATTTGTGGTGAAGCTCTGATAATCTCCTGGACCGATCGACTTGCAAGTTGTAAATACTTCTGCAGCTTTTTCACATGATACGTTTAGTCAACTTTATCAATGGTGCTCTGTCCGATATAATTATATATAGTATGGGTCTTACTTTTTATAATCCGAATGTTCTGGGATCTGGAAAGCATGGCATGAAAAAGATAACCCTTGTTTTTGCCACGCCTGTCTCTGCTATGAATCCCAGAACGTCTCTCCAATACCGGACGGGTCACTTTTATTCCTTGCTGAGATATGGCTAAAATTACCATTTCTGTTGAGTGTTTAAATTGTTCAAAAACTTCGGACATTTTGATCGTAATTGATTTAAGAAAAATTTTTCTTAAATCAATTTTGTACTTTAACTCCAGGACCGTAAATTTCAACAATTGAAATTTAACTCAAACCTGCAAAAGCATAGCCGCATTGGGATGCTACATATCCAGTCTTTAAGGTACAAGTTCCCTCATGTGTATTACGGTGTAAAACGTCGTGTATATTAGTATCATCTGCTAGTTGTTGTAAATCATTTTCAGACATCATATCCACTAGATCACTATTTCTCTCCTCGCTTAATTGTTCATCCAATTCATCCTGTGTCCCCATCCAGGCACTCCGTCTTTGATTAACAGGTATTAACGGTTGTATCGGTGAACTTGGACCATTATGGTCCGCATCCGATTGCTGTTCCACTGACTGTGATTGTTGTTCTGGTTGTGATTGTTGTTTTGGTTGTGATTGTTGTTCTGGCTGTGATTGTTGTTCTGGTTGTGGTTGTTCTTGCGGTGGTTGTTGTTTTTGCTGTATAGGACGATCTGTACGATCACTATGGCTAAATTTAAAATATTCTCTCGGATCAATCTCTACTAATTCACGCAATGCAATCTCAGGTTCTCCAAAGTTTTTGAATAGCAATTGACAAACCTCTGCTGGTGTCCAGGTATATTCTGGTATTTCGGCGATCGCCTCCGAGTCGGGATCAATTTCAAAAAAGGATACAAACATATCATGTAACATTTTGTGATTGCATTTTTTGTATTCTAACAGCATGTCTATTCTTCCTGGACGAATTAGAGCTTCATCTAATTTTTCAGGGTAATTGCTAGTAATTATTAATATACGACCTGGTGTTTCCAGGGTACCATCAATAATGTTCAAAATTGTAGATAGATCTAAATCATGAGTGTCATCTGATTGTTCTTCTATAAATGTTACGGTGTTTTCTCTACTTCGTCTTAGAACCAGTTCGCTATCTATAGCATCAATATCTTCAATCACATATAATCTTCTATCAATGGGTATAATGTATTCTGAGACGTTGTTAGTGTTGCTCATATTTTCACATACTTCCAACTTTTCATCATAAAATAACTTTTTGAGTTGTTTCTGCGTTTTAATTGCACCAAAATTTATATTTATAATATGTCGTTTTGCCATATTTGCAATGGCTTTAATTGTCGTGGTTTTTCCGGAGCCTGGTACTCCATGTAATAATAAGCCTAACATATGCGGAATACCACGCTTATCATACCAATCTTTACGAGTTAGGAAAAATTCCACGCGTTGTTTTAATTCTCGTTGGCGTTCGTGAAAAACATTATCCAGGGTTCTATTAGTACAAAAGAGATGTTTGCTGAATAAAACCTTTTGTGGTGTTGGAATACGTGAATTTGTTCTTTCGACAATATGATCAAAATAAAACGTTTTGTCGCCTAAATTATTCTTTTTGTTGATCAAGTACTCTTCAGTTAATCCGTTGACGTAATTACGTAATTCACAGACTGTAAGCGTTTCAGAATATAATTTAAAACTAACATGTTCAAGAGATCCCTTGTTATCAACCTTTGTTTCGGTAAGTTGAAACTTTATATCTGGCGCAATACTAAATTCATAACCATTTTTAACAATTTCCAGTTGACCAACAACCCACACTATACGTGACTCTGGGATTTTCAGAACATGGGTCAGAATGGCATCAGCCCGATCCCAAATATCTTGAAGATGATAATCTCTCTCAAAATAGAGTTCTGCAATTTTTGAATCACTTTTCACTCGTATGGTTTTTTGAGCTTTCTGCTGAAAGTAAGCCTCAAAGTAAGCCTCAAAGTAACTTTTCACTCCAGAACCGAGTCCACGAATAAATCCAGTGCTTGTTTCAAAAAGTGACAATCTACTCATTTACGAATTCAGGACATATTCTTTAGACTTTTGTATCTTGCGAGATAGTATTCTTTATATATTCCGTAAATATTGATGATCTAAAAACTACCACCGATAAAAATTGAATTTTTATCGTTTGATAACAAATAAAGATAGATTAAAAGATACATGCGATGATGGGTATATAGAGCGTTGGCAAAGAATCCTCACGGAGTTGACATTAATTAGCGATGCGCTAATTAATTTCTTGAACTAGTAAACTTTGATTTATCGTGCTACATATTGCACAATGTTTGATGTACGCACTTTTCGGAAAATTCGAGAATGACAGTGCGTGCAGAGCACTGGCTGTGTAGATTTAATCGTCTGTTTGTTTCCACAGACTATGCATACATAATTCTCTTCAAAAGAGACTACAGTTCGTGGTGCGGTGCTGCTCATCTTCCAGGGCTACTTTTTAGCCAGTCGCAAATTTGCAAGTCAATTTTTTGTTTACTTTCCGGAGTTGCTACTGACACACACCATACTCTTTTGCGTTTGGCTTGGGTAGAATGATTTAATCAATTTTAAGCTGAGCAGACCATGCAGCTAGGCGGACACTGGAGAGGGTACTTAGCGAAGCTCTCGCGCTTGTTAAAAGTAGTGCTACTTTCTAAGTTTATAGCTTACAGATTCTGGGCCTCGGTATGCATCCAATAGTTTTTCATACATTTCTTCTGCTTCTTCCTTATGAAATCCCTCAGCATTTAATATATCCAATGTATCTTGGTGTTTCTGTTTTTCATTCTTCCGAATGCGATGTTTATGTTCCTCAAGTTTATATGTCTTTCCTTGATAGATGAAATTTGTTTCGCCATACTCCTTCATAGTGTCAATGATCTGATTTAGTAAATGTTTCTTACGCTGATTCAATTCACGTATTCTTTTACGTAAACGTACAAGTTCTTTGTCAATGTTTTGAACCTCATACAAAAATCCACCAGTATTCATTATTTTTAATCAATGTATTTTTAAAGGAATTTGATTAAATCCCATTAAAATTTACATGTTAGTAATAACATTGTAAATTATTGTGTCAATTGCGATCTTTTCTTGAGGTTCAGGTGCATCACAATCCAAAATGTCATCATCAGAGTTATACTCTTCAGTAGAACGAGAAATTTCTGATCTTGGAACTTTTGAAACTCCGCCATTTAATATAGACATTGGCACATCTTTATCTATATGGCCATTTGGCCATTCAATATTCGCAGTATTACGTTTTTTATCAATAGAAACTATAAGGAAATACCATTCCGTTTTCTCCCAATCAGAGTTAATTGAGGTTCTTTCATCATTGTCATCTACCAAATAAATGGGGATTTTGTATCCAACTAGTAGGGGCATGTTCGGGGAATACACGTCTCGTTTGTCTTCCTCAACGGATTTATTCACATTTGTACGTAAAGGCATTTTCCCCCATTTTGGTAACATGGATTTTTTCGGCACTGTTATGGCACATTTACCGGTTTCAATAAGATCAAGAAATGAACGGTTCAGGATCAGCAATTTAAGACATGGCATACGACATTGTGGACATATGTCCACAGCGGTACTACATGTACCGCACAAGTTATGACCATTTGTACATACTATAAATGGTCGATTTAATTTTGGTTTTGATGCAAAACTCTCGTAGCATACAATACAATCCATCAGGTTTGTAATTCAAACAAGTGAATGCTTGAAATTCAATTTTTCTCAATGTCCCGCTCCAACTCTTTGAACTTTGTCAAATAGTAAAATAATAGGAAAACTGATCTCATCAAGAGCAGTATACCGTCAAAATCACAACATGCTTACGCTGATTAGTTACAATGTAATGTTTAATGACATCCTCTTGGAGGAGCGTCACCAAGCCCTCGTGGTGTTGTTGCGAAAAAACCTACCTGACGTTATTTGTTTACAAGAGGTACGTTCCGATGCAGTATCTTGGTTTTACTGCTCGTTAAAAGATCTCTACAGCTCGGCTACAAGTGGTCTGTGCCCAACTGGACGCGACTATGGAGAACTAATATTTATTAAAAAGGGTATCAAGCAAGTATCGTTTGAATGTATACCGCTGCCTTCCAAAATGGGGCGTGCTCTACAACACGTAAAGATTAAAAAGGGTACCGAAAAATATCATATTGTGACTTTTCACCTTGAAAGTATGAATTGCTCAAAGGTGCGAAGAACACAGTTAGACGTGCTATGGCAAAGCGTTGGTCAATCATCACATTTAATATGTTGTGGTGACACGAATATAACTACTAGGGAAAAGTACATGCTGTCTGGAAATATGCGCGATGCTTGGGAAGAGACTGATGGAAAGATTGGTGAATTCACGTACTACAGCCATCGCTATTGGGGTGGTGACCGACGACAGCGATACGACAAAATTTGGCTGAGTGATGATTTGCAACTAACAGGCTTTGGGGTACTCGGGAATAAACCACTGAAGGAATTGGGAAACGAGTGGATATCAGACCACGATGGTCTGTATTTATGTGTGCAAAATACTTTGGGCGCTCACTCTACTTCTTTCTAAACAAGCTGCAATCTTTCGTTCGCGATTTTAATGTATTCCTCGTTGATCTCAAACCCGAGATACGATAAGCCGAGTTCCTTTGCTGCTACGCATTCTGATCCCGACCCCACAAATGGTACCAAAACAAACCCATCCTCCTGTTTACAGCTCTGAATCAAACGCCTACATAATTCCAATGGTTTTTGAGTGGGATGATCTACTCGTTCCTTTTTACCAGCCCCTCCTGCCAAAGCAGGGATTTTTATCACGTCCCGAGGCAGAGCACCATTTTCGTGTGCGGTATAAGTGGTGGTTTTGGACCCATCGCTGAATCTCCCCATTGTATTCTTTCGTTCCTTGCCTATACATTTCAAGTAATTTTCTGTGTATGGCTCACGTACCAAGTCACGATTAAAGATTGGCTTGGCATTTTTTTTCCAACAACATAACAAAGACTCATGTGAGCGTTGCCAAAATTTAAGACTGGGCACATTTTTGTTGGTATAGTGCCACACTAACCAGCGATAATTGCATTTTAAACGAGTAGCAATATGAGCAAGGATCTCACTAAAACCATAGATAAACATTGTTCCGTTGGGTTTCAACACCCGTATACACTCTGTTATCCAAATGTCGCACCATTCTAGGTAGTCATTTAACTGTTTCTTACATTTGTTATTCCCAAAATCCTTTCCAATATTATAAGGAGGGTCAGCAATAATAATTTGTGTAATTTGATCGCCAAGACTTGATAATCCATCAATTGCGTCCATGCAATAAATCTCATTTTCATAAAGATCCTCCATTAATTTAAATAACAATTATTTAAATTGATTCACTATAACCACATAAAAAGTTATGATCAAACTGATAGCTGACTTGGGTCAGCTATCCGTTGCCTTTATCATGATACCGTCTTCTTATATTTATCATAGGCAAGTTGGGATTTCTTAATAGCAGTATCTAAATCAGTTCCGATTACTTCAATCAAATGTGGGGACAATCTCTTCTCAGTGTTACAAAACCACAATCCTTGATTTCCATTCGGTCCTTGATTAAAAGCATTATCAAATTCGTTGTGAATATCTATAAGAGCGCTCTTTTTGAGGAGAAAGACCTTGGCTCTTTTTGGGTAAAGAGCCAATAACAACAGATAGTCAACGGAATATGTGGGCATAATATGCTCCCATTTGAATTTCATACCCCACAAGCGAGACGATTTGATTTTAAAATTATAATTATCATATCTCGCATCATTGCAAGTTTTTGTGGAACGTTTCATTCCATAATATTCAATCAGCATTCTTTTGGATAACTTGCCAAATGTGGCATTGGATAGTTCCACTAATTTCATGACATTTTTAGTAGCGCCAAGTTCAGCATAACGAGTAGCCATAGTGACGGGTCCCACAAAGGAAGTAAAGGCGTTGGTTTTGAACATATCTGTTGTAAAGGTGCAGATTCTGATTTGTGCCTTTAAAGGCATGGGAGAATCAGTTTTCTGAGTGTGGCTGAGACCAAAGGTGGTCATATCATGTAGAGCTTTTAATTCATTGTAAAGATTGGCCAAAGCAATGTCTGTGAAGACCTCCGACATACCATTTTCATCAATGGCCACTGTATCCTGATCCACGTAAACATTGATACTTTCATATGTACCCCACAGCACCCGTAAACATTGATACTTTCATGTGTATCCCCACACCCTCACCAG
>SDBT01009219.1_pt1 | contig 16042 bp, 21 predicted proteins | sample 2277101 | NCBI WGS metagenome assembly SDBT01 (sample SAMN10404973, study PRJNA504765) | marine sediment metagenome | isolation source: marine sediment core GS10_PC15, 103 cmbsf | place: Arctic Ocean: Southern Knipovich Ridge | collected 2010 | reverse complement strand
CGCAGGGACCTAGATGTCGAGCAGGAGAACATTGCTCAGACCAGTGGAGATGCTGCACCCAGTAATACAAGCACAGTGTATCGTATTCGGGTCTTCGACACATCGTCTGGTGATACACTGCTATTTGTCACAGCCTACAATGCAGGTGCTGCATTGGTGTTCGTGGATCGAACTACTATCCTGGCCAATAACAGTGGAACCATTCCATCGTCAATACGTGTTGAGATTGAAACCAGGCACACCATTACTTCAGTGGACTATACAGCGACTCAGGCATGTGTCCATAGTTTTAATACTGAAGACACGGAGCTCTCCGGCTTCTTCAACTTTGGTTCCCTGGCTGACCAGGTGACCTCTGCACAGTACACCGCGCCGACTACTGGTTCATATGGTTTCACCTGCGGAACCGACAAAACTGGCGGAACAGTCGAGGCACAGATCAATGGTGGCGGGTGGAGTACGATCATTGCTTCCGGCACTGCGAACACTGGTACGTTGGCTGGGGTCACTGCTGCCGACACAATCGAGGTTAGGTCGAATGCACTCACGTTCGGTTCCCGCAGCGATACCATCCTCCTCGTCGACGCCCCCTCGTCCAGCTCCGACGCCTACGCAATCTTCACGTTCTAAACGGAGTAGGATATAGGTATATGGATAGCCAAGAAAAAACCGTCACAATGACAGAGAGTGAGGTTGAATTGCTCGTTGAGCGGACGGTCTTGCATACTTTCGAAAGATTCGGAATTGATCCCGATGATCCGATTGAGGTTCAAAAGGACTTCAGTTTCGTTCGTGATTGGAGAAAGTCTGTAAAGGCAGTCCGCAGCAAGGCACTCATCACAGCCGTCGGCATAGTGGTAGTGGGGATTGCAGCTGCCCTTTGGCTGGGATTCAAAACAATTCTCGTTAGATAGAAAGGGTTTCCTGCATGACCAAAACTAAGCGGGAGATCGTCATTGAGACGTGGGAGCGTAACGGGGGGAATGTTAAGGCTACTGCTGAAGAGCTCAATATAGCAAGAGGTTCTGTCTATCATTACATTAACACGTCAGGTCTCAAAGATTCCACAGTAGCACAGGGCAGAATTAAAGAAACCGTTCCGACTAAACTCGCCCTACCTAAAAGTGGCAAGATCAAACGATACATCCTCACCTCAGCACAAAACAATACCCGCCTGCACGACAAAGTGTGGAAAAACCTACTCGCGCTAAAGAACCACTACGATGCCGAATTGCTGGTGGGTACTTTTTCCTACAACCAGAACGCATACGGTGACATGGCAGTGAAACGTGGCAAGGCAAAGGACAAGGAGAAGAAACTCTGGTATGCCCAGGAGCTCGAGCCGTACATTCGGGACGAGCGATTGCAGATCGCCCCTGGACTAGTTTGGTGCGGGGAAATGAATATCTTGCCAACGGCAATGAACCCACTTGCCAGTTTTGAAGCTTACACCGGCAGTGACAGTGGGATATTTCCGCATGTGAAATTCGCGATGCGGTCCGTCGCCACTGGTTCAAGACACTCTGAAGCCAAATTCAACTATACCACTGGAGCTTGCACGCAAAGAAACTATGTCCAGAAGCGGGCGGGTCTCCTCGCTGAACATCACCATAGCTACGGTGCACTCCTAGCTGAGGTCAACTCAGCTGGTGAGTGGTGGGTGCGACAACTTGAGGCCGACAAGCAGGGGACCATCTACGACCTCAACATTGTAGCCCAGGGGGGTGTTGTTGGAAAATCTAAGGGGATGGCTGCGATCGTCTGGGGGGACATCCATACGCTTTTCCTCGATCCGGAGGTCGCCAAGGGGGCATGGGGGCCTGGAGGGATGCTGGACATTCTGAGGCCAGAGGAGCAGCTAATCCATGATGTGATGTTAGGTTCCGTGACAAGTCACTGGGGGAGGAAGGACCTCCACGAGAGGTTCCGAAGGATGTGCCGGGGCGACGGATGGAACAATCTAACTAAAGAGCTAGAGGGATGCCGAGACTTCCTCCTCGAAGCTGACCGGGAGTGGGTCAAAACCATCATTGTAGACAGCAATCATGATCGGCCTTGGTTAGAGAAATGGCTCAGGGAGACAGACGGCCGGGAAGACCCAGGGAACACCATCCTCTGGCTGGAACTTTCCCTCGCTTTCTACAGGTCTGTGGAGGCTGCGCCAATGGATCGGGATGCGTTCCACCTGCTGGAGTACGCTCTGAGACACGTAGGGCTCCCTAAGGAGTTCCGGTTTCTGCGTTCCGACGAGTCCCACTGTATCACTCCTTTGAAGATTGAGTGTGGAATGCACGGCCATCTTGGCCCAAATGGAGCGCGGGGGAACCCTCAAGTCCTATCCAAAATTGGTCCGCGCGCGAACACTATGCATACGCACACAACTGGTATCTGGGACGGCCTGTATGTTGGTGGTATGTCTTGTCAGCGTGATCTTGGCTATAATGTGGGACCCAGTTCTTGGTCGCAGAGTCACATCTTAAATTACTTCAATGGAAAACGGACCATAATTACGATGCGTCGTGGGAGGTTTAGAGCTTAGAATAGAAATCGGCCAGTTTTCTAAGCTCTTCTGGATTCGCATCACTTTTCAAATTGTTGGCTCTCCAGCTCACAATTATTATGTTTCCCTTAACGTAACCCCTTGAATTATCTATTCTGTCCACACTGGGGGTGTTGTTCCACACCTTGCCCTTTTCCAGTCCAGGGTCTCGTGGTGTAAGCGGGACTCCCAAGACGGGACAGGTTTTCGGTATAATAATATCCACGAGCTCTAGATTGTGGTCCAGACCCTTGATCTTTGCTTTTCTCTTGGTTCGAGACAAGAGGGCTTTTTCTGGATTGTCCCTGCACCATTTACGATTCAGACTATTGCCACCTTTTCTACAATAGGCTATCCTCCTCACACACATGCAGGACTTGCAATGGTAGTACACCCGTCCCACCCCACTAGCAGGAAAACATTCCAACGAAAGGTCCTCTTTACATGTTCGACATCGTTTCGTCTCCATACCGAAAACATAGTACACAAAGCAAGTTCAGACAAAATTATACGGCCAACAGAGGAAAATGGAAAGCATGAAGTCGACCGGGAAAACCGGTCGACTGGACTTGTTGGATCCTAAGTCTACTCCGTTGACTCACACTGACTCAGCCAGTTTTTGTGGCAACTCTTTTTCCTCCCAGTGTTTACTCTCCTGCTCAAAATCTCAGTGCGCACAAAAATCTGCTAGTATAGCCGCTTATAAGTAACTCTTTATATATCTCTCTTTCTCTCTAAGAGGAGTAAGTAATAGAGTATCTTCTTTTCCTGTAACAACTTACAACAATTTTTGAAGAAACTGTGACGGAGCAACTTTGAGTCAACGGAGCAAGATGGTTGCTATTTTAGCTCAATTGTTCCATACTTCAATTAATGGCTGCCCACCTGGGCTTTTGGAGGAATGCTATGGCAATTCACAATGTAGGTGGGGACATGACGATCGAAATCTGGTACAAGGATGAAGAGATCGATTTTGTTCATATTGGATTCCTTGGTACTTACTGTTCCCAAACAGAAGAGGTTGCTGTCATGGCCACCATGTGCCCAGAGGAAGCAGCCGACATCGTGCGCGAATGGTTTGAGGAAAACCGGCCTCCGAAGTATAGGTTTCTCCGGCGTCTGTTTACCTCCGCGTATGATGGGGGTGAAGTCCTCAAGCTGATCAATCACCAGATCACCATTGGGGTATACGCAGAACCCGAAAGATGGATGGAAGAGAAAGGCTCGTATTTCTATGAGTAGACCCAATTTGATATTGACAATTGAGCAGTTAAAAGAGGCAGGATTGTATTGGGCTGGAGAGATGGGGCTTGGCGGCTGGGAGATCTTCATTAACTTTGATCGTGGTTTCAACATGAACGGTAATGCTGGTAGTGTCCATTGGACACTGAGCAAGAGACTTGCTAACATTGACATATTGGTAGAGGGGGATTTTCCAAACACCACTATCTACATTGACATGGAAGAAACTCTTGTGCATGAGTTAACACACCTGATGCTTGCGGCGTGGGACGACTACTCAAGGAACGACGATACTGATATGCCAGAACTCTTGACAGATGTTTGTATTGAACAGCCGGTAGATGCCATGTCCAAGTTGTTGGTCTCTCTTCGCCGTTCAGGGCCACATAAGTTTTCATGGGAGAAACAGAAACCAAAGGAGGAACAAGATGACGCCAGCGGAGATTAAAGAACAGTGGGAGGAGATTGGTAATAACACCTACCGCCTGCCAGTGCCAGGTGGGTGGCTTATACAAACCTCCCTTATCAGTATCAGTTGTTCAACTCAAATACCCACCCGTGAAATAAGCGCGGTCACAGTTCACCAAATCTTCATCGCAGATGAAAACTACGAATGGAGTGGATCACGTGGACTACCAGTTTAGAACCAAACCCTTTGACCACCAGTTTGAAGAGTTCATGGCGCATGCAGAGGACATTGCCCGCGCTACGTTCTGGGAGCAGGGTACTGGCAAGTCGAAGCTGACTATAGACACCCTGGCCTATCTGTATCAGCAGGAACGGATAGAGGCCATGCTGGTTTTGGCACCGAACGGGGTGCATCGTAACTGGGTAGAGGAGGAGATTCCGAAGCATTTGCCGGAGGAGCTACTGGCCAATACCCGGATGCATACATACCAGACCCCCAAGTGCAAGACCAAGTGGCACCAGAAGGCGTTGAGAGATCTCTGGAAGCACAAGGGACTGATAGTGCTGGCTATGTCCTACGATGCCATTATGACTGATGGGGGCAGGGCCGCTTGTTGGGCCATCCTCAAGGACCGCAAGTGCTTCTATGTCATAGATGAAAGCGCTCGCATCAAGACGCCGGGTGCCAAGAGGACCAAGCGGGTCATTGCTTCAGCGAAGTACGCAACATATCGCCGTGCTCTTACAGGCACACCGGTGACGAACAGTCCCTTCGACGTATATACCCAGCTGCTGTTCGTGGATCCAGGGATCTGGAAGCGGCATGGCATCAACACCTTCCTCGGCTTCAAGACGACGTTTGGCATTTGGCAGAAAAGGATGATTGCTAATGGTTCGTTTGACGAGCTCGTTGAGTACCAACACCTAAACCATCTCAAGGAAATAGTTGACAGCATCAGCTCCCGTGTCACCAAGGATGAGGTGTTGGATCTGCCAGAGCGGCTGTACAGCAAACGAACATTCGACCTTGACCCCAAGCAGCGTCGGTTGTATGATGACCTGGCGACCGAGTACATGACTTTTCTTGAGACAGGAGAGGTTGTCACAGCCGCGCTCGCGATCGTACGCATGACACGGTTCCAGCAGATTGTCTGTGGCTACCTTCCGGCTGACGGCGAGGACGAACCTCTCGTAGATATTTGCAAGGTGAACCCGCGCCTGAGTCTTCTCAAGGAAATATGTGAGGACCTCGAGCACCCAACTATCATTTTTGCACGCTACACCCGCGACGTTGACCTCATCATGGCCCTCCTGGGCTCAGGGGCAGTTAGGTACGACGGCCAGGTCAACTTCGACGACCGAGCTATAGCCTTGGATCGGTTTCAGAAGGGCATAGGGGAGCCAGCGAAGTTCTTCGTGGCGAAGGCTTCTGTGGCCGGAGAGGGGCTCAACCTGACCAAGGCCAGGACTGTCATATATTACTCGAACACCTTTAAGTTGGATGAGCGCCTTCAATCGGAGGCTAGGCCGCACCGGATTGGTCAGGAACACCCGGTGCACTACATTGACATTGTTGCCAATGGTACTATTGATAGACATATTTCTCGTGCATTAGCATCTCACCTTGACATAGCGTCTAAGATAACAGGAGACGAATTAAGGAATTGGATATGAAAAGCAAAGTGTTTGTGATACAGAATCAGCAGGTGAGGGACCGAGCGTCCCGGCAGATGAAGCCCAAGTTTGACTTGGCTCCGGCCGAGGACTATGGCGAGCTCGTCTATCTCCTCAATTCTTCAGATCTGCCCTTTAACTCTACCCCTGTCATTGAAAAACTCCGCGCTGGGCTGGCCGAGTATTCCTCAATAGATTACTTGCTTCTGATTGGGAATCCCTGCCTCATTGGTTGGGCTACCACTATTGCAGTTGAGGCGAGTGGTGGACTTGTGAGAATGCTGCAATGGCACACACAATCACAAAGTTATATTTCTGTGGATGCCAAAGTTTTACCTTGCTAAAGAATTTCCTCCCTGCTATACTGCTGTTGAGTATTAAATTTAGAATCCAGGGAGAAAAGAGTCATGCAAGAAGAAGCCACAGACAATTACGATGATTTCCTCGAAGCACCCTCCCAATCAGGGTTTAATAACCTCGACAAATTGATTGGTTTGCAGAGAACTCATGAATCCAAAGTTGAACGACTTGAGGAAGAACTCAGCACTGCAAAGAACCAGCTCAAGAATATAGCTGAGCATGAGTTGCCAACACTTATGGACCAGATGGGTCTGAAGGAGTTCAAGACCACCAAAGGGTTCAAGATCGAGATTAAAAAGTCGTTGCGGGTGTCTATCTCTGGTGCCAGGAAAGAACCAGCCCACCAGTGGCTCAAGGATCATGAACACGGGGACATCATCAAGCACTTCGTTGTTATCCCCTTCATGGTTAACCAGGTGCTTGAAGCGAAGACGTTGGCTGAGGAACTTGAGAAGAGATATGGCATCGTCGGAAATGAGGAGAATGTATCTCCTCAGACCCTCAAGGCGCTCATCACCAGGCTATTGAAGGCAGGTGTGAATATACCAATGCAGACCTTTGGTGCATTCGAGCAATGCACAGCCAAAATAACTACCTGATTGTCAGGTGTGAAGTCCATTGCCCTTGGGGACGTTAAAGAGCCAGCGGCGAACAGTGCAAAAAAGGAATATGAATATGTCAAAAGACAAGAAAAACTCAGTTGGGAGTGAGCATGTTGAATCCGCTGCTGAGAACACTGTAGAGCCGGTTGCCGATGAGACGCCAGTGGTGCAGGAAAAGAAGACCACAGCACTCGTTGGCGGTGGTGACTATGGTGACTATAGTGGCCAGGGCTTCGAAAACACGTCCAAGGAAGACTTCAGCATTGCGTTCCTGAACTTGCTGCAAGGACTCAGCGACCAAGTCAATGGTGAGGGTGCTTTAGAAGGTGCCAAGGCAGGTATGCTGTACAACACTGTGACTCAGGATCTCTTCGATGGCAAGAAAGGCCTGGTGCTCATCCCTGCACACCGTGAACAGGTCCACGTCGAGTGGATTCCCCGCGACGATGGTGGTGGCTATGTTGGTCGCCATGAACTCGGAGCCGAGATCGCAACCAGAGCCGCAGAGAACAAGAACGAAAAGGGTGTTCCTGTTGATCCGGAAACCAATCACGAAATCATTCAGACTGCCTACATCTACGGCATCATCGTTCACGAAGATGGACGACACGAGCCCATCGTTATCAGTTTCTCCTCAACAAAGCTGAAGGTGTATCGTCACCTGATGACCAAGCTCAACCAGTTCACCACCTTGGTCGGTTCTGGTGACGATGCCCGCAAGGTCATTCCGCCGATATTTGCACATCGCCTTCGAATCGCCACCAAAGGCGAAAAGAACAAGAAGGGTGCATTCTTTAACTTCACGATCGGTGCCGACGGTGCATCCCTTCAGGATTCCCTGCTGGCCACAAACAGTGATGAATTTGTCGCTGCCCTGAAGTTCCGCAAGCTGGTCCAAGAGGGCACTGCCCAAGCCAACTACGATTCCGTGGCAGGCGAAGGTGGCGGTGGCGTTGGCGATGACGAAGTGCCGTTCTAAACAAGACGGAGTGATGTTCTAACAAGACTCTTCTTCTCCCCGGAGAGGGCCAGGTTTCGATAGGCCTGCGCCCTCTCCACTCCTTTTGAGAATCCTGCATGGACTGGAAACCAACAGCAGAACATGAACGCGCTCTGGACGCAGTCGCTCAGTGGATACGCGAAGGAAGCCAGCAGGTGTTTCGTCTATTCGGGTATGCCGGCACGGGCAAGACAACTTTGGCGAAGTACTTTGCTCAAGGTGTTCGAGGCCAGGTGTACTTTGCCGCGTTCACTGGCAAGGCAGCATACGTTCTTACCCAAAAGGGCTGTGCCGCTTCTACTATACATTCCCTCATCTACGTACCAAAGAACAAGTCAAGGGCCACCCTCATAGAGCTCCAGGATTTGCTGTTGGAAGTCAAGAGCGAGTTCCTCCAGAAAGGTATGGATCCTCCAGAGATAGAGAAACAAGAGAGGGTAATAGCACTGAAGAAGAGGATAACCGAAGAAAACTTAAATATGCAAAGGCCCATGTTCTCTCTGAACCTTGACAGCCCGCTGAATAACGCTTCTCTACTGGTGGTGGACGAGGTATCCATGGTGGACGAACAGATGGGTAAGGACCTGGAAAAGTTTGGTTGCCCAATCCTCGTGCTTGGAGACCCAGGACAACTGCCACCAGTATTTGGCACTGGCTACTTCACGAAGCAGGATCCAGACTTCATGCTCGAAGAGCCACATCGGACAGCGAAAGATTCTCCGATCATCCAATTGGCCACCCAGGTTCGCAAGGAACAGAAGCTCACAGTTGGAGACTACGGTCACAGCAAGGTCATAAAGTGGAATGACATAACGAAAGAGGATGCCTTGGCCGCAGACCAGATAATCGTCGGCACACATAAATTGCGACGCGCCATGAACCGCCGGATGCGCGACCTCCTGGGCTTGACGACCCTCAACGCTTTGCCCACAAAGGGGGACCGGTTGGTATGTTTGAGAAATGACCATGATGTAGGCTTCCTGAATGGCAGTATTTGGGAATGCGAAAATGCTATTGACACGGACGATGACAGGGTCGCGTTGGAGGTACTATCAGAAGATAAGAAGCGCACAGTCGCCTGCGAAGCACACGTCTATCACTTCAGAGAGCAAGATGTGCCGTTCTGGGATAAGCTTGAAGCCCAGGAGTTCGATTACGGGTACGCACTGACGTGTCATAAAAGTCAAGGCTCAAGTTGGGATGATGTGTTGGTTTTCGATGAGAGTAAGACGTTCAGACAGCACAGACATAAGTGGCTTTATACCGCGATCACAAGAGCGGCGGAAGCAGTGACAGTGGTGATGAAGTGAGGATTTGTTCTCGATGTAAGAATCCTGGTGAGTTTCGTAAAAGTTCACGTGGTCCTTGTAAGGCATGCGACAAAGACATACGGTTCAGGGACAGAGATAAAATTGCTACTTGGATGAAAAAATACAGGGTGGATAATCGGGAGGAGATTGCTGTTCGAGCCAAAAGACGTTATTTGAATAATCGTTCTCGTTTTTGGTGCACTGGAACCGTAAGGAGCCATAAACGCAGGGGATTCAAGGTAGAATTTGCACCTGTTGAATTATGGCAAATAGCCAAAGACACAACACATTGTGGTATTTGTAATTGTAGATTAATATGGGTATCCACAACAGGACAATGTATGTTATCCACACCCACTCTTGATCGAATCAACAATAATGGAGTATTGACACTTAAAAACACACAGATCATATGTATGCAATGCAATACAACTAAGGGATCACGCACGATGAAGGAGTTTATTTCCTATTGTGCTATGGTTGCCAACAAATTAGGAGTCAAGCAGTATGTCAAAAGTATACGGACCGACACTCAGCTTCAGTGAGCAAGTACACGCAGAGAAATACAGAGGAGAAGGTGAATCATTTAAAGAGGCAATGTCTAGATTTGCTGGCGCGGTCACTGACAGCAAAGAACACTTCCACGGTTTTCGTGAACCGATGCTAGATATGAGATTCATGGGTGGGGGCCGCACTCAAACTGCGGTTGGCTCTACCAAGAACGTCACCCCTTTCAGCTGCTTTGTCAGCGATACCATTCAAGACTCTTTCGTTCATGGTTCAGGGTCCATTATGGACATTGCCAAGGACGCAGCAACGACAATGAGGATGGGAGGGGGAAATGGCTACGGGTTCAGTACTCTTCGGCCTCGGGGAGACCTGATCAAGAAGCTGATGAGCTATTCTTCTGGACCCGTCAGTTTTATGCAAATATTTAATTCAGTGGGTATTTGTACAGCCTCCTCTGGCCACAGACGTGGAGCCCAGATGGGTGTCCTTCGAGTAGACCATCCGGACATCGAGGAATTCATCCGTGCCAAACAGCCACCTCAAGAAGCAGAACCGATTCTTTATATGCTGGGACAGTGTGAGCCAGGAGGAACGGAGTGGCACCAGTGGCATAATGCTCTCCAATTAGTGTTCCAATTGACTGGGTTCAACATCAGCGTAGCAGTCACTGATAAGTTCATGCACGGTCTCGCAGATAACAAACCATTTCAGCTTCAGTTCGAAGGGACTCCATATCGTGAGGTGGACCCCCAAGTACTGTGGGACACCATTATGCGTTCAACTTGGGATTGGGCAGAGCCTGGAGTCGTCTTTATAGACACTGTCAACAAGATGAACAATTTATGGTATTGCGAAGACATTGTCGCATGCAATCCATGCCAAGAACAGCCACTACCACCCAACGGCTCCTGCCTCCTGGGCTCATTCAACCTTGTCAAGTACTTGGTGACCGGGAGCGAGTTTCCCCAAGCCCAATTTGACTGGGGTCAACTTGAACACGACATTCCGCATGTGGTGCGGGCTATGGATAATATCATAGATGTGGCAAAATACCCCCTGAAAGCCCAGGAGGAGGAAATGAAGAACAAGCGCCGCATGGGGTTGGGTGCGACGGGTCTTGCGAATGCGTTGGAGGCAATGAGTTTTTCGTACGGTTCTGAGGAGTTCGTGGGGGTAGAGGATCAGGTCTTGTCCTTTATTAATAACGAATGCTACAAGGCCTCTGCTTTGTTGGCAAAGGAGAAGGGGCCGTTCCCACTCTATGATGCGGATAAGTACTTGCGGGGTAAGTTCATTCAAACCTTGGATGAGGAGACTCGCAACCTTATCAAGAGATACGGTATCCGTAACAGTCACCTCACTAGTATCGCTCCGACTGGGACCATCAGCATGTGTGCTGACAATGTCTCCTCTGGTATTGAGCCGGTTTTTTCTTATAAGCAAGAGCGGACTGTTCGCATGGCAAATGGAACAGTTGAGGCTGAGTTTCTTGACTATGGGTACAGAGTATTCGGTGTGAAGGGTAAGAGATGTAAAGATGTGACTATAGATGAGCATCTGGCAGTCCTTACCTGTGCTGCTAAGAATGTGGATTCTTCAGTCTCAAAGACTTGCAATGTCCCCTCTGATATGGATTGGTCCGAGTTTAAAGGCCTTTACCGAAGGGCCTGGGAGAATGGTTGCAAGGGAATCTCAACTTTCCAGGAAGGAGGGAAGCGGGCCGGTATCCTATTGTCCGCTGACAGTGACGACGGAGCATCCTGCACGTTTGACCCGGCAAGTGGAAGAAAAAGTTGTGAGTAGCACTTGCTATATGTGACGCCCTGTAGTATGATTTCAATATAGCATCACCAAGAAACCAATATTATTCTACGGGGAGAACACTATGAGCTTCAACAGTCCGACACTCGGCCTTGTCGATGCAGACAGAATTGAGAATGATCTAACCGGACCTGAGCTGGTCGTTGTCTACAACCAGATGGGCACGGGGTCAAAAGTCAAGAGATTCAGTGATCGCACGGCAGGTATTCGTAGAGTCAAAGGTGCGTTGGTGGCCCTCTCTTGTCGTGTTCCAACTGCTATTGACAAGAAACCCCAGGATGCTGTTGTTTCGACCCAGCCTGTCAAGATCAAGAAAAAGGACTTGCCCCTCACTGGCACGAGCCGGATCGAATTGCTTGCCACTGGGTCCATTAAACCACACCGCCCCAACACTCGTCGCGGGAAGCTCATTCGGTTGATGGAACGCGAAGAAGGAGCCTCACTCGATGAGATGGCGTCAGTGTCACAGTGGTCCGTGCCCGAGGTTCGTAGCATTCTCAAGATGATCAATTCCGGTTTGGGGCATGGTGTCAGTGAGGACCCAGAAGGCAAGATTCATATTGTGGGCACCCCTAAGGACCGCAAGCCTTTCAACCTGACCGCACTTGAGAACATCAAGAATCACCGCCCGAAGACCAAACGTGCCAAAGTCATAGCGATGCTCTCTGAGGAGGGTGGCACGACCGTGGCAGCCGTGCGAGAGGTGACTGGTTGGAACGAGGCTCAGGCCTACCAGGGAATCATCCTGGTCAACAAGTACGTCGGCCATGGCCTCAGCGAGGACGACCAGGGCAACATCCGGATCTGCTGATGAGTGAGAGTGAGTGCCATCTAACTCTAGTTCGTTACCAAGATTCACAAACATGTGATGGGTGTGGTAATGAAGTTATAGCTGGAGAATTCCATATTGATGGAATTGAATCTTGCTGTGGTGGATGTTATCGAATTTTGTGTTTAAAATGCGTAAAGGCAGTTATGGCATTGGTGGGACGAGGTGAGCATGAGCAAACGAAACTATGACAGACTGTCAATTGAAGAGTTCGGTGCACAGTTGCTAAAGAGCAAGGACCTGGACCCAATCTATGTGTCCTTGTTCAACCTGAGGCAGACCAGTGTCTGGGAAGATGACCAGATCAAGCGGTGGCTGGTGGCATATTGGTGCTACTATCACGCCGGTGTCGCCTGCTACTTGTCCTCCTTCAACAAGGGCCATGAGTTTTGGCGATGGATGATGCAGGCTGCTCAGAACACTTCTCTGACACCAGCTGCAACGGACCAGGACCTGACAAATGTGGCCAGTCGCTGGCCCCGTGGCTCAGAGCGTCGTCACTTCCGGGGAGTGCAGTCAATGAAGGCTGTTGCGGAACTCTCTGAAAGATATCCCCACCCAGAAGACATGGTCGACCACATTATCCTCCAGTCGGATGATCCGCAATCGTATGTTGAGGTTGCCAAACGAGCCAAGTCACACCGTGGCTTCGGGGACTGGATCTCCTTTAAGATATGCGACATGATCGAGCGTGTCTTGGATGTCCCGATCAACTTTGACAAAGCGGCTGTCTTTATGTTTAGGGACCCTGTCAAGGCAGCGTTCATAGTATGGCGTGACAAGTTGGACTTGCCCAAAAGTGCCAGACCCAAGGACCCCAATAAGGCCATAGATGAGGTTGTGACCTACCTCACCAACTACTTCAGGGAATACTCGGCCCCACCCGGCCACGACCGTCTCGTCGGTCTTCAGGAAATTGAAACTGTTCTTTGCAAATATAAATCACACTTGAACGGGCACTACCCGCTTTTGAACGATACAGAGGAAATTGTGGACGGTCTGATCCCCTGGGCAAAGGTGAGTGAGGCAGCTATCCAATTCCTAGAGGTAAGCCCAGGGTATGTGCGCGGTGAGGGGGAATTCGGATGAGCACTCCAACAATCAATGTCGTTGGTTCAGGCATGGCCGGTTCCTTGGTCGCTCGAGTCCTCCGGCAGAAAGGTTACGATGTTGTTGTAATTGATAACAATGACATGTTTTCTGCATCTAAGGCCAGCTCGAACCTATTTATAAATAGTTGGCTCAAGAAATTCTCCGCTGTGGAAGCAGCCAACGGCATTAAGATTCTTCGGAGACTCTTCGACGAAGGACAGATTGAGAAACCCTTCGCCCAGGGATTGGGGTATGCAATGGAAGTGGAGCACATACCACAGCGACATCTTTTGGTGGAGCCAAACGTCAAGAAGGAAGTGCAGGCAGTGGACAATAGCGGAGTGCTCCTGGAGGATGCCACGTTTCTTCCAGGACTGACTATCGTGTGCACCGGCCACAATCCCATTAATCGCATGAAGACTCCTGTCACGGATCTTCAGATAAAGGTGGGGCATTGCTACCTGTTCCGGGGACGGTTGAAGGAAGGGCAATCCCGAATCGCCCTTGTCTCTCCCTACACACATGAGAAGCTGTACCAGTTTGACGATGAAACAATTTACTATGCAGATTCTGTTGCTGTTAAGCCAGAGACGTATTGGAAGGATCAGAATAAGTTCTTGAGTCGCACGTTGAGGAGAGCCGAGGGTCACATTGGTCTGTCCCATGAGCTCAAGGGGGTTTCAATTGGATACCGGCCCATCATGAAGGGACACCCGTTTGGTAAGCTGGAGCGCCACGACTCCAGAGTATGGTCTCTCAACGGGGGCGGTAAGAACGGGCTGGTTGCATACAGTCACCATGCAGAACGGTTCGCTGATGAGTTGCAGGATGTCCTTTAAGACTTGCGCAAGATGTGAGATACCTAAGCCCTTAGAATCATTCTATGTGCATAATAGGAAGACTGGTGCGAGATATACAATTTGTAAGGCTTGCCACTGCAAGTACTTTAAGCAGAGGAGAAAGAACCCGGACTATATCCGAAAAAAGAAGCAGTATTATCTAGACAATAGGGTTCAAATTTGTGCTAATAAGTATGGGATCACAGAAGCAGAAGTCAGGTTGTTACATAAAAAGAAATGTTGCCAACTATGTGAAAAAGTATTTCAGGATGGACAAAGATCTAGGTATATTGACCATTGCCACGAAACCGGGATAGTTAGAGGAATTCTTTGCTCAACTTGTAACCAAGCATTGGGAATGCTTGGTGACACAGTTGTCTCTCTTCAGAGAGCGTTAAATTATGTAAAAGGTGCATCATGATCTGGACCATTGAACAAGCCAACAGAGACCTTAACCACAATACGATTCAGAAGATCGGGAAGCAGACATCCTATTGCAAAGACTTTGGGAGTATTATGTTCAGCTCTGAGGAGTCCTATCTCAAGGGCTGGATCCGAGTGGCGAAGATTGCAGTGTCTGGTGCCATTGCTGGGTTTACATGCGTTCGCCATAAGGTCAGGTCACCGGAGACGATGCTGTACTTCATCTCGGTCGCCGAGTTCGCACAGGGTGAGGGCATTGGTAAGGCCCTGATGGCAGATCTAGAGGAACAGACCCCCTACAAAAGAATTGCACTCAAGGTGGAAAAAGTTAATGGACATGCCATTGCCTTTTATACGCGGTTGGGGTATACTACTGAATCGACCAATGAGTATGGTGGCAAGGGCATACTGATGGCAAAACAATTGGAGCCTCGAGAATAATGGCATCGACATATATGAGTTGCGGGAATGCTGAACGCTATAGAGCAATTCAGAAACCTCGCTGCGGGTGCGCTGAGTGCTGGCAGAAGTGGACCGAGAAACAACAACGGGAAGCTGAGTGCAGTGTCAAGCCAGGACCACAGACCAGAGTTGACACTGGTTGGTTCGAGTAACATGAGCAAGCTTGGAGAAGAAATGATTCAGGCTGGTGAGATGGTGCTGTTTCATCGTCGTGAAATGCCCAAGTGCCTGAATCACGATCAAGGAGATTGGTCGATGCATTCCTACATGGAAGGGTATTGGAATGAGAAATATCATAAACTAAGAATCCAGCACTTTGGGAGTAAGACATGAGAATAACAGAACTTGATTGCGGGGCCGCTCCTAAAGGTGCAGGGAAATCCCGTTGTAATTGTGCATCTTGCTGGCAGAAGTGGAATCGGGCAAAGATTAAGAATCTTGAATCTGTTGTTAGAGAGCTTGGAGCTCGGATTCTGCAGATGGAAGAAAGGCAGGTTCATACAGCATGATTATAAATATCAGAGGCACTTCCGGCAGTGGCAAGTCAACCATTATCAGGCAAGTGATGGAGCTGTACACGGGCGCAAAGAATCCTGTGCGAGTCGAGAAGAGGCGACAACCTATTGGTTACACCCTTTTTCGTGAGACCAGTGGTGTTAAAGGTAGGCCGTTGGCCATCATTGGTCACTACGAATCTCCGTGTGGTGGTTGTGACACTATTACCAAGCAGGATCACATTTACGAATTGATCCGGAAGGCAGACGCAAATGGTGCGGATGTTATGTACGAAGGACTGCTGCTGAGCGCTGAGTTCCACCGCGCGTATGCTTTGCATACTGATGGGATTCCCTATCTTGTCATTGGGCTGTCCGTTGATCTAGAAACTTGCCTCGCCTCGGTCAACGCAAGACGCAAGGCCAAAAACCCTGAT
>SDBT01009218.1_pt1 | contig 16042 bp, 16 predicted proteins | sample 2277101 | NCBI WGS metagenome assembly SDBT01 (sample SAMN10404973, study PRJNA504765) | marine sediment metagenome | isolation source: marine sediment core GS10_PC15, 103 cmbsf | place: Arctic Ocean: Southern Knipovich Ridge | collected 2010 | reverse complement strand
CATCTCCGTAGACTCGTTCGGCAATAAGAGGTTTTTCTCTTATCTATAGAATCTATTTTTCTCAATTTTCTTTTCCCCAATTGTATATGGCAGATCAGAAGTTTGACCGCTCGAAACCGCACGTAAACGTCGGTACTATCGGTCACGTCGACCACGGTAAAACGACGCTTACTGCAGCGCTTTCTATGAACTTCTCACCTGAAGGAGAGAAGAAAAAGTTCGATGATATCGACAATGCTCCAGAAGAAAAAGAGCGCGGTATCACGATTGCAACCTCACACGTGGAGTACGAGTCTGACAAGCGCCACTACGCGCACGTCGACTGTCCAGGCCACGCCGACTACGTTAAAAACATGATTACAGGTGCTGCTCAGATGGACGGCGCTATTTTGGTTGTGTCCGCCGCTGACGGTCCAATGCCTCAGACACGTGAACACATCCTTCTCGCCCGCCAGGTGAATGTCCCATACATTGTGGTGTACATGAATAAGGTGGACATGGTGAAGGATCCCGAACTCCTCGACCTAGTAGAAATGGAGATTCGCGAACTCCTCAACAAGTACGAATTCCCCGGCGATGACACACCTATCATTCGTGGTAGCGCACTAAAGGCTGTGGAAGGCGATGCCGGCGAAATTGAGACTTTAAAGAAACTTCTCGATACACTCGATAGTTTCATCCCTGAACCAAAGCGTGAGACAGACAAACCATTCCTTATGCCAGTGGAAGACGTCTTCTCTATTAAAGGCCGTGGTACTGTTGCCACCGGTCGTATTGAGCAGGGTAAAGTGAATGTTAACGACGAAGTCGAGCTTATTGGTATCAAAGAGACACGTAAGGTTGTCGTAACAGGTGTCGAAATGTTCCACAAACTCCTCGATGAGGGCATGGCCGGAGATAACGTCGGTCTTCTCCTACGCGGTATTGAGCGTGAAGAAATCGAACGTGGACAAGTGTTGGCCAAGTCCGGTTCGATAACTCCTCACACACAATTTGAATCAGAAGTGTACGTCCTCAATAAAGAAGAAGGCGGACGACACACACCATTCTTCAAGGGATACAAACCTCAGTTCTACATCCGCACAACGGACGTAACCGGTTCTGTTGAACTCCCGGAAAACGTAGAAATGGTTATGCCAGGAGATAACGTTAAGTTTAATGTCACACTCGGTGCACCTATCGCCCTAGATGAGGGAACTCGCTTCGCTATCCGCGAAGGTGGCCGTACGGTTGGTGCCGGTGTTGTCACCAAGATTATCAAGTAATAAAAGGAGCTAAGGGACACAGAAATCTGTGTCCCTTAGCTCCTTGCTCTTTCCTCCCACCGCCACATGACTCCCGCAGCAAAAAAAGGAACTACTAAGAAGAAGGCTCCCGCCAAGAAAAAAGCAAGTACAAATAAAACTGAAAAATCAGCTGTCGCGGAGACTCCGGTGGAAGATACAAAGAAAACATCCTCAAAGAAGGCTGATCAGCCCGTTCGACAAGCTCAGGATAAAAAGATCTCATCTATTCGTATTCGTTTAAGTGCCTTTGATCATATGGTGCTGGATGAGGCAACAACCAAAATTATCGACACAGCAGAACGCAGTGGCGCTATTGTCCACGGGCCTATCCCATTGCCAACAAAGATTCGCAAGTTTACGGTTAATAAATCTACATTCGTACATAAAAATGCACGTGATCAGTACGAAATGCGCACACATCGCCGCTTGATCGACTTGAATGAGACAACTTTCAAGACAATGGAAAGCCTACAGAGCTTGAGCCTGCCTTCCGGTGTAGATATTGAGATTAAGATGGGATAAGTAGCTTTCAGCTTATCAACTATAAACTAGAAACCGATATAGTTACTATTTCCACCCCTTTAACTTAAGCGCAGCTTTAGCCGCAGCCTGTTCCCCTTTTTGCTTGCTGTTCCCTTTGCCTTCAGCAATCTTTTCTTCTCCGATAAAGACAGCACATATGAATGTTTTATCATGATCGGGACCAGTGTCTGAAACTACTTCGTAGTGCGGAGTAATGCCGCATTCCTCTTGTGCCTTCTCCTGGAAGACACTCTTTTCGTCTCTGTCTTTACCTTGGGCAAGCAGTTCTTTAAGACGTATGAGGATATAGTCATAGCAGAACTGATGTGCTATCTCGTATCCTTGATCAAGAAAAATTGCTCCTATGAGTGCCTCAAGAGAATTGGCAAGAGTGGAAATCTTCTCTGACCCCCCGCTTAACTTCTCCCCCTTACTCATATAAAGGTACTCACCAAGCTTAAGATCCTTGGCAACAATGGCAAGATGCTCTCCTTTTACAAGAGCAGCACGCCAGTTGGTCAGTTCACCTTCTGATTTGTCTTCATACTGAAAAAGGTATTCCGTTGCCACAAATTCAAGAACTGCATCTCCAAGAAATTCCAGCCTCTCATTGTGCCCATGGGCACGGCTTTCTCGCACTGCGCTCCTGTGTGTGAGTGCTTGATGGAGAAGATCTTTATTGCGAAAAGAGATACCAATAGTCTTTTCTAGATTGATGGGAGATAACGGAGCATTCATACATTAAAAGTGTACCTTGAAGGAGCAAGTGTAAAAAGTGGAAATATTCATGTTCATTTCCCAGCATCTTTCGCATGCGCTATGGCATTTAGCACACCATTCACAAATTTTCCGCTCTCAACTGTTCCGTACTCTTTTGCAATTTCAATCGACTCATTCATAACCACAGGAGGAGGAGCATCGTCGGCAAACAGGAGTTCATATGCACCGATTATTAAGATAGAACGTGCGATGGGATCCATACGCTCCAACGACCAGTCCGGCGCGTATTTTTCTACCATTTCCTTCACATCTCCCTCTCTCTTAAGTACTCCAGTCATTAAATCATCCGCGAATTCCTGATCAATCTCTCCCAATTCCCCTGCGTTAAGTGCGAGAGATTTTTGCACATCAATTTCCCGTGATTCACGTTCAAAGAGCACCTGCATTACAGCTATCCGTGAAAGGTGTCGCTTACGCGCCATAGGAGAATGAGAAAAGATCCTACGCCTTGATCCTCGTGATGCCCTTAAGGGCTTTCTTCTCGGTGTTCTTTGGTCCAGCAACCTTCGCATACGGTGAATTCTGCTTACTCTTAAGCTTCCGCGTCTGCTTGGCAGTATACGCGGAATATTGCGCGCGTCCTGCGCTCTTTGCTCGCCGTTTCTTGGGTGTTGGTCGCTTAGCCACTTAGCGTTTGGAGGATCAAATTAATGCCGAGGCATATTAAAGGAATAGCGCTCGATGTAAAGCAATTCACAGCATTTTCGCTCCTATTCCGCACTTGCGTGCATCAGATTCGTATACTTCTTTACAATGTATCGTGGTAACACTCGATATCTTGAGAGTATGACTTCTTTTTTCTTTGTTCCATCGGGATACCGAATATTATGAACCCAGGCAATCTCGTTTGATGAGAGAGAACGATCGAGACCTATATTTCTCGGAACCGTATCTGTAAAGTAAGGTCCCTCAATCTCCACTTCTCTACCATCATCCGTTCCATAAATGTTCACGAATGCTTCGTAACCATCTGTGTAGGACTGGATAAGAATGTGCTTATCTGTGTCATTGATGAACGTGAGATCTTGAGAGCCTGGATAGATAGTGGCATCAATTCCAACACCGTACTTCTCGTAATAACTTACATACAAGCTATGCGCCTTGCGATCCTTCAATACGAATCCTGCATTAAGAATAGCACGATAGGTCGTTGTGGATGCCTGGCAAATTCCGCCACCTGGAGCCAGCTCCAAATCTGCACCATTCACAATAATCTTAGCCATATACCAACCGTTCCTTGTTGTGACAGGGCCACCAAGTGTTCCATTGAATGAGAAGAGCTCATCCGGAGCAACGAGCACATTATTTACATGCTGATTGAGTGCCTTGCGCACATTCTGCATGCGTGCCCAAGTGGATCCGCGAAAATTGGAACGGCCGGTTGCAAGAAGCTCAAGCTCGCCAAGATCCTCTTTTGTCTTATTGTGGATTTTACCTGCTTCGCGCTCAATAGGAACCATAATCTCCGTCTTTTCTTCACGCATATCATTTACAATATCCTGTACTGTGTTCTCTAAATGTAACACATCACCATATTTGGCAATGCCATCTGTCTCCACGCGCAACACATCGCCCTCATCAGTGTACGACAGTAGTGTCACATCTGTTGGTGAAATCAATGCCCCTGAAAGCACCACTTCCATCTCCTTTTGAATTATCTGTTCATCGAGATAGAACTTTCCCACTTTATTGGAAAACTCTGGGCGAATCCAAAGAGGATATCGTTGTGTACTTATATCCCATACACGTTCTTCGCCGTCTTCATTGGAAAATACTACAATTGCCTTTCTTTTTAAGAGTGATTGGCGAGTACGGACAGCACCCTTGATCTTGGAGAATGGCGGAGCTGGCATTTTGCGCTCACTCAAGCGACGTTGTAATCTTCTTGCAACACGCTCAACCGCCTCATTATCAGTCTGAATAACGCTCCCCTGCATCTCAGATGCCCCCATATAAATAGCTGCCTGTGCCGCAACGAATAGGAATAGTACAACAATACTACCTGCAGTAATTTTTTTGCCGTGCGGTCGCAGATAATCGTGAATCTTCTTGAGATGTTTTTGTTTGAGCATTGAAAAAGAGGAATATGTTTATGTTTATATATATTATAATGTCTTTTGACAGATTTGTCAAAAGTAGTATTACTACTTTTCTATCCCTGCATCGTCTATTATCTCCTATCTCCGTATAGGATCAGCATGAACCGCAAGAGATATAGGAAGAGGTTGAAAATATCGAGGTAGAGACTTAAGGCAAGCATGAATGGATTTGCGCCAACCTTTCCTAAGCGCTGAATGCGCTGCATGTCATATGCAGTGAACAATGCAAAAATGACAACGCCTGCGCCAGAGATCAGTAGATCAAATTTTGTTGTACGTAAGGCAGGTACAAAAAACTGCATTAACGCAACAGCAATAAGACCAAGCAAAGCAAAAAATAATGCACGCCTCATGACACCAAGATTCCACGATGTTGTTCGCGCAAATACTGCGGCTGCAGCTGCCATAAAACCTGTCGCAGAAAGTGCATTCATAAGAATAATCGGACCATTACTGTATCCAATGATTACCGAATGAATGAATGGTGTGATAACAATTCCGGAAAATATTGGAAAGAGCCCAAATAGGAGATAATTGAGCGGTGTCTTCTCCATCCACAAACGCGAGGTGAGAATGAGCCCAAGCTGAGCAATTAGCAGAATAAAGTGAACGCCGGCACCGTAAATGGCAGTTGCATACTGCATTCCAAAATACACACCAAAGACAGTAAGCCCCATTGCAAGGGCAAAAAGTAGATATGTTTGCGACTCTGTGGAAGCAGAAATTTGTATTGGACGACTCTGAACAGGAGATTCGTAGATTGGCATAGTGTGGATATCTTAAACGACATGCTGCCTTTTCTCAATTACGTTATTTTGAGGAGTTTGGGCTAGGGCTGGAGCTAGGAATAGTTACACTCCTAGCCATAGCCCTGAACCTAGTTCTACTATCCCTCTGGAAAAAATGAGCAAACTAACGTATACTAATATGATTTATGCGCATCTTTTCGCTTATCACTGGCTGCTTCGCATCTACACTGCCATTAGTTGCTCACGCCAATAACGGCGACAGTGACATGATCGATCCTTGCATTACTAACGACTTAAGTTGTGCCACTGACCTTGCGACGTATATTGATATTGGTATTACTCCCACTATAATCACAGCATTCGGTGGCATATTGTTTGCTATGCTTATCTTCTACGGATTTAAGCTTGCAGTTGAGAGTAAAAACGACAGCGCACTTGCTGATACGGCACGTGCATACACACAAGCACTTATCGGTGCGGTTCTTGTAATGGGTGCATGGGTTCTCTCCTCCAGTTTCGGCCAGGTCGGCGTTGTTGATCCTATTGGAGTAGAAGTAGGAATTATCGCACATGTGATCGCCTACGTTATCAAAATAGTTGGTGCCGTTCTCATCTTAAATATTGTCATACAAGGTATACGCATGATCTCTTCAGTTAATGAAGGAGGTGTGGATTCCGCGAGAAGAAACTTAATTCAGAGCTTTGTAGGAGCTGCAATTGTTATGATTTCCAAAACGGTATTTGAGGCAATCCAGCCAGGCGCGTTTTCCGGCGCAATTAATAATGAGATTGTCGGTATTGCAAACTTCCTAGCAACAATCTTTGGTGTATTTGTTGTTCTCGCCATTATCGTTGCAGGAATTATGCTGATTGTTTCTGTAAATGAAAGCCTGAAAGACAGAGCGCGCACAATCATTATTACTGCACTTGTTTCACTGATTGTCGTTATGACCTCAGTCGGACTCATTCGTATCCTTTTGCCTACGTAAGTATGAAACGTCAACACGCTATTGCACTGGCTTTGGGAGTGATAGTTGCATTCTTGGTCTCTGGACTGGATGGCGTCTACGCTGCAAATGGTCTATCCGGAGTGATTAATACGGTTGCTCCTCAGCTTGGCACTCCCGGCGGCACAGAAGCAGGCGGTATTGCCATATGGCTTGCAAATCTGTTTAAGCCAATGATCAATAGCATTGCACTGATAATGGTGATTGCCTCAGGACTCGTTATGGTCTTTAGCCAGAATGAGGAACACGGCACTGCGGCACGAAGAACTATTCTTGGAGGAATAATTGCCATTATCCTCGTGAATATCGCTGAGCCTATTCGGAATGCATTCTATGGAGGTGGCGATGCAGGAGGTATTTCCTTTGGAGAAGGTTTATACGAGGAAATTGTCAGCATCGCAGATTGGATTGCAACGCCAGCAGCTGTTATTGCTGTATTGATGATCATCGTCAGCGGTATTCGTGCGGTGGTTACCTACGGTTCAGACAATGGCGTCGCGCAGCTTCGCCGAACTGTAATCGCTGTAATTATCGGATTCACGATCGTTGGTATTCGTGCAGGTATCCAGCAATCGCTCACAGACGCAGGTGAACCGAGTGCATTTACAGAGGTTATTGTAAATGCTGTGAATGCTTTCCTTGGTTTCCTCGGTATTATTGCCGTGATCGTCATTGTGATAGCCGGTATTATGATGGTACTGAACATTGGAAATGACGATCAGTACAAGAAAGCTCGCGATCTTATTCTTCGCGTTGCAATTGGTTTAATTGTCATAATTGCGAGTGCTGCAATTGTAAACATTGTCTTTAGCGGAAACTCATAACCTAAGAAACTTCCGCCAGTATCGCTGCCGCTATTTCGCATCCGCGGCGCACTTCTAGTACATCATGCGTTCGGATATAGCGCGCGCCATTTGTTACTGCAAGTGCTGATGCTGCAACTGTGCCCGGTAAACGGTCGGCTGCAGCAAGATTTTCGCTGCCAGCAAGAAAAGACTTTCGTGACGGACTCACAAAGAGCGGACACTTGAGTTCTGCAAAACGCTCAAGTTGTGCGAGGATTTGAAAAGAGTACTTGGGAATACTGGAAACAAAATGTCCAAGCCCAGGATCCAAAATAATTCGATCTTCTGCAATGCCTGCATTGATCGCAATATGCTTCCTCTCCTTGAGAAATTCTATAATCGTACCCACGGTGTCATCATATTCTACCTCTTTAACGGTCGTTCGTGGCGTTTCGTCCTTGGCAAACATCAATACAATCTTTGCTTCGCTCGTTGCCAGAACACTGAATATCTCCGCATCGCTCCGCCCTGCAGTAACATCATTGACCATTTCAACACCTAAGTGAATTGCTTCCTTAGCAACAGAAGATTTGTATGTATCGACAGAAAGACGAGCATACGAATACGCTTCTTTCAGTGCTTCGATAATTGGAATGACTCGCTTGAGTTCTTCTTCCTCGGAAACATCATTGGAACCGGGACCGGTCGATTCTCCGCCAATTTCAATAATATCCGCGCCTTCTTTAAGCATTTCTCCAGCCCTCTTTATAGCAGCGTCTTTTACATTGTGCTTTCCGCCATCAAAGTACGAATCCGGCGTCGTATTGAGAATGCCGACAATTTCAAATGATGGACTCACTTGCGCCTATCGTCTCACAGACATAGAAAAGATCAATGAAATCCTGCTGAAAGCAGGAACTCTGTTATGCTTAGGCAAGCAAATGTCACCTGTCACATTTCTCATACTCGGCAGCATTCTCGCCGTAAGCGTTATATCGCTCATTGGCGTTTTTTTCTGCGCCCTGCATGAGAATGTTATGCGCAGATACCTCCTCATGTTCGTCAGTTTTTCTGCAGGTACTATGCTCGGCTCAGTATTCCTGCATATTTTCCCAGAGTTAACCCGGAACCATGACACATACGAACGCGCGCTGCTTCTGGTACTAATTGGCATGATGGCCTCGTTTGTTTTGGAAAAAGTTATTCACTGGCACCACTGTCATACTGTAGGTTGCACAAGCCATATACATCCTGTGGGCATTATAAATTTGATAGGAGACGCAATGCATAACTTTGTAGACGGTGTGCTGATTGCAGGAAGCTTTCTGGTAAGTGTTCCTCTAGGCATCGCAACTACAATCGCTGTCGCACTGCACGAGATCCCGCAAGAAATCGGTGACTTCGCCATTTTACTTCACAGTGGATATACCAAGAGTAAAGCACTTATGTTTAATTTTCTTTCAGCTATCACAGCATTTCTCGGAGCTTTTCTGGTTATTGCTGCAAGCAACGCTCTGCCACATGTTGGTGCATATCTTGTTCCTCTTGCTGCAGGAAATTTCCTCTACATTGCCGGTGTGGACCTCCTGCCCGAACTACACAAAGAAACTAATATGAAAAAGGCTGCATTTCAATTCTTCTTTATGATTGGAGGAATTGCACTGATGTACCTTCTAACATTCGTAGAAGTGCATACGTACTAGATACTACTTCCACGCTTTCTCCAGATACTCCTTAATGCATCGATGTGTATTGAAGTATCCCATTAATCCAATAGAACGCTTCATGCGGCGAATCCAACGGAAACGGTTTTTGTAGTAATACTCTGGAATTATCTCATATTGCAATTGTGTGTAGAGATCTTCCGCGTCGATTTTGCGATGTTCTTCTGCATCCAGCGCTTTGGCGAGCGGACCGATTCTCCACCCTGATTCATAATCTCTGCCATAGGCTTCTATCCACCAGCCATCGAGTGTGGAGAGGTTGAGCACACCATTGAGGCACGCCTTCATGCCGGATGTACCGGAAGCCTCATGAAGACGCATAGGCGTATTTAGCCAAATGTCTGCACCGGAAACAAGAAGCTTAGCAATATCTGGATTGTAATTCTCCAAGTACACTATGCGAACGCAATCTTTGAGCGATTCAGAGCGCTGAATCATCCGCTGAATAATCTCCTGTGAAGACGGATCACTTGGATGTGCATTACCGGCATGGATGATCTGCACGCGCCCGCAACAAACTTCCCTGAGACGTTCAAGATTGGTATAGAGCAACTCAGGCCTCTTGTACGAAACAACACGACGTGCTGTTACGATAGTGAGATGATTTTCGTCAAATGGAAGAGTGGCGTGCTTATTCACTTCGTCAATCAGGCGTCTTTTGGCACTCATATGTGCATCCCAGAGTTCCTTGTCATCAAAATCACGGGAAACCATCTCCAGAATTTTTGGGTCATCTCTCCAGCCACGCGCATAGCGATCAAAGAGCTCTTGCATCTCCGGACATGCCCAGTATGTGTGATGCACGCCATTTGTAATGAAATCTATATCCTCGCCAGGAAACATGTTTCTGGAAACATCTCCATGAATTTTTGATACGCCGCATGTGTAGTGACTTAGGTGCATTGCAAGATGTGTCATTGATAAAACATCATTACCTGCAAGATCCTTTATATTCGACGGAAGCATGTCGCCTAATATGCGATTAGCAAGATCATAATCAAATACATCGTGTCCTGCCTTTACCGGTGTATGTGTTGTAAACGCACATAAAGAACGAACACTCTCATCTTTGAGATCATTCTCACGAAGAAGTTCTAATGTCAGAAACGCTGCATGCCCCTCATTCATGTGAAAATTCTTTATATCTGCATATCCAAGTGCACGGAGCATACGCACGCCACCAATACCCAACACCACCTCTTGTTTGATACGCGTTATTTCACCATCACCATAGAGCTGATCGGTTATATCACGATCCTCCGCGCTGTTCTCTAAGCAGTCTGTATCTAGAAAATATATAGGGACGGTGTGATCCCCACTCTTGAGGTCATACACCCAACATCCGACTGTCACTTCACGCCCCTCTATTGTTACCGTCACTTTCTGTTCCAACTTTCGAAGAAAGTCTTCTTTATTCCAGGATATTTCCTCATAGCTTTGCGAACCATCCGGATTTATGTGCTGGCGTAGATACCCGTGCTTCCAACAAATAGTCATGCCGGCTGCATCTACATTAAGATCCGCACATGAACGCATTAAGTCCGCCGCGAGCATGCCAAGACCTCCTGCATATGTAGGCATTTTACTTTCTAGGCCAATCTCCATTGTGAAGTACGCTACAGTGAGTGGATTTGACATAGTTGACATAATTTGTTTTTATAATTGTAACATATTATTAAATATTTAGGAAGTGCTTAGAAGAAGGTTGATCTCTATGTACTATATTCAGTATCCTCTCCTGCGCTATGCCTCAACTTGATCCACATATTTTCCAACCTTCGCGCTATGCGCTTCGGTTGGCAGGCCGCGCTTTCTTCCAATAACATTACAATGATTGATCCACATATCTTTAGAGCGTATGACATTCGTGGAGAAGCAAATACACAGGTAACGGAAGAAGCCTGTTTCTTTATCGGAAAGGGCTTTGGAACGGAACTGCGAGAGATGTACGGAATAGATCAGCCAACAGTGATTATAGGACGTGATGCACGCACACATAGCCCAGCATTGGAGGAAGCAACTGTGAAAGGCTTGAAAGAATCCGGATGCAAAGTACTCCGTATGGGACAGACGCCAAGCCCGATTAATTACTTCACCATTTGTGCGCAAAACTTAGATGGAGGCATTCAAATCACTGCCAGTCATAATCGTGCAGAGGATAATGGGCTCAAGCTTCAAATCCGTGAAGCAGAAGCATTCTCTGGGGAGGAGCTTCAGAAACTGCATGAACGGATTGATCGGGAAGAATTTCTTGATGGTGAAGGACTGGAAGAAGAATTTGATGCTGTAACACCATACTTGGAATACTTGGAAAAGATGTTTGGAAAAATAGGAGAAAATATGCACGTGGTTGTGGATTCTGGAAATGGTGTTGCCGGACCCGTGTATTGTGACGCATTACGCCGCATTGGTTACACTGTTACTGAATTATACACCGAACCGGATGGAACATTTCCTAATCATCCTGCTGATCCAAGTAAATTGGACACGTTGAAAGAACTTCAGGAAAAGGTGAAAGAGGTGGGCGCCGATTGTGGGCTAGGATTTGATGGTGACGGTGATCGTATTGGTATTGTTGATGAAGCCGGAACTATTCGAACAGCCGATGAAATACTGCTACTTTTGGCACAAGACCACCTCTCACGCTATCCCGGCACTGCTGTGATCTTTACCGTTAGCATGTCGAGCACACTGCAATCGGAAATAGAGAAATGGGGCGGTAAACCTATTATGTGCATTGTAGGCCATTCATTTGTGGAACATGCAATGCGTGAACATAATTCGCTCCTCGGTGGAGAGCAATCCGGTCATTTCTTCTGTGGTGAAGAATACTTCGGATTCGATGATGCACTCGTCGCAAGTATGCGTGTCCTAAAGATTCTTTCTCAGGCAAGCACTCCTCTCTCATCCCTCTTTGCAAAATTCCCCAAAGTATACCAGTCACCAGAAGCTAGACCGTACTGTCCTGACGATAAAAAAACTGAAATCGTTCGCCAGATAACCGATCATTTTAAGAACGAGTATCCCACCGAAACAATGGACGGCGTTCGCATAGATTTTGGCAATGGAGCTTGGGCTGGCATTCGCCAAAGCAATACAAGCCCAAAGCTTTCTATTTGCATGGAAGCACGAAACGAGGAGAAGCTACAGGAAGTCAAAAACATCGTATTTGAACACCTGCAAAACTATCCGGAAATCTCGTTTGACCACTGATTTTTTCCTATAAATTTGCTATACTGTTCCTGATGTGGCCATTTTGCCGCCCAAAGGCAACCAAACCAAGATCCGCGATGCGAAAGATTGTCGCAGGATTAATTATTGGCGGTGCTGTCGGATCTATTATTGGAAGTAAAGTACTCGAAAAAGTAGAACGTGAGCACGAGGAAGATGAAGAAGAAGACGATGATGAAAATCTCGAGTAATGTTACTCATCCATTTCTCCAACTAAACTATTTTCAAGAAGTGCACGAAGGCGCCTCTCATTTTTTGCCTGTGTGAGTGCCCACATCATTTTAACCAGTGAACATTCGTACGTCATGTTTTTGCCTGACATGACACCGAGACGCTCGAAAGTAATTTGCTTACGATATCGATGTAGATCAACTTTTCCTCTGAGTGCCTGAGATGTAATTAGTATAGGAATGTCTTCATGGGTGACTTTTTTAATCCACGAAAATAGGTGTTCAGGAATCATACCCGGACCATACGTGCGAAGAACAATGCCATGCGGCTTCGCCTCTAGAATAGCATCCAGATAAGTATCGCTCATGCCAGGATTTAGGGTGATGAGCGTTACGTTGGAATCAAACTCTGGACGACACATTAGTGTTCTCTTCCTGCGAACAGCCCTGTGCTCGTAAAGTTTGACATCTGAATTAAAACGTCCAAGGCTGGAACAAGTTGGCGTATCGAATGTTTTAAAGAGTGACTGATCTACCTTCTTGATACGACATCCGCGCAAAATGCGTGGACCAAGGACAACACAAACTTCTGCAATATCCAGCTGCGCCGTGCGAATGGCATAGATCAGATTCATGCGACTATCTCCTGCAATATCGTTGATAGGAACAATAGCACCTGTCAGCACTACTGGCTTACTCAGGCCTTGAAGCGCAAAGCTAAGTGCTGCAGCCGTATACGCCATAGTATTTGTGCCGTGTACGACAACGAATCCATCAAAGTCATCGTAATTTGCCTGAATGGTCTGCGCGATCTCCGTCCAATGCTCAGGTGTTACATCGGACGAACCTATATTTGTCAGCGAGAAAAATTTGAGTGCCACCTCTTTCTGCAATTCAGGCAGAAAACGGTGTATCTCATTGAGCGATTCAATTGGCTCGATGCGTCCAGTCTTCTGGTTAGCCTTCATGCCGATAGATCCACCAACATATAGAAGAGCAATCTTTGCGCGTGCCATGGGTTCAGTCTACTGAACAAAAGGTAACGATGCCATAAAATCTATACTCGAATGTAATGCAAGTTTCACTTTTACTTTAGCCAAAAACTATTCCCTCTACTTCCGCAATTGTTCCATCCAATTCTCCTTCTTTATTCACTACCTTATGATCGCAATCATCGGCGTATGTAAGTTCTTTTTCCATGCTGGCAATCCTTCGCTTGAGTTCATCATCCGCTATCGGTGCACGTTCAGTGATGTGTTCTATGAGTTGATCCTTACTCTCGGGAAAAATAAAAATTGATTCTAACTGGTACTGTGACTCATCTCCGCGAAAGTACTGATGTTTACTGATACTATCAAAGCCCTGCACATCCACTTCTCGAACAACTACTTTTCCATCTTCTATAGAAGGAATGATTTCATCAACAAGCGTTCCATACCTGTCACCATCGTGAACTACTGCCCACTCAAGAACTCCACCATCTGCAACAAGTGCATCGAATTCTTCATCAGACACGAATCGATATAGATCGTCCCCCTCCCCTTCTCGCTTAGGTCGCGTCGTTGCAGAACGTGGAAAGATAAGTTCAGGATGGCGGCTTTTGAGTTCTTTGAGAATGACACTTTTTCCCACTCCACTGGGGCCAATAATGAGTATGAGCTTGCCTTGATTCACGACTTAAGTATAAGGCTAGGATAAGAGCTAGGGCTAGGAATAATAATTGACTGATTCTTAAAGTCCTAGCTACAGCCCTAGCCCTCATATCATTGCCTCACTTACTCGTTTCTGTTATACTAATCTAATTCGTTCTTTTACAACTCCCATCCCTCATCGCAGGGAGAAGCGAGAAGTGACACCAGGCACTTGATGGTTTGCAAGGCTTCGGCTTGGCATTCTCATCGAAGCTTGGTTCATAGTCTAGACGAAGTCTAGGCCCGGATCGTCCTTGTGACCCCGTGTTCAAGTCACTTCTCACTCCTCCCTGCTGCGCGAAGCTGACTGCTTCGCTTTAGTCCCTCCTCCTCGTTAGAGGAAGGTAGGGATGCAGACAAACACAAACTTATCTATTCCAGATGTAAAACGGAAAGCCGATGCCCGAGCATTCGGGCTAACACAAACATAAAAAGAGCGGCACGCTCATTCATTCGTGCCAAAGGGTAGGGAGCGCAGTTTGTCACTGCACCACCCTTCAGGAAACCTTTAAGGATGTCCTGGAGTGGACATAGGGCATCTACTCGTTTAGGGCGGATGCCCTTTTGTTATGTTTTAAGATTTATCCTCTGTCTTCTCTAAGATTTTCTCTTCTAGTTTTCCAACCTTGAGGAATCCCATAATTAAGAAGACTAGAAATGCCGCCGTAGTGATACCAAGAAGGTTTGCTGTGAAGATGATGATGGAATCTTTAAAGAGAATAAAATCCGTCATTGCCAATCCAATACCGGCAATGCAGAGGGGAGGAAGAAGTGCAACCGATGTGGCAACACCTGCGATTGCAGGTGCCATATCTTCTTTTACCCACGCAAAAGCACCGGCGATTCCTGAACAAAACGCGATGAAGATATAGATGCCAGTACTGATCCCTTGTGGATAGAAGAGTAGAACATCTTCGTACATTCGTTCCATGGTAAATGTCATGACCGCAGCAGTCACTAGAACAATTGCAATAGAAAAGATAAGAATACGAAATGAGCGTAGTACGCCACGCATGTTCCCTGTAACAAGAGACAACGAAAGTGAAAGAAGTGGAATAAGAAGAGGCGCAAGAATCATGCCTCCAATCACCACAGAGAAGTTATTAAGGAATAATCCCGGAACTACAATAAGGGTAGCGAGGAGGAGTAGGAGGTAATATCCGCTCCGCATTGTCCCTTGTGAAATTAATCGATCAATGGAATCAGCTTGTTCCTCTTTTGTTGCCTGAAAGAAGGGTTGTTTCTGATGACTGAGCCAAAGCATTAGATATATTTTTACATGAAATCACTAATTAATGCCAATTGACGCATGACATCCGTTGTGTGTGAAAGGAATTTGGTGGAGCTAGAGGGATTCGAACCCTCGACCCCTTGCATGCCATGCAAGTGCTCTAGCCAGCTGAGCTATAGCCCCTTGTAATTTTAAGTGGTGCGCCCGGCAGGATTTGAACCTGCGATCTCCTGGACCGCAACCAGACGCTCTATCCAGACTGAGCTACGGGCGCACGTATTTAACGTTGAAAGAGCAAAAACTCCAATTATTAGAGCCACGAAAGGTTAGCATCGCACTGTAAACTAGACAATCTCTTCGCCATTAAAATTTATAGCAATTTCATCAATACCTTAACTTACTGATAAGTCAGGTAGGTTTTCAATCGAAACAGAAACACGATACCGCCAATTTGTATCATTAATCATTTTCTCTGTCCCCGGGATATTGATTCTCTCGGTTGTATTAAGCCAGTCTTGGATCGGAATAATAACAGTTTTGGCAGGTGAATGAATAAGTGCATCGCGCAATCTTGTAGCAAGTACTTTGTTGTCAGCATCAAACTTAACTTTGCAGTGTTTGCTAAGAAGTTTTTTTTCTTTAGTAGATAGAAGATTAAGATACCCCATCATAGTCTCCGTGTCGTGTGTTGTGGTTTTGGCCACTGTATTTGATGGGTATTTAGAAATATTCGCATATCTTTTTGTGAATTTCTTTCTTTTTTCATT
>SDBT01009217.1_pt1 | contig 16044 bp, 14 predicted proteins | sample 2277101 | NCBI WGS metagenome assembly SDBT01 (sample SAMN10404973, study PRJNA504765) | marine sediment metagenome | isolation source: marine sediment core GS10_PC15, 103 cmbsf | place: Arctic Ocean: Southern Knipovich Ridge | collected 2010 | reverse complement strand
CCAACAGGACGTCCATAGACATAATCAACTAATTGATGACACTCATCTTTTGTAGCACCACATGCTTGAACCAACTCAAGAGCTTCTTCAATAAAACGATGGTTCCTTTCTACAGTATCACAAGATATATCATACCCAAAACATGAAAGCATCCATCCATGTATTTGTTCTTGGTAGTTCATTACTCCATCCTCCATTTGACACCCCTCCCCTTTCCGCCTTCCCAAATATGGGAAACCTATATCACATTAATGATACTGTGACATGGGTAGTGATACAGGCTATTAACCAATGAAACAATACAAATGATATAGATGATGTATCATTTCCCCCGTATCACGGCGTACTAGCTTCCTTTACCTCCCGGTGGATACGTCATAACCCATATCCCGCCTTAGTGTCCTGTTAGGGCGACACTACTATCACAAGGATCATTAGACGTTATGCCTCTACGTGATAGTCCCGTACCCGTTACCCATCAAACCCGTGAAGGCTTGGTATAGGCACCAGGATGCAATATTGAACAACAGAGCCTGGGATTAATGAGGATGACAGTTTTTATCGTTGACACTGACAAACGTGAGGGACATGGATTTTCTTTAACGTCAGGCCCAGTCCCAAATACCACACTGACAAATATGGCGAGGATGGTACCACTACATTGTTCTTGTACCTAGTTAGCCAAACAATGTATGGATGGCATGGTACCAACCCCTGTATGGGACCATACAGTAAAAAGGTAACCGAAGTAACTACAGTTTGTTTAATGGGTGTTCTGGTCTTCGCTTATTACCTGGCCTAAAGCCATAAAACCCATGTATTACACAGTCAAAGCGGGGTTCTGCGGCTCCATAGTTGGCTTTAATTGAACACATACAGTGCTCTTTGATCCACTTACAAGTTTGCTTACAGCCACAAGTATGGAACCGTCCATTCATTACATGGCAGTCTTTTGGAGGTGACAGGTTCTTTCTTTTTGGGTCACCTATGACCGTGCCTTTGACCATCAAATCTCTTTTTTCTCTTTTGGTGGATTTAATACTATAACTCCAGGATCACAACTATCACAGAAATAAGCTCTATTTACTTTGACATCCTCTTTAGGTTTTAATTGTCGTATATTTGTTCCACAATCTGAACATTGAAGAAAAATAGTTGGAGGATTGGTACTTTTATCAACTCCAAATTTTGGAACTTTATTAAAATTATCCATCACAATATCCCATGATAGATAGCCCAACCCAAGAAATATCCTGCGGCACCGGCCATAAAAGCCATCCCGCCACCTATAGCAATCATGAAAGCTATCTTGGGTAACATATCAACCCAGCCCTCACCGGCATAAACCTCATTGTGTGCCCCAGCACAAAATATATAAGAAACAGGCTTACCATGAATAGGATCATTTCCTGGAACGTCAGGCTCAGGTAACGTCATCAAAGGATCGGTTGCCATTATCTACATGCCTCTAATTGGTCTTTCAAATCATAGAGATCATCAATCCAGCCCCAAAAATGCTCAAACCCATCATTAGGTTTCATCCACACCATAGTCTCTAGATATAAATGTGCAAAAGCAATAACCTCGGGATCAATATTGGTCTTTTTAAGCTGCTCAGCCTGTGCGGCAAGCTGTACCAGGGTAGCCCAGCCCCGGTAGGGCACTCTCTCCAGCTCAGCGGCTACCGCAGGCCCGGCAGCAGGCCATGGGGGGCACACACCAAGGAAAGGCATGTTGTCACTACTTGTCGTCCCGCATCCTATCAAGGAGCTCATCACGAGACTTGCTAGGACCAGCCTTAATTTCAAGTTGTTCATCTTTTATCTTTGATACCTTTTCTGCCATTTGTCCTTTAATACGCCCTTTGACTAGTTTGTACAGGACTAAATATTTGATAGCTTTGGCGACAGGACTGATAATACCAGTCACAAATTTCATCAATAGACCAGGAAGGTTCAAAAGAAATGGTGGCATTGTATCCTCCTAAGAATTACGAGGGAAGACGTTTTAGTCAACCCTCGTAATAGTCTTAACCAGAGGTGCTGGAAGAACTGGTACCAACAGCAGACGTAGTCATGAAGCGCAGCACCAAGTTCACGCCACCCATTACAGCACCAACAACGGCGACCTGGGTCTGAGCATCAAGGCCAAAGTTGAAACCGAAAGCAGTGCTGACGGTAGCAATGAGCATGACCGCGTTTACCCAAAGTGTCTTACTGGCCCAAAATGGTTTCGTTTCCATTTGAGAAACTCCTTACTGAGACTAACTTTGTCTGTCTATCTCTTAAGCTTTGCTTTCAACTCCTCAAGCTTGTCCACTATTTTAACATGACCTTCTTGAGTTGTCTTGGTATTTTCTCTCACGTTAGCGTCGAGAGTCGTGAGTATACGCTCTAATTGTTTGCCCTTCCAGCTTTGTTCTCCGTCTTGATCTGGACTATGCCAATCATGTAAATCTTCAATTTTCTTATTATAACCATTCATTCCTTTTCTTCCAAGGAAATTGAATACCTCTCTAATTACAAGGATTGCAAAGATCCCTGGTATCGCTATCTCAGTTACCATTGGCCAGTTTTCCATCCTTAATTTACCATCTAATCTTCTGCTACAACTACAGTATCTAACAATTGTGCCTGATTTATATTACCTATAACGAATGGTCCAGGTGGTGCAATCAATAAACTTAATGTGTACCAATTATCCTTCTTAGACATAACCCAAGTTTTCAATGGTTCAGTTGTAGTATCACTGATAAATTTACTACCAATCTGAATAGCGACACCACTCTGTGGTCCTGCCCCAACATTTACTTCATTAAATAATCCAGTAGGATAAGTAATATCATAAAAATTCCCACCAGCTTGATCATGAGTATTAATTGACAAATATAAATTTTCAGAATTATTTGGAGTCACCGCAAGACCAATTGGTGTTTTACTACGTCCTGTCAATTTAGCCTTAACTTGTAATGGGTTTAAAGAGGCCCCTCTAATCAAAAGTATGACGCCAACCGCCTTTTCATCCGTGGTCCATGTAAAATTATAGCTGGAGGGCTCTGGGGTGCCTGTAACAGTGCGTTTGTACACACTGAGCGTATGCCCTCCGCTGTCTAAGCTGTCCTCCACCGTGGTCCATGCCCCGTCAGCCGTATGGGTCTCTCCAGCCCCGTCAGTGGCTAGTATAGCCAAAAGAAAATCATCAGTCGATGCATCAGAAGGCACATTTACAGACAATGCTTGCACATTTATATTAGAAATTGCTGATGTAAAACTGTGTATCAATAAAGTAACATCAGTTTCACCAAGAGTTTGTGATGGTTGAAGAAGTTCATCAACATTGTACACAACATTTCGTATAACAGTCACAGTTTCTAAAGGTTGAGCCTGATTTAAACTATCCATATCAAACTCTGCACCAAGATTGACACTAGCAAGGGGCTGAGCTTGGGACAGCTCATCAATATCAAAAATTGTATTCAATATTATTGAATTAATAGATTGTGCTTGAGATAAATCAGCTACATCAGTAAAAAGATGTTGTTGAATAAATAGAGCCTGCTCTAATGGTTGTGTTTGTGTCAAAAAATCAAGATTAGATATATGTACGTCTGTTTCAGAAATACTAATAACATCAGTGAATTGAATTTGAATTAATCCATCAATATCAAAAATATAATTATGACTTATATCGGCCATTTAATCAACTACCTGAGCTTGAGATACATCAGCAACATCATCAAATTCTGTAAGTGTACCCAGATGGGGTTGTAAAATAAACATACCTCCTGAATGTGCATTAAGAGAATTAGTCTGTGTCCATGTCCTTGTACCTGTTGCTGCTGCTGTTGGGATTTTTTCCCAACCAACAATATGAGTATTATCACTTCCTGATGTAGTTTGTTCAGCATATACAATATTATCATGTTCTGGTGGAGGAACACCAGGACCTGGATCTGGATTTTGACTAGAAAGACATCCATATGTACTTATTAAAACACTATCATCTCTAGTTGAAGTAATAGAACTCTGTACAATTGTTTGCTGATTAGGAGTTCCATTATTTGTAACTTGACCAATAAAGTCACCAGGGGCGGCAAATATATTATCCCACCTCATCATACAACATTGATATCTTGAATTAAAACCAATGTCCCATGTGTAAGTGCTTGGTTCTGAACCATCAGATACACGCCAAGAAACGACTGATTGACAAAGACTACTATTTGTTTGTCTATTAACTATTGTCGTCCAACCGGAAGGAGTGACAAGATTACCAGTAAGTCCGCCAGCAACGGCCGCAAAACACATTATTAGAATATCACCATTTTGTACCCCATTAGGTACATCAGCTATTGGATCAGTGCTAACACCAAACCTACGAGTATGATTTACAAATCGTGGACCTGGAGCAATAAGTAAGCTTGAAGCACTCGCACCAGTAATTTTACGTTCTTGTGTCATTATGCAAATGCTTGTCCACCAACCATACTATAGACATTAGTTCCATTATCATCAGTCATATGTACTGTAATGTCTACAGCATTTGTAGTAGCAGTAATTGTTGGAGGTGTTCCTGCTGGCCATTTATAAGAAGAAGGCCATGCAACAGTTCTTGGTGTAGCAGGATCTTGTTTCCATTTTACAGTAAAACTAGTTGTACCGGTCGCGTGCAAACCTGTAGTAGTTATTGCAGTGACATTTTCAGTCAACAACACTAAAAAAGTATTCCCTAAAGACACATCAAATGTTACAGCACCAGATGAAATTCCCGGAACACTATCTACTTCATGATAATCTTTAAGTAATAAATTATTGATATTTTTATCATTCCAATCAAAATTTCCTGTTGGCAATACAGAACCATCCGCAAACAATTGTCCAGCAGTACCACCAATATCAGCGGTTTTAATTATCTCAATTCCATTATTTTGAAAATGAAATACTGAACCATTTGGTAACGTTATCGGTGAAGCTGCCCCTGTAAGCGTATCAACGGTAGCACCTTGACCAGAAGTATTATCTATTGCATATTTTTTATCACCATCAGGAACTTCTAATGTAAAACCAGCACCAGGAGATCCTGATAAAGTCATATGACAATTTTCAAGAAAATTTGTAGACGATACAACTATAGTTCCACCAGCCGTACAATCAATATCAATGTGCTGTTGTGTAGCCTTGGTAATCCTCTCATCTGCTTCATTTGAACGAGTAAATGGATCATCCTCTGATTCTGAAATCAAAGTCCATCCAAGGATTGGATCAACGGCCATTTAACTGTTCCCTTTTACACAGCGGTTGAAGGATTAACATAAAATGTCGTAAAATCAGTTCCATTCTCATTGGTAGCATTATGAAAACCTGGAAACTCTCCAGTAGCCCCCAAACCACCCCAAGTTTTTGAATGAATACCACCTGAAATTCCATGACTACCAGTAATACCGTCTTTATAAAGTGTTGTAAAATCAGAAGGACCAGTCATATCATAAATTCCACCCTCAGCTACATTACACACAATAACGAGACCTGGGGTAAAATTAACAATAATAGATGGTGCCGGGTCATCACCTATACTATCATCACCTTCTACTGTTACACTTGAACCAATAGGTATTGTCGTATTACCATTTTTAATTTCAAACATCATTGCCATCCAATCATGGCCACTACCTCCAGTCCAATCATAACTTGAAGGTTCAACAGAAGCTACAGTCTTTGAATAAACAGCTAAATCCATATCACCTTTAGTCAAATTTTCCTTAATTTCTTCTGTCCATCCACTAGGGATACCATAGACTTGATTATCAAATCTATGAAAAATTACAGCTAAAAGTAAATTTCCAACTGTAGGATTAGTCGGTACAAAGATAGTCGTTGTTGTATCAGTATCATGTTCATTGTAAGTTGATCCTATAATTGATGGTGCTGCTATTGATCCTGGCTCATCATAAACAAATTGTAAAAATGAATCTTCACCTCTGCCAATCGTTGTATCTTTTTGAGCAACCTTGAAGTACACATAGTTCACACTTGCTCCAAAATCTGTTACAATATCAGCATTATCATAAAAACATGTAGGTGGATCGGCCGTACTAACCACACTCCCATTAGCGGTCGCAGTAGTAGTGATTGTTCTTACAATCACTTTATCATCCAAGTCAGTATCATAAATATCTACTTCATAATCAATAGTACCATCTGTTTGTGAAACTGGAAGACCACTCCAAGCTCTATTTGTCCAAGCACCACCGACCCTAGTACGCCTAACCCAACCAAGGGTCCAATCGCCAGCCGACAATGTACCAAACAGAGCTACCGGACTATAAGGTGCGAAAGATTGTCCATTAAATACATCAATAGATTTAACCTCTCCAGATGAAGATCCAATGGTGATGCCTTGGAATTTTAATTCATTACCAAGACTTGATGCATCTTCAGAATGCAATAGTACAGTATTTGGACTTGTGAACAGTATGGCCAAATCAAAATTTGAATGACCATCCATAGTGTTTTCAGTATTTCTTCTTCCACGAAGTAAATTACTCAAAGTTAATGAACCATTAGCTTCTACAACTATAGTTCCAGCCCTAAGATACTCCCAACCATTACCAGTGGTACTTTCAAGTAGAAGTAAATTTGATCCATTTAAAAGTTCAGTATCAGTTTTTGAAGTCATAGTTCCTGTAATAAAATCAATATTGACAGAACTTGATCTATCAAACATGTACAAACGAGATCCAGTTGCGAGAGTGTTTGTTACTCTACCAAAAGCCACTCTATCAGAGGTTTGTACGAACATATAATTTAATGAGAAAGTGGTTAAATTAGGAGCTTTCCTTATTTGCACACCCGGCCATGTACTAATTCCATCTGCTGGACTTCCTACAACATGTGTAAGAAGTGCATCAACAGTATCGCTTGCTAATGGAATATCCAATACTTCATAAAATGTAGGACCAATTCTTGGAATAACATTTGGTGGAATATCTGTATCAATACCTTCAAGGTCAGAAGTAAATGCCGGAGCCCTATCAGTAACACATTCTAATGTAACTATCCCATTAGCATCATAGGATGTAGTCATCACAAAAGCTTGAAATATTGTTCCATCTGATGTAAGTTGAAGTACATCTCCTGGGGTTACATCAATATGTTCCCAAGTAAGCTTAGATACAAGTGTTACTCTTTCTGCCCATAATTGTTGTATCATTTTTTGTGCGATTTGAATTGAATCATCCACCAACATAACAAGAGCGGTGGTAACATTAGATGTTTTTCTAGTTTCAACAATTTCTATCGATCTTTTAAAACTGTGTGATCCAGATTGATAATCCATATCTGGATCAATGTAATGAACTGCAACTTCCATCGGAAGATCATTTAAATCTTCTTTTGTTTCAAAAAGTTTACCGGGCTGCTTTCCTCCTATAGTAGTTGCTCCTAAATCATCTTCAGGTATTGACTTATCAATAGCACCGCCACGATTTATGTATTTAATTTGATGATCAATTTCAGCTCCTATCCAAAAACCAGTAACAGAAAGTTGATCTAAGACCTTACGTGCCGACATAGTTCTACCAACAAGATAACCTTCTCTAAGTTTAGTCAAAGCACTAGAGTTAATTTCAACTGGTACATTAAAATTAATTCTATCAGATATATCATCAACAATAGTTTTATCTGTAACAGCATCACCACTGCCAGCATCTAAAAACATCCAATGAAACAAATTATCCGTATCTGCGCCAATAATTGCATTATTGCGAACATCATAAAATTTACCTTGAGCTATTTTTGGAAGACTCCAAAGAGTTGTCGTGTTAAAGTTATCAAGAACTACCCTGTTAACTAAATCAATTTTCTGGACGTTATCTTCAACACCACCATCTGTGAGATACATAATTCCATCTGGATTAGGAAGCGTCGTATAATTTCTAAAGGCAGCAAAAAGTTCATCATTTTCAATACTAACATTTATATGATCAAAAGTGCCTTCAGTTATCCTATAAAAATTAAGACCACCAGAACCTTCACCATTCCCACTCCAGAAAATAGAATTTGTTTGTGGTTCATAACTTAAAGCAAGACCAACATTAGAATTGGTATCCGCTGTGGTGTATCCGGCAGGTACTTCTACAACAACGATTGTATCTGTAGTGGGCCATACCATTCCAATGACCCACGCTGTAACTTGTGAAAAATTATGAACTAAAGTCCAAACATTCCCATCATTGTCTCTTGTAAAACTGTGTTCTCTTGTATCCCAACTACCAGCATCACCAGTAGCAGCATTTAAACTAAGACTTGAAAAGCTTCCAGCCGCTACATCATCATCAGTTCCCCTAAAGTTTGGGCCACCAGTTCCATCTATTAAATTCAGGTGATCACCATAAGTTGCCACTGGTCCTATAGAGGGTCCAGATACAATCCAGTTCGGTATTGATAAAATACTACCATATGCAGCATAGATGACTTCTTGTCCGGCAGGACCTAACCATTGCATACCACCGTTGTATGGATCAACAGACGTTCCAAATGTTGCACGTCCGGCACGTAAAACCCTACCAGTGTCACCATCCCATACTGCTTGTTGATAATCATCAAACCCACCATCTTCAATATTTACACGTCCAAGAATTTCACCTCTTGAATTTATATCACTCCATGTAGCACTATTAATAAAACCATCACCTTGAGATTGTATATCTAGTGTAATCTGATAAACTGATGTATAACTGGTATTTGATATAAATTCTACAGTTTGTTGTGTTGTATCTATAGAACCTCCATCTCTCATATAATAAAAATTATCCTTTGTTAAAATAGAAAACTCAGCAGAATCATCATTAATAGTAGTAGCCGTCTGTAATGGAAATGTAGTAGTAGGATTACTGGTAACAAGGATGGAGAATGTAGGAATTCTGTTCCCATAATCTTTTAAAGGTAACAGATCAAATACGAAATAACATGTACCCCTAAATGCAGGAGTGATGTCTATACCTTTATCGGCTTGAATTGCTGGATCAGGTAATTGAGTTTCAGTTCCTTCATAAAATCTCAATTTGTCTGAAAGATTTAAACCTAAGACAGACACATCCCACCCAAATAGAACTATTTCAGTAAAACCAAGACCAGCAATATCTAGTATAGACTCAGTTTCTCTTTGTTTATCAAACAAGACCGAATTGTTTGTCCAAATTTTTAGAATTGTTGCCGGACCTTCACATACTGCGACAGCCCCAGTTCCAAAATAAGTGTAAGTAACAGTCGTCGTACCTCCAAAACCAAAAATATCTCCTTCTGTATCTTCACTTCTTACTTCTTTAATCTCCAATCCCCAAATAAGATTACCCCCAAGACGATAAGTAGCATAAACAATAGGCAGTGGTCTTCCTAAAGTTGAAGTTGTAATTGATAATTCATCTTGTCTTGGTCCTTCAATAACAGTTTCTTCTGCAAATATTATTGCACCAAGGATAGAACCAAGAGCAAAGCCTATCTGTGCTCCTAGAGGATTACCTCCTGAAACAAAAAAACCAATAACACCACCAATGACACCTAAAGCTAACTGAGCCAAACTACTCTCCTGGCAATTTGTAAACCATCACAGGAGTCCAAGCCTTTAATCGTAAGTGTTCAACAACTTTTCCATAGTCTGCATGACTATGAATTATATTACCAGATTCACTTGCAAAAGCCACATGTTTTGGTCCCTCATACGTTTGAAATATTATAAAATCACCAGGAAGTACTTGTGTGATGTTTGTTCTATTTGGAAAACATTTATTGAATTCTTGAAGTAATTGATAATAATGTGTAGGACGTATTAGTCCTAAAAATGGTTTTCTTAATCCTTCTACATCTTTAGAAAAACCACAATTTGATAACACTTCAATAATAAGTGATACACAAGAACAGTTAACGCCTTTAATAGAACCTGGACCAAATTTAGTTCCAATCCAAGATCTAGCTTCAGCTATTACTTCTTTTCTTTTAGGTGTAAGTTTCATTATTTTATTTATTAGAAGAATGAATTAGCAGTAGATCCGACATCTGGTGGAATAACGGGAGATCTGAACAATAAATCGTTTCCTGGGACAAATGGAAACCCTCCATAATTGAACACATTGTTAAACTTATCTCTACATCCTGTCAAAACATGTTTATCACATCCAACAAAAGCATCAAAAGTATCTCCTACCTGAATATCAAAATACATATCTTCAAATAATGTAAACACACCAGCAGCAGTATGATCCGTAATTTCTTGTTTCAATCCAATATTGTTTCCAGTGAGCCAAGTGACCCTACCGTGTGTGAAATGGTCTGCTATAAATACAGCATTACCATCAGTAGACGTAAATATTCCATTATCTGTTACGCCGGTAACAGCAAATTCTGCTCTCCTTGCATAGACAGTTTCCCAAGCAACCTCATGGTCTGCCGTAACTCCCCCTAACGTCGTATTCCATATCGGTTCAATGGTGTCTGATAATCCACCATCTGTGCATAAATAATTGAAGAAATTCTGTACGGTTGGAGCAATAACATCACCAGTACCTTCATCATTATCTGGACGTTCTACATATGTTGTACTAAGTACCCAATCATCAGGATCAGTGTTTACCTTGCAACGATCGTCACCAATATCATGCAAACAATTAAGCACCATAGGACGGACGACTGTATTTGAGTATTTATTCATCAAACCTAAGAGTTCAACATTAAATTCATTTTCCTTTGCAGATATTTTTGCAAACCGACCACTATTCATTTTTATGGCACCCATGGACGTATCTTCATAATTAAGCATAAAGAATTTATATTCTGCCAGATCCCAAAGACCTGCTCTCATATCATCTTGGGTCATACTATCAGAATCAAGAAATCCTGTGATCTCCATATTATCAACTTTAAAACCAGCAGAATTTTTTATATTTGAACGTGAGTAATTGTTGTTTTCGTCAAAAGAAACCGTACCATCACCATCACCTAAATCAAATTGAATGGTTATATCAATATCAGAAAATCCAAACAACATACCATCTTTCCGTTTAACTTTACAGAATGTTGCTAAAGTTGTATCACCCCCCAAATGGGTCGCCATTGCACCACTAAGAGTTCTACTCATTATTATCTCACTGTCTGTAAGATGATGGATACTTCATGGTTACTAAAGTCTAAAGTTTGTAAAAGCTCATCATCCATAAACCCTACTCTTTCATAATATGAAGCTCCATACAACGGAACTGCTCCACCAGAAGGCGCACCTGAAATAAACGTGATTACACCAGTGGAGTAATTTACCGTAAAGTCTACGCCCTCAGTTTGTACTGCCGCATCTAAAGATACAACAACAGAACCGTTTTGAGGTTTAAATATATTATGTTGATAATTTGCTGTAGCTGAACCACCTTTGTATTCTTTTATCATTTGAAATGTAGTAGTAGACCCATCACCAACAAGCAAACCAGTGACCGTATTCTTTAAAGGTTCATCTAAATCTGTAATAAAGGATTCATCCCCAGGCTCCATCAAGCCAAAAGTAGTATTCCAATCATCCCATCCTCTGGCTAAAAATGAACCAAAAGGACCATTAACGGCCTTGAACATGTCTTTTATGATGTAAATATCCAACGCTGATTTGACATTGTATCCTATATCAAACTTCGTTAGCTGTTGAACAAATCTCTTATTCGTCTTACGTTTTCCCGATGTAGTGATAAGTTGTTGAGTACTGGTCTTTGGACCAATAGAACTACCAAGACTCATTCCAAGTGGAAGTATTATATCATCATAATGAGCCATTAAGCTAGACCCTTGCCTAGAACTCTTTGTGTATGACGTCCAATGGTAGCGGCAATTTGATTCATAGTCGTTTCGCTTGTTTCTCCACTAACATTGAATATTAAGGTTTGTTTGATATTACCTCTATTTTGTCCACTAGCCGGGGTCACTTTCACAGTCTCACCTCGTGACCCCATAAATTGTACTAGGTTGCGATCCACACCACCTTTGCCACCGATCTTAAACTCACCACCATGGGCAAAGAACGGCAACGTGGCGACGTCTGTTGCCACCTGAGCCGTTAACCCTGCGCTTGGCGTAAACCCTGCGCCGCCCCCAGCGGCGGCCCCTAGGGCTGTACCAGCTAGATTACTAAGTATGTCAGCGGCGCTGTCAGAGGCCCCCTGCGCCGCTATAGCAGCCATTGCAACCGCAGCCGCCTTTGTAGCAACTACCAATTCTACCATTGAAGCAACGAGAGCATCGGTAGTTATCTTAGCCAATGCAAGACTGCCACCGGCTGAAGTTGAACTGGCAGCAACCGTTGCAAGACTAGTACCGGCTGAGACTGAATTAGCTGCCAATACGGATTGCAAAATTGTACCAGTAGTTTGAATCACTACTCCAAACTCTGCATTCGACTGAGATGCCGCAGCAGTACTTGTTGCCAATGACAACATAGATTCGGTAGTAAACTTAAAAGGAAGTGCGTCCGCCAAGTCCCCGATAGTTGTACTTTCACCTGAAGGAAGAGGCCGTCCACCTGTTGCATCATGAGGACCGCCGGGACGAGGATCAAGAATAGCTCCATCTAAGAAATCATCTAACGCTTTTGTAAAACCTCCCACGTCTGCTTGAGGCGCTACAACAGAACTTCCACGACCTCCAAAATTCCTTGCATCCGGAAACTGCATCACATTACTAAAATCTTCACTACCGGCAGATAGTGCGGCAGCATCCAAAGATGTCTTAAAAGCTGCCAATGAAATATTAACTAAATCTATAGCTGTTTTTTCCAATACCAAAGAAGCGGCAGTGTTTGTAGAACCTTGACCCAATGATGTGCTTATGATACCGGCAGTAACTCCAGCATCATTACCTAGTCTTATAAGATTATTTGAAAGTACAGGTATCTGTGAATTTAAATTTACAAGAGCATCAGTAGTTGTATTAACAACAGGCGTAGCAATATTATCATTTGCAATTTCACCACCGACAGGTAATGCGGCAGTATCCAAAGATGTCTTAAAAGCGTTTAATGAGACAATCACAGAATCTATAGCCGTGGATTCTGCTGCTAAACTGTTACCAGCTTGAGTAGCTCCAACTCCTAATACATCGTCTGTTATATCGCCGGTATTCTTACTTGCTATCGCTAACCTATCAGAAGCAGAAGCAGTATCTACTAAAGATGTATTTAACCTAGTAAGAGCTTCAGTGGTAGCGGCTGGATCAGGAAGAGATACACCACGACTTCCAAAATTCCCTGCGAGCGGAAACTGCTGTATCGCACTTCTAACTTCACCTTGAAGCGCCTGTGAGGCAGCCTCCACAGAACCGTACTTATCAAGTAAGGTTTTTATGGCGTCACGGTACTCCTCGGCCTGAGGCGTCACACCACGCATGGAGAGACCGCTCGGGTTGTCCGACGTGAAGATTGTTGGCGGCTTAAGCGCAATGAGGCGTTTGAGTTCCTCTCCGTCTTGTCTTATATTTTCAAGACCTCTTTGAAATACTTCTAAACCTTCTTTTGCTTCCTGAAGTCCTATTAAACTAACTGGTATTTCAATTGCTCTGTCTGCGGCAGTTAAAGTATCAAGAACTCCAGTAGCAACACTTGTGTCAATTGGAGCTATTTCAAGAGGTACTTCAATTCCTCGACTTAAACTAGCAAGAGTTTCAGTAGCACCATTTATATCAACTGTAGGTGATTCAATTAGAGGTGCTTCAATTCCTCGACTTAAACTATCTAGAGTTTCAGTAGCAGTACTTATGTCAACTAAAGGTGCTTCAATATCAGGTACTTTAATTTCAGGCATGATAATTTCAGGCATGATAATTTCAGGCTTGATAACATCAGGCATTGTGGTAATAGGTATTACAATATCTGAAGTTAAATTATCAAGAGTTTCAGTAATAGCGGTTGTATCAACCGAAGGTATGACAACATCACCCATTATCACATCAGGCGTGACGACATTAGGTATGGTAATAATAGATGTTTCAAATTCTCTAATTAAATCATCAAGAGTTGCGGTAGCGGCACTTGTGTCAACTTTAGGTACAATATCATCAACCCTTAAAGCGGATTGGAGTTTATCTATTTTATCATCAAAATCATCAAGAGATTTATTCAAAACTCTATCAAGATCAGGTACAGTGACAGGTATTTCAATTCTTCTGTTTGCGGCAGTTAAGCTATCAAGAGTTTTAGTAGCATCACTTATATTAACTGTAGGTGATTCAATTAGAGGTGCTTCAATTCCTCGACTTAAACTATCTAGAGTTTCAGTAGCACCATTTATATCAACTGTAGGTGATTCAATTAGAGGTGCTTCAATTCCTCGACTTAAACTATCTAGAGTTTCAGTAGCAGAATTTATATCAACTTCAGGTAGGATAATTTCAGACCTTAAAGCGGATTGAAGTTTATCCAATTTATTCTCAAAATCATCAGCAGATTTATTCAAAAGTTTATCAAGATCAGCTACGGTGACAGGTATTTCAACTCCTTTAGTCAAACTACCAATAGTTTTATCAACACCACTTGTATTAAGATCAGCTACGGTGACAGGTATTTCAACTCCTTTAGTTAAATCATCAAGAGTTTTATCAATAGAACTTGTATCAAGATCAGGTAGGATAATTTCAGCTATGACAACATTAGGCATGGTGACATCAGGTATGACAACTTCACCAATTGTCACATCAGGTAAGGTGACATCAGGCATTGTGGTAATAGGTATTACAATATCTTGACTTAACTTAGATAGAGTTTCAGTAGCAGCACTCACATCAACTATAGGCTTGATAACATCAGGCATTGTGGTAATAGGTATTACAATATCTTGACTTAAACTAGCAAGAGTTTCAGTAGCATCACTTATATTAACTGTAGGTGATTCAATTAGAGGTGCTTCAATTCCTCGACTTAATTCAGATAGAGTTTTAGTAGCAGCATTTGTATCAGGTGGAAGTACTACAATTCTAAGCGGTGCTTCAATATCTGAACGTAACTTAGATATAGTTTCATTAGCAGCACTTGGGTCAATTGATACAGATGCTTTAAAATCAGGCAGTTGTGGGAGTTGTCCTAATGGCGGCACGGGCCTGCGTGTTGGGATACCGCTACCAAAAGAATTTTTATCATCCCCAATGACCCCAGCTATAGCACCAGCAACATCTTTTGGACTACCACTACCAACAGACAACGTAGCAGCATCTATGGCTGTCTTAAAAGCTATTACTGAAGAAGTATTATCATCTATAGCTCTAGAGTTTGTGACAAGCTTGCCACTAGTTATGACCGCTTTAGACCCCAACGCTTGTACTGCATCACCAACATCCTTATTTGCCGATGCAAGTGTTGCCGTTGTCGAAGCAGCTTCATTAGACGCCGACTGCAATCTCGTCATAGCAGTACTAGTTGCATCAATGATGTCTGATTGATTTTCTATTCCTTCAGTTGGATCAATTCTTGTACCAAACAATTTATCAAAGAAACCAGCCGTTAGATCTTCAAGGCCAGCACCAGAAGATATTCCACCTTTACCTTCCGCATCAGCAGTTGGGTCCGTAAAGCCAGCTAACCCCGTAGAGATACCCCTCTTGATGGGATCAGTAATTAGTACCTGTGTGATAAATCGTAAAATATCCTTTTCCAAAGACGCAATTACATCACCAAGATTATCAAAATCAACAATAGCATCTTCTATGCTGTCACCAATGGCATCCCCTATACCTTCAATGGCAGATTTAAGATCAGCTTGTCTATCAAGTACTAATTGATACTCAACTCCAAGTTTTTCTATTAAAAGAACTCTCTCAAATTCTAATTTAGCTTGATCCTCAGTAAGCTTAATCCCTCTATTCATAAGATCAAGAGTTTTATCAATGGTGACATTTATTTGATTTTGTCGTAATTCAGTTTCCCCCAAGAACATGAGTTGGGTCTTCAGGACAGCAACTTGTTCATTTAAAGCTTTTGTAACATCAGCACTTTTCTTTGCACTAGACGCAGCATCTTGAGCTATTGCTA
>SDBT01009216.1_pt1 | contig 16044 bp, 8 predicted proteins | sample 2277101 | NCBI WGS metagenome assembly SDBT01 (sample SAMN10404973, study PRJNA504765) | marine sediment metagenome | isolation source: marine sediment core GS10_PC15, 103 cmbsf | place: Arctic Ocean: Southern Knipovich Ridge | collected 2010 | reverse complement strand
ATCCTAATTCTTATGGTAAAATTGAAAAGTTAATAGAACTTATAAATAATTGGTGTTCACAAAATAATCCAGAGCCGATTGAAGCTTGGGATTTTAGTAAAATAAATGCCACCTAACGAAATAGGGCTCGTGTCAAGTTAAATCCAGATCGTTGGAATTGTTCATTGAATCATGAAATACTATACTGTTATCCAGTGGGTGCGTGCTGATCATTTTCGGCGCAAGTCCCACCTAACAACTATACATAATACCACTTTAGCAAGGGTATTCTGATACAACTATACGGCATATCGTGCAAGAAGCCAATTGGCTTGCCAATCGTTCAATAAGGAATCAGTATACCCGTACTAGATGTGATTCATGCGATTCTCAATCAGTTCAAGATACTGCTCAGTAATTTTGGTAATATTTTTTAGATTTTTAAAGATTTGGGAATTAAGCAGGAACTCTGTTTGAACAGGTTTTCTACCGGTTTGTTTATAGTGCATAAGTTGCACATTTTCGAGATTGTTGAATAGTAAGAGGACTTTCACAAAATTATATTTATACCCTCCACCCCTCTTTTAACGAGCTACAATTAGGATGAAAGGGGTAATATCGTCAAACCGACTACTTGTAACTCATAAATAAATAATAAGTTATAGGTATTGTTAAGCCCGCTATTTTAAAACATAAAGGAGCATTAAAATGAAAAACAATGGTATTCTGTTTGTTCTGATAATATTAATATCCGGGATTGTTAATACACCTACAATTTGGTCTGGTAATCAATTACCGATTTCTAATTATAATGTTAGGGATTTTAACGCAACAGGAGATGGCAATACGTACGACACCAAATCTATCCAAAAAGCGATTGATTCTTGTCATGAAGATGGAGGAGGTGTCGTCTATTTCCCCCCGGGAGAATATCTTGTTGGTACTTTGTTACTAAAGAGCAATGTAATATTATATTTAGAAACCAATGCAACGATTCTTGGAAGTCAGAATATGGCAGATTTCGATATCCCCTACCTCATATATGCTAAGGATACTCAAAATACCGGAATTACAGGTCGTGGCACAATTGACGGTCAGGGTGAAATCTTTTGGAAAGGAAAATCAAGGCCCTATAACCGACCGGCAGTCATGATTGTATTTGAAAATTCTCGAAATATCTTAATTGAAAACGTGACCATCCAAGATGCCCCGCACTGGACAGTTAAAATATCCGGTTGTGAATACGTAAATATAACCGGCATCATAATGATTAACGATTATGAAGCACCTAATACGGATGGTATTGATATTATGGCCAGTTCAAACGTATTTATAAATAACTGTTTTATCCAGAGCGGAGATGATTGTATCTGTCTTAAGAATCGTTCGAAAGACAAACCGACAGAAAATATTACGGTAACCAATTGTGTCCTCATAAGTCAGGACGCCGCATTAAAATTAGGTACCGAATCGATAGGCGATATAAGGCATTGTGTGTTCAGTAATATTGTGATTCGAAATTCCCATGATGGTATTGCGCTCTATATGAAGGATGGCGGCACCTATGAAAATATTCATTTTTCTAATATAACAATTGAATCAGATGATATAGTTAAATCTGTACAAAGAGGATCAGGTTTTCCGATTTTTATAGATATAGACAAAAGAAACGACACCTCAAAGATAGGCTTGATGCGTAATATTGTTTTCAGCAATATCAGTATTGATACCGGAATTGATAACTGTCTGATTCAGGGAAGTCCGGATCAACCTATCGAAGGTTTAACATTTGATAATGTTCGAATGAGAATCCAATCCAGTGTCGATCATTCGACTAGAAAAAAATCGGGTGGAAATAGGAATGTGGCTTCTTCGCAAATCGATTACGCCGATGTCCCGGCCCATTTCACTTTTGCTAATATTGAAGGTTTAACCTTAAATGATATAAATATTACGGATGAAACGCAAGATCCATCCCGGGAGAGACATGGGATTTTTCTGGTCAATACACAAAACATAACCGTAACCGGGCTTAAGGGTATGCAAAAAATTCAAGAAGGAAAAAGGGCAAGTATTTATTTAAAAGACAGTAAAGATATATTTGTTCAGGGATGTCAGGCTATTTCCGGAAACAAATATTTTTTAAAGATTGAAGGCGATGGTATTGAAAATATTAATGTTATAGGAAACGATTTATCAAGAGTTAAGACTGCCTTTAAATTTGAAGATAAAACTTTAAAGAAGGTATTATTTCAGACTGCTAATCGTTTGCCGCAATCAATGCCTTCTGATCATTGAGTACGGGATGGTTATTTTTTACCACTACCTAATTTGATTATAGGAGTAATAAAATGATAAGTCCGAAAATCTTCTTAAAATTTTTCATTCTGATACTGATATTAAAGTTTTCAGTCGCCCGGGAGCAATCATCTGCCATACCCTTAGGCAATGAGTACCAGGAGTATGGAGTGCTTTTTCAAGAATCTGATGGAACATGTCTTATCGAAGCCGAGCAAGGTATTATATCTCAAAATGGGGACAAAGTGAATTGGCTGGTTGAAAGCGATTCATCAGCAAGCAATGGTGCCTATGCAACCACACCCTATACTAAAAGTATGGCTTTAGATTGGGACAATGCCTGTGAACTCACCTTTCCAGTGCAAATTTCGACACCCGGTGAGTATCGTATTGCAGTTCGTTTGATTGCTGAAAGAAGAAACAATTCTGCTAAATGGGGAGTAGATGGCAAAGAGATTCGCCCTATCGATTTTGAGCACAAAGATACAACCTGGATCTGGAGTCGATCCTCGGAAAAAATAAACCTGACAGCCGGCTTACACACTATCCATATTCGCCGTCGTGAAGCCAGCTGGAAAATTGATCAGGTCATGATTACACTTAATCCCGAGGATTTCCCAACCTCTCACAAAGATGAAACTCCTCCTATTGATCCTCCTCAAGGGTATGGTGAAGTCTGGGCAATGCACGAGATTGATAATCCGCAATACCGACTGCCCAACGGGTTGGATCCAGCAGACTTGAATCGAGATGGATTTTTAGATTTTGTTACAAACTATGAGGCACAAGGGCAGGTTCGTGTTGCATTTCATCCTGGCCAGGGTGATGCTAAGCAACCATGGCCTACGGTTGAGATTACAAAGCAGGCTGGAATGTTGTCTAATGCGGAGTCGGCGGCCTTCGGTGATTTTGATGGAGACGGGCGACCGGACATTGTCGTATCAAAAGGATCTGAAAGACCGGGTGAAGTGAGTGGATTATATGTGTTATGGTGCCCGGTGACCGGCATGGAGGGTGACAGCAGCGCTTGGACAGATATTGGTATGATCACCACCAGCCAGAATGTAGGCCATTTTCATTATGTTAAAAGCTATGATATAAATGGTGATGGCGCAGTTGATGTAGTAGCCGGTGGGCGAAAAAGCGAAACAAATAAGTCGTGGGGCGGACTGAGGTGGTTCGAAGCACCAAGAAATAAGGAGCAGAGACGCGATTTATCTAAGTGGAAAATGCACGATATCGATGAGTTGTTATTGAGCGGACATGGCTTCGAATTTGGTGATTTGGACGGTGACGGTGATGAAGACATAGCTGTGGCAAATGCAGATTGGGATACACCTGATGAAGAAGATAGCGTAATATGGTATGAAAATCCGGGTCCCGGAACATCTGCCCAGAAACATCCCTGGCCGAAGTATGTCATTTATCAGGACCCTGAATTTTATGCGAAACCGCAGGTAGATATAGCAGATATAAATGGTGACGGGTGGAATGATATCGTGACAGCTACGGCTAATTACATATATTATTTTAGAAATTTAGGTTCGAAGCCCACGAAGTTCAGCAAAATCGCCATTGAGAAACCCCTCATTACAAAATGGTTGCAGCGGGGTATAAAAGTAGGGGACGTCAATAACGATGGTAGACCGGATATTGTCGGAATGCTGATATGGAATAAAGTAAAACCTGGAAAGCTGGATCGTGCCGATATGCTTGAACAAAGTTATACGGTGCTTCCCCGGGATAAATCAGCTGTATTTTGGATGGAATTCAATGGTGATGAACCAAAGGAGAATAATTGGACGACCCATGTCATCAAATGGGGTGATGGTTTTTTAGGATGGCAAGCTGCTGGAGAAAAGTGGGATCAGTGCCTGTTTTACGATGTGGATGGTGATGGAGATCTGGATATTGTTGCTAACTGCGAGGAATATCACAATAGCTATCGCGTATATCTGGCGGTGGTTTGGTTTGAAAATCCGGGTTTATGACAAATATTAATTTATTTGCAAAATCGAAAAATTAAGCGGATAACTGTTTCTTGATCGGGTCTCTTCGGTCAGGCTCTGGATAAAAAAAGAATTAACTTGACAAAACTAGAACATTGTTCTATATTAAAAAAACATCCGATTTTATATAAATCGCCCCACACATGTATAGTATTATTGATATAAACTAATGAATTTAAAAATGAAAACCGGTGTAATATTTTACATATTGGAGAGGTGAAAAATGTTTAAAAAATACTCCTCGCTACTTTTTATTTTTATGGGTTTATCCGTAGTCTTAGCGGATTCATTTCAGGATAACGAACCGGCCAGATCCCTGGTTTCTTCCAATGCTGTCGCCCGACTTTCGGACGGGAGAGTGCTGCTGATTATGCCTGCGCCGGGGAAAATATCCTTATATATGTCCAGGGATGGTTACCCCATCACACTGGATGATTTTCAATCGCCTCTGGACCTTTTTGGGGAAAAGGACCTGTTAACATCGGGGATCCCCGATCAAATTGGCATGGGTGTCATCCAGGATACGGTTCATATTGTGACAACCAGACAGCATCGTCTCGATTGGTATTGGACGCCGGCCCCAATCACGGCCAGATCCAAATGGGTGCATGATTATATTGAAACACAGGGTAATATTAGCCTGGAGGATGTTGTATATGAGACGAATCGGATATCGGTTCTTTATATTGAGCAGAGTGCAGATTCTACCAGATGGAGAGTGGGGATGGCGTTGCTTGGTGCGGATGGTATACAAAAAAGAGAAATAGCGGAAAGCGTTTCCATTTTACATTCTGCCCGGGGGTCAATGCATTCTTCGGGTGCGATGGATATTATCTGGGCCCAATCGCTTCTGGCGCCTCACATTCAATACACTCATATCGATCCTGAAACGACGGTGGGATCGAAAGTTCGTTTTGTTACAGAAGGAATGCATCCTGATTTTATTGTAGTTGACGATTTTATGTTTATCGCCAGTGAACAGAATGACGGAAGCATACAAGTCAACCGGTTTGCGCCCGATGGTTCGGTTCACACTTATAATGTAAAGGGGCGATCCACATATCGGCCGACATTGTGTGTGGATGACCATGGTATGGTTTGGCTGTTTGCGGTTGATTTTGATCAACGCGGGCTATATTATCGTCGTTTTCTCGGTTCGTGTTTCAGCGATGAATATCAGTGTGGGGGTGCGCCGGGAGCCTCGAAACTGTCTGTAGGGTATGCGGTTCAGCCGAAGGTAGAGAGCAATCAGGATGGGTTTGCCATTCTGCGGGGTACATATTTGAATGCGGATTATCAATACAGGTTTGGGCATCTGCCGGTGCCGCGTTATTCGGTTCGTGACGATCGCCACGTTATGTTTCTTGACATGCTTGAAGTGTCTGAAATGGAAAATCTACAGCAAAAAGTGACTACAGCTGTTAGATCTGAAAACAATCCACTTAAGCTGACCGGCCCTCCCGGTTCGCCTGATGAAGCGTGGACCCAATATGCAACGGTCCTTCATGAAAACGATAAATTCCGCATATGGTATGGTACTGACGATTATGCCTATGAATGGAACTGGAATCTCGCCTATGCTGAGAGCGATGACGGGATTCACTGGACCAAACCGGAACTGGGTATTGTGGAATACAAAGGCTCTAAAAAGAATAATTTGCTCATACCCAATTTGTCCGGATCGGGACAATATTCAGGTGCTAATGCCGTCGGCTCTCTCATAATGCGTGACGATGCAGAGAAAGATCCGGATCGCCGTTATAAAATGGCGTTTGAATCGAAGTTTGAAGGCAAAACAAGTGTTTACCTCTCTTGGTCGGCTGATGGGATTCATTGGCATATGCCGCCGCATCGCTTGTGGGGGAGATCACCCGGCCGGAATCAAAACATAGAGGGCTGGCACCCCTGGCCCGAACCGTTGTTGAGTTTCTTCTACGATCCAATCACTTCTCATCCCAATTATCGATATAAGATCTACGGCCAAAACCCTCAAGCGGACTTTCCCAATTTAGATCCGAAAAGACCGCGCAACCTTTCACTTGTATATGGCGCCACTCCCTATGATTTCATTCCTTACGAAGGGAATCCCGTTCTGGACCCACGTACCGGCATAGATGAGGACCAGATTCATGGGGCGCTTGTGCAACCCTATCACGGTCTGTATATCTGTCTATATCAACACTGGTGGGATAAAAATTGGCTTTGTGATCTCCGGTTGGCGGTCAGCCGTGACGGTATTCATTTTGCCCGGGTCAACCCCGGACATGCGATACTTCCGCTCGGCCCGCCCGGAAGCTGGGATTCGGGCATGCTGTGTACCCCGACTTCTGTTTTTGAACACGAGGAGAAGATCTGGCTCTATTACCGTGGATCCATCGGGACTTTAGCCACGGGGCGGGCGCTCAGAAGGGCTGCCAAAGATTCCCCGTATATACAAAGTCTGGGCGAGGCCTTTCGCCGCTATACAGGGCTTGCCCGTTTACGGGTTGAAGGATTCGCTTTCCTGACCTTGAAGGACATGCAATATCTTCCACAGAAAAAGCACAATCAGAAGCGGCCGGAATATGCCGTGAAATTGGAAGGCCGGGTGCAGACAATCCCTATTGATGCGATCGGAATCGCTGATCGTACACTTCATGTGAATCTGATCAATTATGCGCCGGGATTTGCCTGGATAAAAGCACAATTAAGAGATGCAGATTCAGGAGATATTATAACCGGGTATAGCTTGGCAGATTGTGATCGAATCAATGAAAGCGCTATCGATCATACCGTGACCTGGAATGGAACAGCGGATCTCAACAAAGTTCAAGCAAAAAACATTCGGATTGAATTTCTGCTTTTTGGCAATCTTGACTCGCCGCAATTGTACTCATTTTGGTTTGAGGAAGACTTATTCATGAGGTGATTATGCTGATAAATCTGCATTGGATTGATATTGTGATATTGGTTTTCTATTTGGGGTTACTTACAGGGATCGGAATATATTTTTCCAAGCGTCAGAAAAACCTGGAGGACTTCTTTCTGGCGCGCCGAAGCATGGCCTGGTTTCCAGTTGGTCTATCGTTAATGGCAGCTATAAACAGTGGTATGGACTATTTGATGGTGCCTTCGGCTATTGGAAAATTTGGTGTGAATATCCTGTTTGTTGCACTGACTTGGCCAATACTCTACATCTACGTCGGAAATATCACCCTACCGTTTTACCGTAAACTAAATCTTTATACAGCGTATGAGTATCTGGAGCTTCGGTTTGGTATTCAGGTACGCACTCTGGCAGCCGCAATTTTTCTGCTGTGGAGAATTAGCTGGATGGGAACGGCATTATACGTACCCTGTTTGGTTATTAGCGCCGCGACAGGAGGACAATTGCCACTTGTACCAATGATAGTTGTGCTTGGAATCGTTGTGATTATTTACACAATGCTTGGTGGGATCAAAGCAGTCATTTGGACCGATGTGTCGCAATTCTGCATCATGTTCGGCGGCCTGGCAGCCACTGTGGCAATTGTTGTGTACAGCGTCCCGGGAGGGATCATGGAGATATTCCGGCATGTGCAGAATATAGGAATATTGGACATGACCTTCGCCCTCCCGCCTGATGCAAGTACGGGGCTATTAAATAAAATAGTTGCATTTTTTAAGGAGGATGTCGTGATTCTCAGCGTCATTATCAACATGACAGTGATTCGTATGACGCTGTATACATGTGATCAGATTCTGGTTCAGCGATTTCAAACGACGAAATCAGTTAAAGAATCAAAACAAGCATTCAAAATAAGTGCAATTGGAGACATCGTCTGGATGACCGGTCTCGGATTTGTAGGAATGGCCCTTATCACCTATGCTTCTCATCATCCCATACCGCCCGAATTTAATAATGATATGATCCTTCCTTACTTTATGTCGCAGGCGTTTCCGGCGGGTGCGGTTGGGCTTGTAATCGCGGCTATATTTGCGGCTTCACTGTCGAGCATTGATTCGGCGATCAACTCATGCAGCTCCTCTGTGGTTGTGGACTTCTATATTCGGCTCCATCTTCGTAAGAAGGTTGGTTTAGAAGATCTTAGTCCTGAGGAACAGGTTAAACAAGTCAAAGTTTCACGAATATCGATCGTCTGTTTGGGGATAGCTGCCATATTGCTTGCAAGTAACGTAGGCCGGTTGGGGAGCTTGTATGAAATCATGTTTAAAGTAATCAATCTCTTTACAGGGCCACTTTTTTCGATCTTCATTCTTGGCATGTTTACGCGTTGGGCTCGAAGTGGAGGTGTGTTGTTAGGAGGGGCATTTGGATCAATTGTCAGCGTTTATGTAGCCTTTTTCACTGAGATCAGTTTCCTCTGGCCCCCATTGTTTGGTCTTATAGGTGGTCTAGTAATCGGCACTGTGGCCAGTCTCATTTTGGGTCCATCGTCTGAATCGGCGGGGTATACGTTTAAGGAAGTGATGAAAGGGCCTGAAATCGTGCACAAATAGTAAAGATATATTATACCACGGATATAACACATAAATGACAGGAGGAATACTTTGGATTTAACACGTCGTACTTTCTTGCGCAGTACTGGGATGGGTACTTTGGCATTGGGCTTCAGTACCTTTAAATCTTGTACTGGGGAGGAGAGCAAGAGGATCTCTGACGAGCCAATCCAGGGATTCGATGAGACATATAGCAATACCGACACCTCGAAATCGTGGGTGCAGACATCTGATCGGAAGATCCGTGTTGGAATCGCTGGATACGGTGCGTGCAAGTTCGGGGCCGTCTTTGGTTTTCAGGATCACCCAAACGTGGAAGTCGTAGCCGTAAGTGATCTGATTCCGGACCGCTGTGCCCGTCTGTCTCAGGCGTGCCGGTGCGAAAGAACCTATCCGTCGCTGGAGAAGATGCTTACCGACGACGAGATCGAAGCGGTTTTTGTGGCAACTGATGCCCCGAGCCATGCACAGCATTGCATCGAGGTGATGAAGCATGACAAGCACGTTGCCACGGCGTGCCCCGCAGTGATGAAAGATATCGAGGACGCGGACCGGTTGCTCGACATGGTAAAGAAGACGGGACTGAAATACATGATGTTCGAGACTACCACATTTCGGAACAAAACTTATGCCATGCATGAGATATTCACCGCCGGCGGATTCGGCAAGCTGATCTATACGGAAGGCGAGTACTTCCACTATTTAGTCACGCAAATGCCGTCTTACAAGGAATGGCGAAAAGGATTACCGCCAATGTTGTATTGCACGCATTCCACAGCTTATTACATAAGCGTAAGCGGGGGCAGTATCACAGATGTGTCTTGCATGGGCATCCCGAGCATTATCCCGGATCAGATGCCAAACGGGAACGGCTACAAGAATCCATTCGGCACGGAGATTGGTCTTTTCCGCACGAGTGAAGGAGGCATGGCGCGTATCGCAGTGAGTTGGGATACCCCTGGTGGCCACGGTGAGACGGGGCGGGTCCACGGCCAAAAGGGATCATTCGACAACGAGTATCGGGGAGCCTTGGACAATCTTCCGAACCTGAAGAAACCGCCTTTGCCGCCAGGTGTCAGTCCCGGCGAACACGGTGGATCCCACGGATACCTGATGGACGAGTTCGTGATGTCGATCATTGAAGATCGCAAACCGCTGGTCGATATCGCCACATCGCTGAACATGACCGTTCCAGGGCTTGTGGCTCATCAGTCCGCTCTCAGAGACGGCGAAAATATGAAGATCCCGCAATACGCGCTTTAGCGAAAAGGATATCAATAATACATTTTACGCTATAAAATTAAAATATGGAGCCCATTAATGTTGTCATGCGGAAGAGTTAGAAAAGAAATTAGAGAAGGATTAACAGAAATTATCAATACTGAATTAGTCAATCTCAACATGTCCACATTAAAGATTGACAGAAAACAAACCATTTCTTTCAGTACAAATGACCGGGAATTTGCCATTGTTTTAATTCAAGGTGAATGCGAAATCAAACTTCAAAGTGGTGATCGAGGACTTCTTGGTCCCAGGAATAATCCTTTTGAAGACATGCCTTTTGCAATGTTAGTCACACTAGATGAAAATGTCGCAATTAAGGCAAAAAAACCGTCGTTTTTGGTAATCGGGCGTTCTCCATCTCAAAGAAAGATGGAAAATAAGATAATTACACCAAAGGAAGTTACAAAAGCGATTCGGGGAACAGAAAACTGGACAAGGGAAGTACGAAAAGTCATATGGTCAGACAATACACGGGGAAATCAATTAATTGTAGGCGAAACATGCACCTTTTCAGGAAATTGGTCTACTGTACCACCTCATCGGCATCAATATGATATTCCGGGCCAAGAGGTTCCCTATGAAGAGATTTATTTCTTTCAGTTTTCTCATCCTAAAGGACGTGGTTTGATCTGGCAATTTGATGAAGAAACAGGCCTGGATCAGGCGTTCAGTCTGAAAACGAATGATGCTGTTTACATGAATGGTGGATATCATCCTGTAGGATGTATGCCAGGTTCAACACTCTATCATCTAACATTGATGGCAGGTCCTCACAGGATTTCACAAGCGAGCATTCACCCTGATTATCAATATCTGTTAGATGAAAAAAATATATTTAATCAATATACGCCAGTTAAATAATGGAGATAAAAATTATGCAAATAATTAAAAGATTCACCATAATTCTCTTACTTTTATGTATTTTTTCGCTTTTCCAAAGCGATGTGCAAGCACAAGAGAAAGAATCCATTTCACTAAAGTCGGTAACCTGTAAATATTACCCGTTTACCGGAGGCAACTTTGAACGTAGCCACTGGAGTGCAATGACTCAGGCTTCCAATGGGAAGATTTATATAGGTGTCAGCACACACGGAGATGCCGCCTATGTTTATGAATTCGATCCGGCTACTGAAAAAATGACTATGCTTGCTGATATTACGAGACTTGCAGAGGAACGCGGAAAGGGAATCTGGACGACGGGCAAAATTCATGTACAAATGCAGGAGTTGGACGGTTATGTCTATTTCGGGGCTTTAGATGAGGATAGCGGCCCACCGGCTATAGATGTATCCAGCTATCAAGGTCCACATTGGTACCGAATAAATATAAATACAGGAAAAGTGGAGCAGCTCGGTTTAATTAATAGCTTTTGGGGGCTACTTGGTCAGGCAATGGATAAAGAAAGGCGGCACATATTCGGTTTGGCTGAAAACGGGCATCTTTACCGATATTATATCGATGAAAATTATACCGAAGATCTTGGACGTGTAGATGATTGGGATATATGTCGCACGATTTTTAGTGATGATGTCGGCAATGTCTTTGGGAGTCTGGTCGGCGGCAGGATTTGGAAATATGATGTTGATCAAAATAGAATATTTGACTTTCAAAATATCAGATTACCGATAATAAACCAGCCAAGAACCATGTCAAATCCCATTCTCAGTCGTAAAACAGAATGGAGAATTATTGAGTGGGATCCTATAGACGGTGTTGCTTACGGTATAATAGGTGGAACTAATTTGCTTTTTAAATATGATGTATACGATGGACCCGAAGGCAAAATTACCCCATTGACTCAGGTATGCCCTCCACAATTTCGTGGGGGTGACCCTATGCTTATTCCAACAGCGAGATTAGCTATGACCATTTCACATAAAGAGCGTAAGATCTATTATTTACCGGAGATGATGAGTGCCTTCGATTACGGCGACGTCTCTTATGATGTTGTTGATGAACACAAGTTCAGTGAACAATTATCAGGAAAACGTGTGGCGCCGTTATCTTATTTTTTAAGTTATGATCTTAAAACCGGTAAAATCGAAGACTTGGGTTTTCTTAAAACGGAAGATGGTCGATATGCCTATGGTATGGATGGAGCGCAGGCAGATAAAGACGGTAAAATCTGGTTTGCCGGCGCATTTGAGGAAACAAATCCGGAAAATGCGGCCGGAAAAATTGTGGGAGTTTACCCATACAGTATAGGGTTAGGTTGTTACGATCCTTTTGAATAATTTAATATATTTTTTACCAAAAGCTAGTATGGAGATTATAAAATGAAATCATTTAAAAGCCTTTTATGGTTGATAACTTTCTTAATGATAATTTTTCCAAACATAATATTTTCACAACGATGGGTGAATCCGCATTTTGACGCGCATAGAATTGACTACCGCGATTTGGGGTATCCTGCAACAAATTTAATTCCCGCTGATAACAGCCAAATTACGGCTCTATTGGCTCATTCGGATGGATTTATTTATGGTGCAACAAGCGGCAAGACACAGTCATATTTGTTTTTTTATGATCGCTATATTAATAAAGTGAGACCGTTGGGAAAAATTGCTGACTCCAAGGGTGTTTATCATGGTCTTTTGGAAGGCAATAAAGGCCAAATATATATAGGAACTGGTTTAAACATACTTGCTCCGGTAAAATTAACATCGGATTTTAAGGGTAAAAACAGGGCAATCGAATACCAACTATGGGACGACATTCTAGCACCTTATGCCGAATTTGCAGGAGGCCATCTTTACAAATATAATCCTCAAACCTCCAACTCTGGTGTTTATGCCAATGAAGATCCTTGCCCTGTGGAAGATCTTGGTATACCAGTACCAGGGAACACTATTTATGCAATGACCTTCAATCAGGATAAAACAAAAATATATGGAATAACCTATCCTGATGCTCATTTTTTTATCTTTGATATTAAAACCAGAAAAACCAGAGATTTTGGTGATATTCTAACAGAGAGAGTATTCGGCGGACCGGAAAGACAATGGAGAAGTGTGCCGCGTGCATTGTATTGCTCTCCCAAAACGGGTTGTGTTTATACCTCCGGCGATAATGGATTAATTATTTGTTACGATCCGGAAAAAGATATAATCGCCCCAACGCAAATGCGACTGCCGGGTGATTATTATGAGGGGAATAACTATTATGCCTATCCGGTGGTTGAAAATTTTGATGTGGATTCCGGAGGGAACGTATATGCCGGAACCAGTGACGGGTATTTAATCAGGCTTGATATTGGAAAGGACGAAACCATTGTGTTAGGAAAACCAAGAATCATGAGGCGACTTCGTACCATGAAAGTTGGGAAAGATAATAATATTTATATGATCAGTGGAGAATTTGAAAGAACCTGTAAACTTCATACCTATGATCTCAACGGAATGAAGGGATTTTCTGAATTGGGTCCACTATCTGTAGAACGAAGTCCATATTACGCTAAACGTCCGTACGAGTTTGATGCAATGGCAATTGGACATGATGGCTCAGTATTTTGTGGAGAAAGCGACCGCGGCGGGAAATTATTTATTTATATTCCCGGACCTGGTGCCTTCAAAGGTAGTTTAAACCCTATGAATCCACCATTGGAAAGAATGAAATCGATGAAACCTATTCCAGGTTCGAAATGATTATAGTCAAATTAATAGACAAACTTTCGAAGGGAAAAAAATGAAGAAAATAACGGATACTATGAATATATATCTACTGTTTGGTCTTTTTGTTTTGAGTTTACAAGCAGCAGGGCATCAGGACTCTGTTTATACCACACGAACGGGTCAGCCCATCAATACGACAATTTTTAATGTACAGGATTTTGATAAACCCCCTGGAATTTATATCGTTCAAAAGCAAAATATATATTATCTCCAGGTAAGAAAGCAGATACCCTTTGCCAGTGTACAAAGAACCTTTAATGGTGAAACAGCTCAATACAACCTTACTGTTTCTTATTTGGACCAGTTTCTTAAAGAACCTTCAATCGATATGTTGATCAATGAGAAAAAAGTGGGTACAATAAAGTTTCATAAACCCGAAGATGGCAGCAAAGATTTATTTACAGTAAATGAAAAAACCCTGTATGGATACAATATTCAAAAATGGAGCAAAATAACTTTTAAGATTAATAATGAACCAATGAAAGAAGGTACGGAGAGATTACACATCCAAAAATTTACTTTTACTCCTGTTGGCAATTATGAAGGAGAAATTCTTGATATAGAAAATCCTGAACCTCTCAGGTTATTTGAGTCTATTGATGAGCAGCATAAAGCCCGTGAAATGATGATATCATTTGTAGAAAAAGCACTTAAACCGTTATATGAAAAAAGAACAGAGGAATTTATAAGCTTAAAAACGCCTGCTGATTGGAAAGAAAGGCAGGATGATATTCGGAAGCGCCTCCATGAATATTATGGAGAATTTCCAGAGAAAACGCCATTAAAAGCCAAAATCGTTGGTACAATTGAACGGGAAAAATATGTTATCGAAAAGGTGATCTTTGAAAGCCAGCCCAATTACTATTGTGCTGCTAATTTTTATATACCGAAAGATCGACCGTTTCCTGTGCCGGGAGTGCTGATTACTATCGGACATAAAGAATTGGGGAAATCTCGGCCAATGTACCATGAGTTGGGTTTGGGGTTGGCTCTTAAGGGGTATGCTGCTTTGGCCCTCGAACCCATGGGACAAGGGGAGCGTTCGGAGTATTTTGATGCAGACACAAAAACACATTTTCTTGAACGAAAAACAGATCAACATCACTATATGGGGCGTCAGGCATTTCTGGCAGATTGGTCTCTTTCCTCGTTACGAACATGGGATTGTATCCGGGCCGTTGATTATCTTGTTTCCAGAACAGAGATTGACACCAGTAAATTGGCGGTTGTGGGAAACTCAGGTGGAGGAGAAATGGCCATGTTCATCACCGCAGTGGATCAGCGAATCAAAGTATGCGCTGCCGGTCATCCGGGTGGAAGTTGTGAAAGTATGTTACTGAATGGTATGGGGTTATCTGTTAGGGATATTTACAGCCTTGTTCCTCCGCGTCCCTGCAGGATTATTGTGGGAAGAGAATCCAGAGAAGCACCGGGTCATATTGGTACCATTGAATTATTAAGGCCATATTATGAGGGATTAGGTGTTCCTGAAGAAACCCTTGAGATGTCGATTGTCGATGGTTTGCATGATATAAAAAAGCCCAAACGTGAATCGGTTTATGAGTGGTTCAATAAGTGGTTTGACAGGGAGAATGAGGGTAGTGATGAACCACCGCTTCATCCCGAAAAAATGGAATCATTGTGGTGTGCGGAAAGTGGTTTTACTTTAATAGACTTCGGAGGAGAAACAGGTCAATCCTTAAGTGCGAAGAGAGCAAATCAGATTTATCATCAGGAACAAGATTTAACTAAGCTCAAAGAGCGCGTTGCAAAACGTATTGGTCTGAAGGATTATGACGATATAATAGATGTTAGTTCGAGGTCGGCAGGTGTTTTTTCAAATGATAAGATGCATGTTGAAAAGGTGATCATTGAAAGTGAAGAAATGATAGTTCTACCGGCAATATTAATGAAACCGAATAATAATGCAAAAAATAAATTAATAATTCTCCATGTATCGGATCATGGAAAACCAACAGAGATTGATAACCCATCCATTCCACTTGCACTTGTCAGTGAAGGGATTAAGGTCCTGTCGGTCGATGTCCGTGGTATCGGTGAAACAGATCCAAGTCCATCCATAACATTGACAAAATACACTGCCCGACCAGAGCCACAGTGGCGCCGTGATGCTTTAGCGATTAACAGTCTGTCATTTAAACGTACAATGCTCGGCATGAGAACTTTTGATGTTATCAATACAATTCATTACATCAAATCCCGAGACGACCTTCGAGATAAATCGATTGTCATTGTAGGCGAAGGATTGGGAGGGTTGTGGGCGCTATTGGCTGCGACTTATAATTCAGATGTTGATGCTGTCG
>SDBT01009214.1_pt1 | contig 16046 bp, 20 predicted proteins | sample 2277101 | NCBI WGS metagenome assembly SDBT01 (sample SAMN10404973, study PRJNA504765) | marine sediment metagenome | isolation source: marine sediment core GS10_PC15, 103 cmbsf | place: Arctic Ocean: Southern Knipovich Ridge | collected 2010 | reverse complement strand
AAATGCTCGCTGCCGTCGATGTGGGAGCGGAATTTCACCCCTTCATCACTGACCTTGCAGAGCGGCGCCAGGCTGAATATCTGGTAGCCGCCGCTGTCGGTCAGGATGGCGCCGTCCCAGGCCATGAACTTGTGTAAACCACCCAGCTTCTCCACCACCTCGATGCCCGGCCTGAGGTAAAGATGATAGGTATTGGCCAGCACCATGCCGTAGCCAATTTCCTTGACCTCTTCCGGGGTCAGCGTCTTGATGGCCCCCTGACTGCCCACCGGCAGAAAGGCAGGGGTCGACACCTTGCCATGAGGAGTTATCAGTTCCCCCGCCCGGGCGCTATCGCAGGTCTTGATTAAATGGAAGTCATTTCCCATTTCTTGGCTAGTAGTATAGCTCAAAGAATGGTGATTTGTCTTGGTGGCCAAATAACGATAATATTAAAACAGTGAAGGAAAAACTGAAGCAAATATTCTCTCAAAGAGAAAAACAGCGCATCGTTGACCCGAAACGGGTATCCGCTGCCGTGCTGGTGCCCGTCTACGAGAGAGACGGTCAGTACCATATCCTGTTCATCAAGCGCACGGAATGGGTGGAAAAGCACAAGGGCGAGATATCGTTTCCCGGCGGCGTGTATGAAGCGCATGATAAAACGCTACTGAACACGGCGCTGCGGGAGAGTACCGAGGAAATAAACCTGAAACCCGATGATGTCGAGATTCTCGGCGAGCTGGATGACGTGGTCAGCGCCAAGACCAACTACAGAATCACCCCGTTCCTGGCCTTCATCCCCTGGCCGCATGAGCTTGAGGTCGATGGCCACGAGACCGAGGAAATAATTGAAGCCCCCATCACAACACTGATGAACATCGGTCGCTCGCGTCAGGAGTTAAGAGGCAGTGAAACGTTCACCGTCTACCGATATAACTATAAGGGCAGGATTATCTGGGGAGCGACAGCGCGGATATTAGCTCAATTCCTGGATATCTTTGCCCGGGCCGAGAGGTCCTGACCAGCACCTCGCCTTTGGTACGGTACATTCAACCGTCTTTCCCAAATCCCTTTCACCCATTAAGATATACCAAAGTTAATATTAATTTGTTAACTTACTTTATATCATATTGTTGATTTTATTTAAATATTGTTATATAATTTATTCAGAGGTATGGTTCAGCCATGGCCAAAAAAGATTATTATGAAATGCTGGGAGTCAAGCGTAACGCCAGCGAGCAGGAGATAAAGCAGGCTTACCGACGGCTGGCCCGTCAGTATCATCCCGACGTTAATCCCAGCGACAAGTCATCTGAGGCCAGGTTCAAAGAAATCAACGAGGCCTACGAGGTCCTCTCCAGCAAGGAGAGCCGGAAGAAGTACGATAAGTACGGGAACCAGTGGCAGTACGCCGACCAGTTTGAGCAGGTAAGGCGCCAGCAGACGCCATTCCGGGATTTTGGTGAAGCCGGCGGGGCAACCAGCTTTCACTTCGGCGGTGAAGACATGGGAAGCCTTTTCGATGATCTACTGTTCGGCGGTGGGCGTACGCGCACTTACACACAGCGCACCCGACCGATGCGGGGTCGGAACCTTGAGACTCCTGTGGAGGTAACACTGGAGGAAGCGTTTCATGGGACCAGCCGAACCATCAGCCTCCAGTCGGAAGCGCCCTGCCCTGCCTGCAAGGGCACCGGCCTGATACAGAATGTGCCCTGTTCAACCTGCCAGGGTGCCGGAGTAGTGCCTCGTATGAAGCGACTTGAGGTCAAGATACCCGCCGGCGTAAAGACCGGCTCGCGGGTGCGCGTCGCTGGCAAGGGAGCGCCCGGTTATAACGGCGGCGCCGGTGGCGACCTTTATTTGATAGTATCGGTGAGGCCGCATCGTCAATTCGAGCGGAGAAATGACGACCTGTACGTGGAAGTCCCGGTGCCGCTTATGGTGGTGGTGCTGGGTGGGGAGGTGCAGGTGCCCACCATGAAGGGGAAGCTGGCACTTAAAATTCCTCCCGAGACGCAGAACGGGCGTTCCTTCCGCCTTGCCGGACAGGGAATGCCCCACCTTGGCAATTCGTCCCGGGGCGACATGTTCGCTAAAGTAAACGTCGTTCTGCCCACAAAGTTATCGGACAAAGAAAAGGAACTTTTCCAACAGCTTGGCGAGCTTCGCAGCTAAGAAGAGGTGAGTTAATATGGAACGAAATGAAGAACCGCGATATGTAATCAGTGTTGCCGCCCGGATTCTGGGCACACACACTTACACGCTGCGCTACTACGAACGGATTGGCCTGATAGGGCCGAAACGCTCGCAGGGCAACATCAGGCTCTACTCGGATAGAGATATCGACCTGCTCCGCCGGGTCAAGACGCTGGTGGAGGACATGGGGGTTAACCTGGCCGGGGTGGAGGTCATCTTTCGCCTGGTACAGCGCATGGGCGAAATGCAGAACGAAATGGAGAAGCTGGAATCCGAGGTAAAAAGGTTGGGAGGTGAATAAGTGATGAGGCAGGAGAGATTTACAGAATTAGCATTGGACGCACTGGCGGCTTCCCAGGAGCTTGTCCGCCAGTTTCAACACAGCCAGTGGGATGTGGAACATCTTTTACTGGCACTGCTGCAGCAGGAGAGAGGTCTGGTTGGCGATATTTTAAGGGAACTGAAAATCGACGTTGAAGTGGTCAAGCAGCAGCTGGAAGAAGCTCTGGAAAGAACGCCAAAAGTCGCCCATGAGGCTACGCAAATTTACCCTACCCCCCGAATTAATCGTGTCGGCCAGCTGGCTGATGAGGAGGCGAAGCGACTGAAAGACGAGTATATCAGCACCGAACACCTGCTCATCGCCATTATTACCGAAGGGGGCGAAGCCGCTTCCGTCCTGAAACAGTTCGGCGTTGACCAGGAAAAGGTCTACGGCGTCCTGCAGCAACTTCGCGGCGGGCACCGGGTAACCGATACCAGAGCGGAGAGCCACTACCGCTCGCTGCAGAAGTACGGTCGCGACCTCACTGAGTTCGCCCGGCAGGGTAAACTCGACCCGGTCATTGGCCGTGAGGTTGAAATCAAACGGGTTATGCAGATACTCACCCGGCGCACCAAGAACAATCCGGTGGTCGTTGGCGACGCCGGCGTGGGCAAGACCGCCATCGCCGAAGGACTGGCCCAGAAAATCGCTGCCGATGATGTACCCGACTCTCTCAAAGGGAGACGCGTCGTGGCGCTTGACATGGGCGCCCTGGTGGCGGGCAGCAAGTTCCGAGGCGAGTTCGAAGAGCGCCTCAAGGCGGTCATAGACGAGGTCCGCCAGGCCCAGGGTGAGGTCATCCTTTTCATCGATGAGATTCACACGGTAGTTGGTGCCGGTGCCGCCGAGGGTGCCATTGACGCCAGCAACATGCTCAAACCGGCGCTGGCCCACGGTGAACTGCAATGCGTTGGTGCCACCACCATTGACGAGTACCGCAAGTTCATTGAAAAGGACAAGGCGCTGGAGCGGCGCCTGCAGCCGGTATATCTGGATGAACCAACGGTTGACGCTACCATAGAGATTTTGAAAGGCTTGAGGCCACGGTACGAAGCGCACCACAAGATAGAAATCTCCGATGAGGCTTTGGAGGCCGCCGCCCGCCTCAGCCAGCGTTATATCGCTGACCGGCATCTGCCGGACAAGGCAATCGACCTCATCGATGAGGCGGCGAGCAAGATACGCATTGACACCGAAAGCGCTACCCCGGAAATCCGCTCACTGGAACAGCGATTGAAACAGCTGACCAATGAGGAGGAAGCTGCCTCGCAGCGACAGGACTTCCAGCAGGCGGCACAGCTCAAGACGGAAAGGCTTAAGCTGGAAAAAGAATACAACCAGGCCAAGAATGAGTGGCTCAAACAGGAGAAAATCAGCGAGAAGGTGAACGAGGAACACATCGCCCAGCTCATCTCCAGCTGGACCGGCATTCCCGTTTCCCAGATGCTGGAGGGCGAGGCGGAAAAACTGCTCCATATGGAAGAGAGAATCCACGAACGATTGATCAATCAGGAGGAGGCAGTTACCGCCATCTCCGAAGCCGTTCGCCGAAATCGCGCCGGGCTGAAAGACCCCAGGCGGCCCATCGGCAGCTTTATCTTCCTCGGTCCTACAGGGGTAGGAAAGACCGAGCTGGCTCGTACCCTTGCCTGGTTCCTCTTCGATGATGAGAACGCCATGGTGCGCCTGGATATGTCAGAGTACCAGGAGCGGCATACCGTATCCCGACTTATCGGTGCCCCTCCAGGCTACGTTGGCTACGAGGAAGGGGGTCAGCTAACCGAGGCTATCAGGAGGCGTCCCTACCGGGTTATCCTCCTGGATGAGGTCGAGAAGGCGCATCCCGAGGTCTTCAACAGTCTGCTCCAGCTTCTGGACGACGGGCGCTTGACCGATGGCCATGGCAGGACGGTCGACTTCAAAAACTGCGTCATCATCATGACCAGCAATGCCGGTGTGGAACATATCAAGCGTGAATCATCGCTCGGCTTTGCTCCCCGCAAAGAAGAAGCCAAAGCAGAAGCGCAGCGCTATGAGGCGATGAAGGAAAAAGTGATGTCCGAGGTAAAGAGGACCTTCCGCCCCGAATTCCTCAACCGCCTCGATGAAATCATCGTCTTCCACGAGTTGACCGAAGAGCAGCTGAGGAGTATCGTCGACCTGATGGTCAGAGACCTGCAGCAGCGCCTGGCAGAGCGGAAGCTGGACATTGAGCTCACGGAAAAGGCAAAATCATGGCTGGCCAAGGAAGGCTACGACCCGCTCTTCGGTGCCAGACCTTTACGACGGGTTATCGAACGCCACGTGGAAAATCCTCTGTCCACTAGACTGCTCAGAGGAGAATTCAAAGAGGGTGACACGGTGAAAGTTGACCTTGGCGACGAAGGTTTGACCTTCGTCGCCAAGGCTTCGGCCAGAGCCGCTGTATGAGCAACTAAACACACCAATGCCCTTAGTCTTGCCATTAGGCAAAAGTTCCTGTAGAATAGGGCGGCATGTCCGAAAAAGAACCAGTAAAGAAGCCTTCCACCAAGATAGCCTATCTCCTGGGTATCTTCGGCATCGTAGCGACTCTCCTCATGGCAGCAGCGGTCGTTTATTACTGGGAGTGGGTGCATGATCTTGGGGCATATGGGTACGTGGGAGCATTCCTCATCAGTATTCTCGGCGGGGCAACGATTATCGTCCCCGTACCCATGCTGGCGGTCATCTTTGCCTTGGGCAGGGTTATGGAATACACATGGCTGGTCGGTATAGCTAACGGTCTGGGGGAAACCGTCGGCGCACTGACCATATACATGACCGGGTATGGTGGCGGCTCAGTGATTTACCACCGTACGAACGGCAGGCTTCAATCCGCCTACGAGAAACTGATGAAACTGATGGAGCGGAGAGGCTGGCTCATCCTCTTCGTGCTGGCGGCCATACTGAACCCCTTCTTTTATCCAGCCGCCCTTGCCGCCGGGGCACTGCGCTTCGGTGCCAAGAGATATATCCTCATTACCTGTGCCGGTAAGATAATCAAAGGCATGACTGTAACCTATGCCGGTTACTGGGGACTGCGCGGCCTGCTGAGAATGCTCGGGGCACCAATTTAATCAGCTTTCTTCAATGGTTATCCGCAGTATGGTATCGCCTTTGAATTGCGGATTCTGGTTCGGGTCTCTGGGCGTCAGCTTCTCGAGGACATCCATCCCTTCAATTAACCGACCGAAGACAGTGTGCTTGCCGTCAAGTCCGTGCTGCGGTGCAAGCGTGATGAAGAACTGGGCGCTGTTGGTATTCGGTCCGCTATTGGCCATGGAGAGCACCCCGGCATCGTGTTTGTGTGCGGTAAATTCGTCATCAAATTTATAGCCGGCGCCACCCATTCCGGTGCCGGTAGGGTCACCGCCCTGGGCCATAAAGCCCGGTATGACACGGTGAAATGTGGAGCCATCATAAAATCCTTCCCGGGCCAGAAAGACGAAGTTATTCACCGTCATCGGCACATCCTTGGCGAATAGCTCCGCCACCATACTCCCCTTTTCCATCTCGATAATCGCCGTATACTGCTTGTTAGTATCGATAGTCATCGAAGGCGGTGAGGAATAGGTCTTCGAGTTCGCCTCTGGCGCCGGTGCTTGTTCCGGTGCCTTCTCACCACATGAAATTACAGCCAGCGTCACCAGAAGGATAACCACAACCAGAGTAAGAACTCTCTTCATCATTGTCTTCACCTCTTAACTGAAAGAATGAATTTTATTTGTGATTGTAGCTTATTTGTTTCCCAAAAACAATCGTTCCGGGGCAGGGTGCTGTACAATAAATGAGCATACTTATGAATTTGCCAACTAAACCGCTTTGTGATAAATTATATTCGTAAACTTGGGGCTGTAGCTCAATTGGGAGAGCGTTTGACTGGCAGTCAAAAGGTCGGGGGTTCGAATCCCCCCAGCTCCACCAGAATTTGAAGCTAAAAAAGCCCTATACCGATAACCGAGCATAGGGCTTTTTCTATGTTTGCTAACCGTTTGCTAACCAAATGATTCCGTGACGTTCTCTTTAGCGGGAATGATGAAATCATCAAAGTGAGTGGCAGCGGCCTGCTGGAGTCCGGGTGCTACATGGCTGTAGATATCTAGGGTAATTGATATACTGGCATGGCCTAGCCTTTCTTGGACTATCTTAGGGTGTACTCCTTGCTTTAGCATAAGGCTGGCATGGGTATGTCTAGCATCGTGAAGGCGTATTCCCTTTAATCCACACAGGCGGGCGAGTTTACGCCAAGCCACGGTGATGCTATCGGGCAGCAGGGGCTTACCATCCGGCTGAGAGAATACCAAGTCATCATCCTGTAATGTCATCCCTAGCGCCCGTCTTTGCTCCACCTGGGCGGCCCGGTGTTCTTTTAGGACCGCTACCGTAGAAGGCGAAAGCGCAATAAGGCGTCTACCTTTGGCTGTCTTAGGCTGACAAATTATAAATTCCCTGTTATGTAGTTGGTGGAGTGTCCGGTTAACCGAGGCCTGGCATAGTAGCAAATCCACGTCAGACCATCGTAAGGCTAAGAACTCCGACCTACGCATACCAGTAAACAAGGCTGTATAGAATAGTGCATAATAAGGTGTAGACATGGCATATTCCAAAAAGATATGCATATCGGTTTCACTCATTACACTCATTTCATGACGTTTAACCTTCGGAGCGTCTACTGCATCAGCCGGATTACGAGCTATCATACCTAGCTTAACGGCACTCTTAAGCGCCTTATGCAACGTGGTGTGTATATACCGCACGCTACGGTTACCAAGTCCACCATTACCATCTCGGCGCCCGGTAGATAGTTTGTCTGCATATAGATGCTGTAAATGCTCTGGCTTTAATTGAGTGAGGGGTATTTGACCTAGAGCTGGTTTTATGTGACGCTCGACAAAAAACTCATAGCTTTGGACAGTATGCGGTGCAAGGTTAGCTTTGCAGTAGTCATTTAGCCATTGGTCCAGGTAATCGCCTACTGTTAGCTTTGCCGGCTTAACATAGGCACCGCCATCAATTCGTGTCAGGATTGTCCTTAATTCCCGCTCAGCGTCTTTCTTGCTGCCTCGCACCGTTGATGTTTGCTGCTTGCGCCTCCCCGTCTCCGGGTCACGTCCAAGGTCTACCCAGAGAGTCCAAGTCCCCTTGCTCCGTTGTTCTATGTGTCCTTTCATGTCTTATTCCTCCTTTTCTTTCGATGCCTTCTTATTGGCAATGCTCATAAGCACACATTTTAGGCCATTATCTAAATCCGATGTATCAAAATCCCAGCTAAAATAGTCAGCGGCCATCTCTCGGCAAATATAACCGTCTGCTCGAAAACAAAGGTTATATAAATTCAGGTCAGGCACAATGAGATGAATGTGCCATAACCATTTAGCTTCACGATGGGTCAATAATGTCCTTTCTTGAGGCACTGGTTGCTTAACTTCGAATCCTCGTTTGTTGAGGTCACCTAGAAGCTTATCTCGCCAAGGCCATATTTTCTTTCCCTGTTCCACTAGCATAGATAGTTCCATAGACCACTGCATAATTAAAGGTGCAACTTCCCAAGGAATATCCCCGTTTTCCTCCATTGTTGCTAAAGACCAAGGTTCCTCTCCCTTCATCTTCACACGAACGGTCTTAGCGTATTGTTGAACAGTGCGCAGCTTCGGAATTGGAATACCTTTTGGTTTGAATTTATTTTCTATAGCCGTCAGTATTTCACTCGCTGCTCTATCGGGATGTTGACTAACTGCCAGAGTTATAAATTCGGCAACTTCATGTTCTAGCTTCGGTCGTCCTTTCGCCATTGTTTTTTCCTTTTGCGTTTTATTTTGCGTGTGCATAAAATGCTACTTTAACCGCTAAAACCCTTGTAACTAAACGCTTATATATTTATTATATATGTAAAAGCACCAAAAAACAATAGTTTTCGAATTATTTTTTAATGAGGAGGCAAAAATAAATGGGAATCGAAATTCTTACACCTAAAGAAGTTGCGGACAAGCTGAGAGTTCACTTGATGACTGTCTATCGATGGATTGCATCAGGCCGCATCAAAGTAAGCCGGTTACCAGGTGGCGGCTTACGGATAGATGCCAAAGAGTTAGAAAAGCTTCTTGACCGAACAAGAGGGAGCCGCGGGAGCCGGAGGAAAACCAGTGCTAAATCAAGGGAATGAGTGCCTGACCTTGAGCGTCGATGCTGCTGCGAAAATTTTGGGCATAAGCAGAGGGCTCGCATATTCTATGATCCATGAAAAACGCATCCCGGCGTTGTATTTTGGTCGTTGTATCCGAGTTCCCAAGGCCGCTTTAGAGTCGATGTTAAGTGCGCAAGGCACTGACGGGAACGGCAAAAACATAACCCAGTAGATTCACAGCTACAGGAAAGCCCCGGCTCAGCAAAGCTCGGGGCTAGTAGCATAAGGAGAGGAAAGGATTTACTATGCAAGTCCATGATAACAGCAATAGTAGCTCCCTGTCAAATTGCCCGTCATCTGGCGGGGTAGTATTTGATGCCGATGATGTTCACTACCTAGTGCTCAATGTCCGCTTAGTAGCCCTGGAGGAGGTGGCCCATGTCTAGTACACAGGCAAAAACCAAAGTCAAAACATTACTTGAAGCCGCCTTGGAATATGCCTCACAGGGGCTTGAAGTATTCCCTATCAAAGCCGGTGAAAAAGCACCGCCACTGACCCAGAACGGCTTCAAAGATGCCAGTACTGACCCGGAAACTATCAAACGCTGGTGGCGACAATTTCCCGAAGCAAATATCGGCATCCGATGCAACGGCTTATTAGTAGCTGACTTTGATGGCAAGATCGGAGCTGAAAGCAAGGCACAGCTTGAAGCGAAGTTCGGGAAGCTTCTGGCAACTTGGACTATCAGGACCGGCGGCGGTACAAAGGCAGAGCCAAAAGAGCAAGGCTTACACTACGTTTACAAAGCACCAAAAGAATTGAATATCAGACCCGGAGCTGACAAATACGGCTACCCGAAATTTGATATCCGAGCAAACGATTCTTATATCGTAGCCGAGCCATCGGCTACGCGCCTGCCTTATAAAACAGTCGATAATTCACCGATTGCCGTTGCCTCTGAATGGCTGCTAGACGTCGCCAGAGCCGGTAAGAACGAAAAGAAATCGAAAAGGTCAATTCCTATTGAGCCGTTAGTCGATGGTAGCCGCCACAGCAGTATGATTTCTTACATAGGCAAGTGGCGCGCCAGGGGATTCAGTGAAGCAGAAATCGAAAGGCAAGCCTTGGCACTCAATAGAGATAGCAAAGACCTGATGCCTGATGATGAAGTTATTGCTATGGTACGCCAATATGAAGGGCAAGCTCCCACTACTGAAGAACGCGAGCAATTTCACCTGACCGATAGCGGTAATGCCAGACGGTTGGCATCGCAATTCGGGGATAGAATCAGATATTCACCTGAACGCAAGATGTGGCTGATTTGGAGTGGCAAAGCGTGGGAGTGGGACATGGGCGGTATCAGAATCGGTCGATTAGCCAAAAAGGTGAATCTGAATATTTACCACGAAGCCGGCGACATATCTGACGATGATTACCGTAAAGATTTAGTAAAACACGCCAGAGAAACAGAACGCCAGGTGCGGCTTGATGCCATGATTAAATCTACCGAGAACGAACCTGGTATTGCCATTATGCTGGCAGAGTTGGATGCAAATCACTGGTTACTGAACGTGAATAACGGAACAATTGACTTGAAAACAGGTGCAGTGAAACGACACGCCCCTACTGACCTGATAACCGAATTATTACCGATAGATTACGATCCTGAAGCTTCAAGCGCAGAATGGGATACCTTCTTGCTGCGGATATTTGCTGGCGATCCTGATTTGATTGCCTATATTCAGCGTGGAATGGGTTACAGCATCACCGGGGACCAATCCGAGCAAGTATTTTTCTTCTGCTATGGTAGAGGCTTCAATGGCAAATCAACGCTATTAAACTCATGCCGGTTGGTGATGGGCAATTACGCAACACAGGTGCCGCCGACTGCCTTTATGGTGGACAAGACAAAACGCGGTGGACCTGATGAAGCAATATCGAGCCTGAAAAACAAACGCCTAGTGTGCAGTACGGAATTAGAGGACGGACAACGTCTATCCGTTAGTCTGGTGAAGCGCATGACCGGCGGTGAGCCTCTATGGTGTGAACATAAGTTTGAGCGAGGCTTCAACTTCCAGCCAACGCATAAGCTCTGGCTATCCGGCAACCATGAGCCAGTTATCACCGATACAACCAATTCGATCTGGTATCGACTGAAAAAGATACCTTTCACAATCGAGATACCAGAGGATGAACGGCAGAAAGGCTACGCTGAAAAGCTGGCAGCAGAACACGCACCGGCTATTCTGGCATGGTTAGTTAAAGGATGTGTGGAATGGGTAAAGCTTGGCGGCCTGGGTGAACCTGAAGCGGTAAAACAGGCGGTGGCAGAATACCGCGACCAGCAGGATATACTGCATGATTACTTAATGGAACGCTGCCTCTTCAAGAAAAGTGAAAGCATAGACCAGAAGGGCTTATATGCTGATTATAAGAAATGGGCCGAAGATAACGATGTCAACGCCATCGGCAAGTTAAACTTCCGCGCCAGGATTCAAGAAAAAGGTGCGATTTCTGACTATGGCAACAAGCATGTTGCGGTTTGGCGCGGCATCCGGCTTTTAACCAGTGAAGATAATGTTAATTCTGTTAATTCTGTTAACGAAAATCCACAAAGTTTATTACGCGAGGCATCTACAAGGAAAACTTTACAGAAAACCGATAACAAGATTAACACAATTAACACATTCCCCGATGATATTGAGTGTAAAAACCCCGGATGCGATGGTGACGAGCCAGTAATTGACGAAAATACTGGCGCTTATAAATGCCGTAAATGCGGCAGATACTATCCGCAGAAGGGCGCCCCCCCTGCGGAACCCTTATAGAGGTGAGTTGATGGAAGAGTTTACTTATGTAGCCAGTAAAAGGTGCATCAGGTGCGGGGAAAGTATGACATTAGAACATAGTCCTCAACAAGATTGTACTTTCTGGAATTGCTGGAATTGTGGTAAGCAAGAGTTATGGCCTGTAGAGCGTGAAAGTCGTACAGGTACATACATTCTCTACGATTTAGAGCTGTTTCTTAAGGCCAAAAACCCTGATAAGGCCGACCTGAAAACTATCAGAGAGTGGCTTATGAAACATAAAGACCCGCTACAGGGAAAGGGAGCAAGAGATGGCAGGAGTTAGGCCACACATTTGCCTGGACTCAGCTTGTGAGATGCTGGTGACAACTTTTGACTCTCAGCTCTTTAAGCTCGGCTATTCATTTCATTGTATCGGTCGTCTGCCAGAGGCTCACACCGTCCAGTGGCGGAGTGTTCAACACATTAACGGTTACTGCCTTTGTATCTATACGCCACTAAAAGGTATGCTCAAGTTTCTGATGACCATAGGGGATTTCCAGATATTGAATTCAAGTCTGGAGAAAGTGATTAGCGATGAATGGGTGGCTGCTGTTTGAATATTTAGGAAAGGAGGTTAGCAAAATGAAAGGACTTTTTAAGTTGTTGCTTCAGCCGATGTCTCTGGTACTGCTTGGGATAGTGATTACGGGCAGTGGCATCGTGATGGAACTCTTTACCGGCGAACCACTCTTCCTGGTGGTTATAGCTGCTGGTAGCTGTCTGGTAGCAGGTGGCATTATCTACCACGCTTGCTGCAGGAAAAAATCCTATTGGAAGTGAGAAATTAAATGAGGCCGGGTGTTCAAACCGATGAGGCAAAGGAGGTAAGTTATGCTGATAGGTGACAGATATAAAGTAGAATCCGATTCTCTGAATGTCACATTGTACGAAAAGGCAAAATCGAAAACCGCGGCAACTAACTGGCGACCGATAGCCTACTTTTCCAGTATTAAAAGCGCACTGGAACATCTGGTTGACCTAGAGGTAATGGAAACCGGCTTAACAGACCTGAAAACCGTTGTTGAAAAGCAAAACGAGTTATACGCCTTGGTAAACAGCTTGGGAAATATACCAGAACGCACAGAATCGTGCAGGGGCGCAGAGAAATGAATAACGCGAGGGATTCTGTTAAGGATAGTCTGAGCGGAAGGAATTGCTGGGGGAGATTTTAAGAGCGGATGAAAGTAATTCTTTACCTCAGAGTTAGCAGTTCGGCCCAGGATACCGAGAATCAGCTACCGTCACTTGAAAAGTGGATAGCTGACAGGGGGCATGAGCTGGTTGAGATTTATCGGGAAAATGAATCAGCTTGGAAGTCGGGACACCAGCGAGAATTATCAAGGCTGTTCTCTGACCTGCCAAAGCATAAGCCTGATATATGTCTTATATGGGCACTAGACCGTCTAACACGTGAAGGAATAGGCAGGATATTTGAATTAATCAATAAGTTCAAACAGCATGGCGTTCAAGTCGTTAGTCATCAAGAAAGCTGGACCGAACAAAGCGGGCCGATGGCTGACCTTTTAATCGCTGTGGTTGCCTGGGTTGCAAACTTTGAGAGCACCCGTAAGTCGGAAAGGACTCTGGCCGGCCTGGCTAGAGCTGTAAAAGAGGGAAAGACACTTGGCAGACCAAAGGGGCGTAAGGATAAAACCAAGCGGAAGCGTACCGGGTATCTATTGAGGTATGCGAAATGATATTAAGATTGTCCTGGGGGCTTTGTCAGCTCAGAAATTACTTTTCTTATAAGTTTTGCCCTTTCAATAATACCCTCGTCTTTAGTAAGTGGGGGAATGGCTCTATTCTCAATTGTAGTGACAGTTTTACAAAGTTCATAAGCCAATTCAAGTTTTGCTACATTAATATCATTTGTTTGGAACATTATATAGGCACCTCCTCCCTATTGAGCACTATATTAATTATACCACAAACAAAGGTGCGCTCATTTTCAAAGCTAATGGATTATAGCTACAGGAGTAAAACAAATAAAGGTTCGTTTTTAGTGAGATAAGAGATGGGAAGACCACGGGTAAGAATTAACTTGGAGCTGCTCCGTCGACTCCGCAAATTGGGGCTGAGCTGGCGCTGTACTGAACGCCGGTACTATACTGAGACCAACCAGGAAGTCAGCTTCATGACCCTAAAGAGAAGGCTGATTGAGGCGCAGGTTGCCGCACAAGAGCACAATAACGGCCATTAAGATGGTGCAGGAAATGAACGACCAGCCGCTAGAAATTGAATCCCTGGGCGTGTGGAATGTGGTTAGGACGACGGAGAGGAAGGTGATATTAGCATACTGGGTGTTCTCTATTATAGCGTCTGATTCGTTCATATAGAACTTTCTTTCGCCACTCAGGCCAATATTTATACTTCTGCCCTTCTACTTTGCAAGTTGCGGAGCAATAAGTGCTACGATGTTTGCCGACTGGCTTGCCACATATCTTACACTTGCGAAGCTCTAAGATTATATCTAGTGTTTCAGGCTTCCATCTCCCCCGTGATACCTGAGATATTACCCCCTTTTTGTGCAAATAAAAGAGGGTGCTAACTAAGCAACCAACTTGCTCTTTGAGCTGTGATGTGCTTAATGTCCCCTCACTATCAGCCGTGCCATAATGTTTAACCAATATTTGGTGTATCCTTTGCTTGGTACACCCTACCTCATCACCTATTTCCTTTAGGCTTGCCCCAGCATCTCTACGTTGTTTGAGATAGCTGCCGTAGACTTCCCAGCGGGTATGCTCCATTTAACCCCCTCAACTAAAAAGGGCACCAACAACCGCATTCCATTCAGCGGTCACCAGCACCCCATTTCATTACCTTGCCCCTAATCCAATATGCTATTTTGAAGGTGTTTTACATCAGGTAAGCTCTATTATATTCCTTTCATCACTGAAGTCAATACTATTCCGGAAGCGTTTGAGCATAACCCAAAACATCAACCATGTTCTGAGTGCTCCAGTCGCCGGCAATTGCAGAAGGCATGCTGGTGCCGGGATTGCCGAATCTAATCTTGTGCAGCGCTTCCCACGGGTTGCCACTGGCCACGGTACCTACATATTCGGGTTCTTCTTCACTACCAAAGTTTATCCATCTGCCATCGGAGCCATGACAGCGGCGACAGGTTTGGGAATACAATGCCTCGCCACTAGCCACATTGGCCGCAATGGCCTCCTTGGTGTTATAGTCAATGTATCTAGTATCATCTATTATGTATTCCTTAAGGAAATCCGCTAGGTCCTCCCGTGCCGCCTCACTGAGTACCGGGGAGAAATCATGCCGGTCGTCAGTGCCACCGGTCAAGGCATCCAGGAGTTGAGTCTCAGTTTGGGTCTGGGAGGCATCGTAGACTCCAGGAAATCCAGTGTAATGTGAACCCTCGCCGTAGGCGCCGTCCTTACCTTTATAGTCCCAACCGTGGCACTCTTTGCACCGCCAGGTGGCGGAGCCAGAACGCGTGTTGGTATCCTGAAGAGCCCACAGTGGATGGTCAGTCTCAGGCTCCACGGCCCCAGTCACTGCCCACCACTTGTCGTAAAGCAGCCCTCCCTGGCTAGCCGCAGATTCGACTGGAGACACTTGGGGACCCATATGGGGCCCCATGCCGTCGCGCATGCAAGCAGTCAGAAGAAAGACAAAGGTCATCAGCAGTACGAAAACTAGATAGAATTTCTTTTCCACATTTGCCACCTCCTTGTGAATATTATGAAGTCATATTTCGATTCGGGACTATACAAAAAGAGCACCAACAGCCACTGTAGAGTAGCGATATTTGGTGTCCTTATTTCATACTCATCGACCTCGCCAACAGGCTTTTACTTTTCACGCATGACAAGTCTTATTAAGCAAGTGTATTATAGCCCTATTTGGTGGGATGTCAATAGCTTCAAAATGAGTAATGAATCCCTGCCCGTGTAGCTACTACGACACCCCTTGGGAAATACTGCTATCCAGATATAGCCAACAACAAAGCTACTAATACTACTGAGCAAACAGCTAAACAGGCTTTGCCAGGCACACTCAAATACAACACAATTGCAATTACAGAGCAACCTAATATAAAAGGCTTAGTTGATTTTGGTAGTGTGGGGTGGGCTGCCGGCAGTGAATATTGTGATCGGTGGTGGAGTGTTCCTGGGCATGACTGAATCAGTTTTTGGGGCAGGTCAATCTCTGAGCGTGCGGAATGTAGTTACGGCTTTGGTATCCCTATCCATCTTGGAGTTTTATTCATGTATTCACGATAGTCATCACCGTATTGCTCAACAAGGAAGTGTTCTTCGGTATGTGCTGCAACATTGAGGAACACTATCCAAAGAAGAGCACATAGCATAATTACCCAAGAAGCGCTAGATATGCCAATACCAACGAATGTTAGGAAGCTGCTGAAGTAAATAGGGTGTCTCGAAATGCGGTATGCTCCCTGAGTGACTGGTTTACTGAGGGGTGTTTTGGCAACGCTAATGGTAATCATAACATGCATAGCCAAGCCCAAGACGAAAACTGGAAGCCCTACATATAGCCATGCTGTACCTAGTTTCAGCG
>SDBT01009213.1_pt1 | contig 16047 bp, 10 predicted proteins | sample 2277101 | NCBI WGS metagenome assembly SDBT01 (sample SAMN10404973, study PRJNA504765) | marine sediment metagenome | isolation source: marine sediment core GS10_PC15, 103 cmbsf | place: Arctic Ocean: Southern Knipovich Ridge | collected 2010 | reverse complement strand
TACAAAATCATCAATAAATTTAATATACTTATCAGTATTTTGCCCACCCCACAAATCATTTTTATCGTTTGAATAAATTTCTTCATAAATTTTCTCATCATCTTGAAACAAGTCTTTATCAAGCAAAATATTGGGGCAGATATACTTTAGCTCTTTACCTGTAGCATTGGCATATCTAGAAATAACGAACTCTTTTGATAAAAAGTGATCCTTTTGTGTTATGTCTCCAAGCCCTACAGGAAAAAATACCAACTTGTCAAAAAGTATCAAGGCTCTTTTTAGTAAATTCATAGCTGGCTCACCAGTAACACTTGAAAAAATCATCAATGTTGTTGGAGAGAATACTCCATATTCAGGTAATTTCATAATTTATTTTCTCCATTTAACATGTGAAATCACCCGTCGTTTCCCAAGCCCGATAGGGCGCGGGAAACGGTCAGATGCATTGACTTGTTAGGTGTTTTTCTTTTTCAGAAACTAGACCTCAAAAATGCCGGTACTGTACCGTCGTTTTGAACATCCCAATATTTGGGTTGATGTGGAATAAGTCTACCATTGTTAACGTTCACACCAAAGATTTCCTTTTCAATAACAGATAAATCTTGAAGATTCCTTTTGGCCAAAGTTTCAAATGGAATTGTAGCAACCTTAGGACTCATATGGTGAACATCATTACGAAAGCTTCCCCAAATTCTCTTTGATGCCTCAGTACAATCTTCTGAAATAATATTTCCATTCATAAGTTCTTTGATAAGTTGTTCATGCGATTCTCTATCGATCGAATTTCTTTCTGCCACAAATTTAAAAATTCCTTCATTCACAGCTTGACTTACCATAACAGTACTAATGAAATATCCATCACGATAGAGTTCTATACATTCGGCTGATGCAGCGGCAAAATAGTGATTCCCGATTATCCACTGGTGGTTGATCTCCAAATAACGATCAATACGCTGGTCGATACTCTGTTCCAACGATGATCGAAGGCTATCCTGAAGCTGTCTCCGTTTAATCGCTTGCATGGCTAAATCAATTTTTGATTGTTCACTCATTTTTGTATACCTAATGCTCAGCTTAACCGGCTGGCTTCGGAGCGCAGTGGAGAAGTCAGTCCGAATTGAAACTGTTGTTAGATGGTAGTTTTTACATCAGTCCAATCGGTTTCTTGCGAAATTGATTATTTCATCCGCGAGACTTAGCAGAATGGAAAGCTGCATACTAACTGGCTTTCCATCCATCGAAATATCCAGTGTTTCGTTTTTATAGGTCACGGGCAATTGGCTCTTATCGTGTGCCCGGTAATCTAGCCGAAAATTGTGTGAAAGCGAATTTGCCAAGATACGTGTGAATTGGTACCAATGTTCTGCAGTCATTTTGTTTGCTTGACCTGTTTCTTCGCAAAATGACTGAGTGATGCGGAACACTTCCTTTAAGAAGTTCCGTGTAAGAGCACGATTCGCATTCCGCTTTGTCTCAAGTTGAGCGTGGTCACCTGCTGCCGCGAGGTGATCCATGAATTTGCGAAAAGTGATCGTACCTTCTGGCAGTTCAGTTGTAAGGCTATCCGGATCAGCGGTCCCGCCTGCCCAATTCTTGATAAATTGATGGAGACATGTTTGTGCAAATATATCGTAGATTGCAGCCACCCGTAGGCTTGCGAGATGGTTGAGCAGTAATTTTTAATAGGGACAGCGACCATTTATTAATTCTTACTCATAGAACAACACACCTATATCTCCAGAAAATTTCTTCAAGTATAACTCCGAGCCGTTGCAAGTATTGCTGAAGTCACTATTGTCTTCAAAAACACATTGCTGATAATTCTCCCCTTAGTACCACAATGGAAAAACCCGTTACTACAGCGATTGATATTTGTGGCGTGTCACAAGTTTACATCTAGCATCAATCCGTCAATAATAATGGTCGCTGTCCCTCTTTTTTTCAACCCTTTGGTCATTTATCATCTTCTTCAATCCCTTTGTTTTTGTAATATAACATTATTAGCCCCATGTATCTTCTTGCTGAGTTAACAATTCTCTTTGCATTATCTTTATTATTGCAAAAAAGTTGATTCTCCATTATTTTTGTAGTAGAATTATTGGCAAGAGGAGGATGCAGCTCATAGGCTTTATAGAGAAAGTCCGCATATTTACTTTCTCCTCGTTCCTCAAAGATTACAGCAAAGAATGGCAAAACTATATTGAAACATATTTCCATAGCCCTCGTTTTTCCTACTGCCTTTATTGCTGTAAAGGTCTGTGTAATGGCACGAGAGAAACTCATCGCTCCTTTCTTATCTACTCTTTCTGAATAATTCTCCATAATTATCCTCTCAAAAAGGCTGTATAGTCCACTTTCCAAAGAATAAAATAGTAATCTCGAGATATCCTCTATCCTTGTTTCCGGGTAATTTGCCGGCCTTGTTCCCCTATATTGCCATACTGATTTGTCCATCTTTAAGGAAAAATCAAAATCTTCAGGTAAACCCTCCTTTGATTCTAAAAAACCCGCTCTATAAAGTAGGGCTTCTCCAATCATCCCTTGCTCATTTAACTTACAAATTTCTGAATAAGGTAGAATCATAGCCAACTCCAGAAACTGAACTTTATTATTTTTGTATCCGAGGGCAAGCATAAGTTCTCGGTAAAGTGCCTCATCGGGATTAGCAATCTTTAATAGATTCTCCATTCGGGTTTTCTTCTGTTTTAACCTTTCATCCCCCAAAGAATCAAGGAATTTCTCCATCTCGTTCTTCTTTAATCTTTTCTGCAAATCAGGATTAGATAAGCGTAGAACTATGTTCATTTTTACTTTTCTCTATTTCTTTTACTATTTTAAAAGCATCCTTAACCTCTTTTTGGCTAAAATGAGGTTTTAAAGCAAGAAGATTATCGACAAGAGTATTTTCGGAGAATCTCTCTTTCTTTTCAAGATCTTTGTATATAAAGTGTGTGGTAGCGATAAGTTCAAGAATCCGAACAGGTTGATCTCTCAGAAGTTCAACAAGCTCTTCTATTCTCTCTTCGGGTAGATTTGCTGCTTTATCTTCTAGCCATTCCTTCTTATCCGTTGTCCTTATCCAGTATCCATATCCATTTGAGTCTGCTGTAATGGTGAGAAATTCAGTATCTTGCATTGCCGTAAGATCTCCCCACACCTCATCTGAATAAGGGCCATAATAGTATAGATAAAATACGTAGCCCAAAGGTATCCCAAAAAGTTCCTGAAGCAAATACGTCAGTTTCTGGATAAAGGTATGCCCAGCTCGGCTTTCCCTTTTCTCAGTTTCTTCTACTAACTTAATAATAACTCCCCATCTCTCAAGAGTGTCAAAATACTTCATCTTAGCCTCCTTTATTTCTTAATCTTTTTACAAAAGCTTCAACATCTTTTTTCCTGGTTGGCTCAGCATATACCCGTCTTTTTCTTATTGTGTTAAGGTTTTTTGTAAGCGATGATACTTCTCGCAGAGAAGTATAATTTCCTCTCCGAAGTACAAAAATTGTGGGGGACTTGAAATTTAATGGATCCTTTTCCGCTTCAACATCAATCCATACATCTTCACCAAATTTACCAATAACTTTCTGTGTTAACATATCAAACACTTCAATTTCCTCAGGAGAGGGCTGATCCGGTGTCTCTGTTTCGCTTATTAAGCGAAAATGCTCTCTCCTCACAAGTCTTTTGGACAAAGGAGTGTCTCTACTTTTCTCAAGTTCCCAAAGTACTCTTGGATCTATCCAATGGGAAAATTCGTCCAAGGAAGATGGATAAACTCCGTTCGGTAGAATTCTCTTCAAAAAATCTACCAGGTGCTTATCCATTATCCTTCTTGTTTTATGGAAATAAACCTGAAGAAACATAAAGTATCGTGCAAGGACAAATGATTCAACAACATTAATACCTCCCCCATCTATACCTAATTCAGGACCTTCATTAGTGTCACGAACGTGAAGACTTGTAAGAAACCGATAATAGTCAAATCTGCCATAGGTAACACCTAAATGATATGAATCTCTATGGAGGTAGTCCACTCTATCGCTTCCAATCTCGCCTGTTATAAGTGCTGATAGAAAGCTGTCGGGGATACTCTTGGATTTACTCGTGGCAATCTCAGCTATTTTTTCCTTGTATCCATTACCCATTTCTTTTTCTATAATTTTATTTATCTCGGTCTCTGTAATTATTTTATATGTGTAATCCTCATGCCTTAGACCATTCGGAAATAGATCTTCGGATGTGTGCGAAAAAGGGCCATGCCCAATATCGTGAAGTAATGATGCCAATCTCAGTAGTTTTCTATATTCCTTTATATCTGCTATATCTGCCATCTTCCATTTTCCTAGAATTTCAAGATTCTCAGGATTTCCAGTTAGGTGATCGAATAGAAAACTGGAAGCCTGCAATACCCCTAAAGAATGCTCGAAACGAGTATAAGTAGCAGAGGGATAAATGAGATAAGTTGTGCCGAGTTGCATAATATACCTGAGTCGCTGAAAAAAAGGAGTGTCTACGATTCTCTGCTCTAGTTCGTCAAGAGTAATGAAACCGTAAAGAGGATCACGGTATTCTTTAATCATTATACACTTTTTGCCTTGACAAGCCTGTTTTTCACAAGTTCAACTACTGCTTGATAGACCTTAAGTTGCTCCTTTTTGACTAGACCTAGGGCCTCAGAGATCATTCTACCAAGTTCCCTTTTGTTAGGTATAACCTTATACCCTTTTGCTCACTATAAAAATTCACCTAATCTGCCTTGTAAAACCTGATGAGAGTGAAGTACCTCGTCCTTAAGGACGAGGTATCTTAAAAGGCAAGGATTAGAGGGTTTCACCCCCTAATAACCCCCGGGCGTTTATCCCCGCCCTGAAGGGCAAGGTATTCTGTCTGATTTTTCATAAATTTTTCAAAACAAAATTATTGTTTGTTAACCCAGATAGTTTTTACATACGCTCTACGTTTGACAATGGTGGGTTTCAATTTTCCCTGTTTATCTTTTTTCCACACTACAGTTGGACCTTCAGCAATTCTTATTCTCTTGGGAATTTTATTTTTAATTTTTACCTCCCAGTCTAAAGGGTCTCGTTTTGCAGTTGACAGCATAACTTAAATGGCCGAGTTCAACCCCCGATTTTTCCTTCTACAATCTTATGAAAAACGAAAAATATCCAGAATTTTGCTTTGGTTATCACGGCTATAAATAACAACTTTCTTTCTTGCCCTAGTAACAGCGACATAGAAAAGTTTTCTCTTGTCATCGTTGTCTGAGGGAAAAGTATCTTCTGTAACATCGGGTAATATTACCCGATCAAATTCTTTTCCCTTGGCTTGATGGACATTTAGCACATAAATTCCTTTCAATTTCTTGTGTGCCGTTATATGCTGCTCTTGCAAGAGAACATTGGAAAACAATTTCTTAAGTTCATCATTTTCTGCTGTCTCTAGTTTTCTGACTACTTTGCTGAATATCCGAAATATATCCCAATCGACAGTTAGCCTCGATTTATTTTTCTCTACAGAATGATATAGCAAAATCAATAATTCTTTGAAGCCTTGTGAGTTTCTTGCGATCTCATCAAGCTTCAAATCTTTCCTAATGTCTTCTTTGGTTCCAGCAATTTTGAGGGAGGGTTTTTGCTTGATCTCTTCTAACCGTTTTTTCCAAGTTAATCCTCTTCGAATCTCCATGAAATCAATATAATACATAGCTCCCAAGACAAAAAATTTTTTCTCCTGTTCAGAAAAGATTTCAATATTTTCAATTAACAATCCAACAAAATTATGTTGTTTATCTCCCTTACATATTTCCTTTGCAGGTAAGTTGTGCTCTCTAAAAATGCGTTTAAAGTTATTTACATCAGCATTACAGGGAAGGAGAATTGCTGCACTTGAATCTCTATCTCTATTTTTAAAAAGATCCAAGACATCCGACTTTGCAATATAACTGTTTATTGCTCGCTCCTTCCTGAAGGCATCAGATAATCTTGAAATAATCTTTCTGAATTGCTCCGAAATATTAACTCGTCTTATTTCGAATGCGTCCTTACTACAATTAATCTTACTCATGTAATCGTTATTTTTCAATTGTTTTCGGAGTTTTTCAAAAATGATTTTCAAACTTGGGCAGTCCTGGTAACGAGGCAACTGGTTCAGTTCTTTAGAAAAACAATCGAAGCCTCTTTTTAAATCTTTAATACGATCTGGAGAAGCCCCTCTCCAACCATGAATCATTTGCATATCGTCTGCGAAAACGATCACTCTATTGCTCTCTCCTAATAGCTCACGTATGATTAAATCTTGAAAATCAGAAGAGTCCTGGTATTCATCGAGGATTAATAATGGATATTTAGACCTCAATGTATGGAGCACAAAGGGAGATTCTTTGACCAACAAGTAAAAGTAATATGCTAAATCTGCGTGAGCTATATAACCCATTTTATTTAATTCAAGAATGGATTTTTTAATTTCCGGAATATACTGCTGATATTTCTTAGGGCAATAAGGAGAGGGAGGAATAAAATCGCGAGGTAGAAATTCTAAACATGACGAAAGAGCTTCGATTGTCTTTTCTTGGGGATGTACCTGCTTTGGAAGAATCTTACGAATTTGCTCATGTCTTTTTTCAGGCCAGATTAAAATTAATTCAAGCGGCAAATTAAGATAAGAACGGTATGCCCAGACATATTTCTGAAAAAAAGAATGAAAGTTTGTAATTTCTATCTGTCTTAATTTATTTCTGTCTTCCGCAAATATAGTTTCTGCTTCCTTATCGAGTTGAGCCCGCGCATTCCGAGAAAAAGTCATCAAGAGCACTTTTTGATTGATTTTAATACTCCCTGTCTCAATTATCTTTTTTGCGCACAACACACCCAAAAAAGTTTTTCCTGCGCCCGGAGGGGCCTCTATAATAATTAAACGCTTTCCAGCAAAATCTTTTTCAATAAGATCGAGTATTGGCTCTTTATCTTCCGTAATCTCAAAATTCCTCACTAAATATCTCCATAATAAAAGGACTGGTTTGAGTTACTTTAGCTATTTTGGGGCCATTTATCACATCTCCAGTATCTTCATGAAGTTTTCCTTCACAGAATTCGGCTATTAGAGTAATCATTCTGCGAATAGCAGGGGGGATATTTTTTTCGCACTCTTGACATATCTGTTCTGCTACAAGACGCGCTTGTCGAACACTTGCGAGACTATTGTGAAGGAAAAACTTCTGATAACAATGGAGTAGACCATTTTCTTGCAGAATCATCAAAAATTCCCCTAAATCAGAGTAACCTTTAAAGCGATCCTTGTTTTTCTGATAAAACTCTTTTAATTCAGAAGGTGCTTTCTCTGCATTAAGAGTATTCTCTATAAATATATTTTTATTTTCACCGAAATTATACTCACTACCACAGATTTCGCTAAATTTTGAAGCCGAGGATAGTTGGAGAGAAGTTAACAGGGATTCCTCATAGTCAGTCCAGAGTACCGTTAAATCTGCTTTTTGACCAATTTCGCTTATTTGCTTCTTACTACATTTGCTTTCATCTTTATCACACAAAGCAATGACAGGGATGTTTAACCTCTTAAAATATTCTGCATATTTGGAAATTTCCCCAATGCCCTCGCACCAGATAATTTCAACTCCTACATCATCCAATCCTTTGCTGCTCGCTTGCGAAAATACTGGCAACCCACCTTTTTCTGCCTCTCCTTCGACTAATAAAACAGTTCGGGCTAATATTCCACCGATTACCTCTTCTCTATTCCTTCTCTCAATATGATTAAGAAACTTACGCCATTCCAGCGTTGTGTTCTCCTCCTGAGAAATCTTAAGCAAGTCATGTTTAGTTCCTTGATTTTGAACTAAAAAAATATTAGTTAATTTAAAGCTTTTGATAACTTCTGGAGAATAGCTTGTTATAAAGATTTGAAAACTTTTTGTCACTGGCTTAAGTAACTTCTTTACGAGAAATCGTTGATAGTAAGGCTCCAAATTCTGTTCAGGTTCTTCAAATGCGAGGATTAAGTTTTCATGTTTTGCTTCTACAATAGTCTGGAGTATTGCTAAAATAAGCATTGCGTTTTGCGCCCCTAGCCCTTGGTTTTTCAGAGGTACTGGCCTTTCAGTAGATCGGGGGCGGAATACAAGTCCAAAATTCTGCAATGGCCGTCGGTCGCTAATTCCTAGTGGCTCTAGCCCCATAGCATCCCTTTCAGGAGAAATTAATTTGAGGTTTTGTATCGACCTTTGGAGAGACTCAAAATTTTTCTTGAATTTTCCATCTTCAAATAACTTTTTTTGAGATTGGCCTATTTCTTCAATGACTTTCCCAATTTTTTCTTTGAGTTCCTCTCCCTCAAGTAACTTTGAGAGAAAAGAATTCTGATAGAAAGACAGTTCGTACAAGGGATTACGATAGGCAGGAATAAAGTGGAATCCTATTTGTTCTTTGTCACGCCGAGTAAAGGGTCGTTTTTCCATATCTGGTTTTGTAAAATAGAATAACGGTTTTAGATCGGCATGACACTCCGTAGTAACTCGTAAAATTTTTTCTGCTTTTTCGTTACTCTCCTCATCGTATGAAATAATTTCATCCTTGTTGTTTATATGCTCCAAACAGATATCCCAATCATTTTGGTATTCTTCTCCGTTCATAAAATCACTAAACCAAATTTCTATATTGATTCCTGTACATTCTGTTTCATCGCTTGAAATTCCTTTTCCTCCAGTATCCCTATTGTAAAAATCATATTCGGTAACAACTCCTTCGTGCCAGTTCTTATAGGGATTAAGCATAGAATCTATTGCTTGCAGCACATTTGTTTTACCAGAGTTATTACCACCTATGAGGAAATTAGTTTTCTCGGGTTTAAAATCAAGATATTTAATTGAACGGAAATTATTGATAATAACGCGATATATTCTCATGTTCGCTATCCTCCCGCCTCACTAAACTGCAGTCGTTTATATGGCAAAATAGCCATTTACATGAATCATACACTCCTTGCCTTAACGAACCTATTTTTCACAAGCTCAACTACTGCTCGATAGACCTCGAGTTGCTCTTCTTCAGTTAAATCAAGAGCTTCAAAGATAATTTTATCCAGTTCTCTTCGGTCAGGCATAACTTTGTCCAGAGTTACATTATTGGGGTCTATATTGGAATAATCTTTATTGGGTTTAGGAAGACCAAGTTCCTCAAAAGCGGATTTGACCGGACGAATGGATAGTAATTCAAAGGTATTCGAAAGTGAATGAACCAATCTCTCGTCGTATGGGATTATCAATTTTTTAAATTCATATGTTTGGATTTTTAGAAGGCCACCACCGAAACTTGTTCGTCCGAATAGATTCTGAACAAGCCAGAATAACGTTGAGTTAATGAAATAAGCCAGTTGCTCATTAGTATGCAGTTCTTGGAAATCGTCGCTTACAAAGAAACTACCAATGTACCCCTTGGCTACATCATTAATCAAATAATTGACATTTACCTTGGCCGGTTGTCTCTCGCCCAAATCCCACCATCTCTGCCTACTTCTGCATGTCGGGCGTTGGTGGTAGTTTCGTTTTTCTCCCCACTCGATATATTCTATGGCATAGATTCTCCCTTCTTTCTTAAGTTTCTGCTTGGATCTGTGACACATAAAAAGGGAATAGCCTAGATCTTCTGATCGGATACAGATGGTTTTGACTTCACGAGGACTCTTGATAACCGGCTTCAAAAACTCCTGTTCTAAAAATCCTTCCCAGCCTGCAGCATTGCGAACGTGCATCAAACCGTTTGGAGCAGATTGCCCTGTCGGTTTCAAATAAAAAAATTCATTAGCCCCAGTTGTAAATCCACGTCTTACCTCCGCAATATCGCCCAGCTTTACCAATTTTCCTTTTCCCTTTTCCAATATCTTGAAGAATATATCTGGTGCTCTTAAATACTTTCCTCCCCATTTGCTTCCAATGTAGGGAAGGTCCTCGGGCATTCTAAGTAATGTTTTCTCTTTGAGTAACTCAACGCCGTCTTGGAGGAGTTCTTTTTTAGTTATAGGGAAGACACGAAAATCATCTGTACTTGTAACCTTGGAAGACCGTTCTATCTCAACAAGATTATCAGGAGTCAATACCTCCTCAAAAGGCTTTTTATAGTTAACAAATTTCATCGTAGTATCTTTCACCTCTTCCGGTCTCTTTACGGCGACTATTATTGTATTGACGTCCGATTCCTTAAACGAACGTTTTGCCTGATTATCAACGATGTAAAGCGGCTCCATATTCTTGAGTAGAAATTCCTGCAAGGATGCTCCGTAGCCTACATCAAGCCAGGAGTTTGAATTAATGAAACAGAAAATACCACTTGGCCGAAGTAAGGCTAACCCATGATAATAAAAATAGACATAAAGGTCGCTCTTTCTATTTATTTTTACAATATTACCCCAGTGCATTTTCACTGAGTTGGCAAGTTTTTCCTTATATAATCTCTTTCTCGCCCGCCATTCTTCCGGATTTTCATAATTCTCTTCTTTTTCCAGGGGAAAGGCGATCTTTTCCTGTCTGACATAGGGTGGATTACCAATGACAATATCAAAACCGTCTTTTCCCGCAAAGATTTCGGCAAAGTCAATTTCCCAGAGGAAATAGTCCTTTGTTTCCTTCTTGCCAAAATTCTCGAGAGCTTCCCGGAGTTTTTCTCTTTCCCCGGATAACCCTCGAATTTTTGCCCTCAGCTTTTGCATCTCTTCTTTGAAAAGGCTCTGTTGCTCTACGGTTGGCTTAATAAGTGTCAATTGCTCAGGCTCTTCGTATATCTGGGCTTCTAATCCTTTAATCTCCGTCTCAATTCTTTTAATGTCGTTTCCAATAATATCTATGAAGAGCTCGCTTTCTAAATTTTCTATCTCCTTTTTCCTATCAAGTCTTGCACCCCTGAAGTATTCTCTCTTTTTATCGATTATCTCAGTCAATTTTTGTTTGGTTGACTTAGGGATATACTTAAATTTTCCTCGTAAAGACAAGGGAACTCCACCAATTTCCTCAACAAGGCTATCGCCCTGGCGTATCTTAAAGGTAAGATTTGGTAAGAGAGGCTGCTGATAAATATTTCGCCCCATTTTGAGCAGTTCTTTCTCATCCGTATCTATTACCAATGAAAGCCATAATCTGAGCTCTCCTACCATTACTGCCCAATCCTTTACATCAACACCGTAGAGATTTTCCGAGATAACCTTGTTCTTCAAGGCAAATAGATTCTCCTCTCTTTCGTCAATTTTTGAAGAGAGATTCCTATGAATATCGACAAGCACATTCATCATTCCCACCAGAAACGACGCTGAGCCTACAGCCGGATCCACGACTCTAACCTTATCAAGAGCTCTTCTGATTTGTTTCAAATTTGCTTCATCTTCGCACTTCAAAATTCTTTCAGGTTCAAATATTAGAGAAATGAGTTCTTCTTTAGATGCCTCAGTCTCCTCAAACAAATGCTCAACCAAGGAAAGTCGACACATATAATCAATCTCTGTTCGTGGAGTGTAAAAAATTCCTGCTTTACCTCTTTCTTCTTCAGAAATTAGAGACTCATAGACTTTACCAAGCATTTCAGGGTCAACGGCAACTTCTACGTCGAGCGGTGTATCTTCGCGGATGGTAAAATTGTATCGCTCGAGAAGTCCCTTTCTCTTATCATAAGGGTCTATTTCAAATAGCAATTCAAAGACTTTATCGGGAAGACTAAATCCTATTTTATCAAACTCATTTTCCGTAAAAAGTCCTCCGTTTAAATAGGGCATGAGGTCGAATGATTCTTTTATTTCATCAGGAAGGTCAGAGTTGAAATATGCATGTTTTTTGTTGAATGCTTGAAAGAAAAGGGAAGAAAGCCACAAGGAATGGAATGTATCTTGGCGGATTTCATACTTTTGATATTTTAGCCATAGATTCCAGATGTATTTCTTGTCCTGGACATAATCTTTCCATTTCAGCCACCCCTTCTTTTCCACAAAATAGAGAAACATTATTCGCGACAGTAATTGTTGTGCAAAAGAATGAACCTCTTGCAATGAGGATTTATTTTGAGCCGATAATATGTCTTTTATGAATTTCAAGGCAAACTTATACGCCTCAAAGAACTCTTTGGTGAGTCTTTCTTTATCGAACGCCTTTGACCACTCTGTAAGCCATTTTTGATGATTATCCTGAAATTCCTCATCATAGAAAAGAGACGGCAGGTTAAATTCACATAAAGTTCGAAGCCTTGTTTCACCGAAAGTCCAGTTGAAGGTTGAAAGCTTTGCCTTTTGATACTTTTCGCCTTTGAAGTGAGCAAAGGTAAAATCTTTATAATCATAGGTACAGATAAAGAGCAGATTCTCAACTTTCCAGGTGGGCAAGGTGGACGACTTTCGTCGGGAAGGAACGAGTCCACGAAGAATTTGCCTGAGAAAAGTGATATACACTTTGGGATTATTTAATTCAAGAAGGAAAATTCCCCAGGGCTGATTCCTGGCAAACGGAATTAGCTGATAAACTGTATCGGCTGAGAGCCGATTTAGCTGTTTTCCATCCATTTTAAGCTCCCCAGGCAAAAATTCATAGGTTAGTGATTCCTTGGAAACTTCACCAAGGGGCCAATCTAGCTTATCTTGTAAAAAATTCTTAAAGTCATCAAAATCCTCAAAACTCAAATCCTCTGGCCTAATATTTATCATCAGCATACCTCCATCCAACATAAAAGGATTGGCTTATAGTCCTGCGAGGCCTGTAACGCCCTTAAATAAGTATTCTTGATATACCTTTCTATCTCTCTTCTCTGCTCGGTCAGAGCCTCTGGTGAGGCTATTGTTACCCTTGCAGTCTCTGGCAAACACTGAATTTTCTCATAAATACCTTCAACTCCTTCTACCACCCTTCCCGTGATGAACTCCCGAAAATACCACCTTGCCTCTTGAGGTTTACCTTCTTCTATTGGCGGAAATTTGTAACAGCAAAAAAGGCCTTTGAAAGTTTTCAAATTAGCTTCTTTGCCACTAAAGAGCCTTAATGGAAGATGGGAAAGGTTTTCGTGAAGGTCAGGATGGTCTCTGGCAATTTTGTTCAATTCTAGCCTTAATTTCTCTTCAACGCTGTGTTGTCCTTCATATCGTTCATTGAAAAGCTTCAAAGTCTCGACTGGGTCATCAGGTCCAATTAGCGGGGCCTCAAGACCAAGGGTTTTATTTATACGAGTAATCTTGCCGGTAATTTTTTTCATCAAACCAAGAAGGTCTTCAAGTTCATCTGGAGGCAAGAAGTTATAAAAGTAGGCTTTATGGTGATGGATAGCTTTGCTTAAATCAATTCTCCTATCCACCCGCCCAATGCGTTGCATTAAGCGAACCGGATTCCAGTGCAGGTCATAATTTATGACGATGTTTGCATCCTGTAGATTTAAACTTTCAGAGAGGACATCAGTACTTATCAATATACGAATGGGTTCATATTTCTGGTTTGGGCCAACAAAATCCTGCAGCTCTTCATCAGAGCAATTGTAATAGGGAGCAAAACGTTTTATTATTTTTTCTCTATCAATGTTGCGTGTGCTATCTAGTTCCTCAACATTGGTAAATCTATGTGCATCTCTCAACTGCTTAAATAAGTAGCGTGCGGTATCACGGAATTCGGTGAAGATAACAATTTTTTGATTTCTCAAGATATTGTCATTTCTTAGATGCCCAACAAGCTTTTCCAGTTTATCATCAGTTTTGGGTGACAAATACTGGTATACTTCAGAAAGTATTGTTACAATCTCAGTCATATCATCGAGAACTAAAGAAATAAGTTTACTAATTTCGTATTCATTTTCCTCAAGTTTTTCAGAAATATCCGGGGCTTCATCTTCCTCCTCTGATTCCTCTTCCAGATCGAATCGCTCCAAGCGGTGTTCTTTAACTACTTCCCACTGACTTTTGTACTTCATTTTCCAGGTTTCTATGAGCTCAGAACGATAGATTTTTACAAACTGAAACATCTTGAACAAAAGACCCTCCAGGCTCGCCTCAAACGCCTTATACGAACTCTCTAACCTCTTTAACAATAAGGTTCTGATAAGCCCGATGACTTGCTTTTCTCGACGTTCAATGCTTTCATCCTTCTTCCTCTTTCGGTAGGCTTCTGGATTATAAATTGCAAGTGTGAGAAGCGGTTCTTTCTTGCCAAAAGCTGATTTTATATCATCATAAAGACCCCGATAAACTTTGGATAATAAATAGTGTACTACTTTCGGTGGTTGACGCTGAGGAAAAGATGGAGTTCTATTCTCTTCTTCTACCTCTAATGATTTGACAAAAGCACGACTTCGCTGAATAAGGATGGCCTTAAGAAGTCTATCGGTTCTCAGAAAATCGGTCGCCACTACCTTTGCCTGAATATCACCGAATTCAATTTCCCTTTCCATCTTTTCCTCTGCTTCTTTGAAATGACTCCTTAGGTCCCGAATGCCAATAGATTCAAAATAACTCCAGCGATTTCTCGCGAAGTAGTTGATCAAATGGAAAAGGTCGTAGAGAGAGTTATTAATAGGGGTAGCAGTGATGAAGTAAACAATTTTCCCCTGGCAAAGCTCGTAAAGTTTATTACTGCGTGTTATTCCTGAATTACGAAAATGATGTGCTTCATCAATAATAATGACATCGGTATCCTTCTTCATTTCTTCGAATGCTTCGTCGGGGATAGTTCTGGTCTCCTCTCTTCCAAAATCAGTATGATTATATATACGAAATGTTTGTTGATAAACATACCTTCTGTGAGGTTTTAAATGTTTTTTAATGAATCTTTCCCAGACGCTTTTCCGACTTGATTTTGGCACTATCAATAAAACCCTTTTACCAAGATGAAGGTAATATTCTAGCAGCATAAGTCCAATAAAGGTCTTACCCAGGCCAACACTATCACATATTAATGCACCTTGCCAGGTTTCAGCAATTTTTAGAGCTTGATGGTAGCCATCTTTCTGGTATTTATCAAGGATCGGATAAATTACTGACTCTTTCTCCTCCCATTCCAATGGCGTTTTTTCTCGACCCAAGAAATACTCGTAAAGAGCTTTCGCATACACTTCAAAAGGAAGATACAACTTCAAATGAGGGGTAATCACTCTCAATATTTCAGGATTTATTAACTCCTCAGACTCAGACCATATTTCTGAAAACCAAGTTTTCACAGCCTCTACCTGATTATTCTCTTGTGTAAGAATGTTAAGCTCCAAGTTCTTAGTAAGGCCAGGTAGGGTGAAATTACTGGAGCCGACTACTGCATAATCAGGGAATTTTAATGGTTCGTTTCTTACCAGATATGTCTTTGCGTGAAATTTTGCCTTTGTGTAAATCTTCATACGAATTCTTTTATTATCCAGGGCATCTCTAATTGCATTAAGCCCTTTAAGTGTATCATCCCGTTCCTTCTCTATTTCTATACTCTCGTTGCATTGCCTTTTGATACTTTCGATTAATTCTCGTCTTGTTCTTTTTGAAGTTTCATCACCAAGAATAATTCGTAAGTTTTTAAGATACCGCCAGGAGTTTTGCAAAGCAAGGAGCGAGCCAATCTCAAAATAACCCGTGGCAATATCTAAAGAAACAGCTTGAGAAAGTAAACTTTTCAACAGAGCAAGTAAAGTATTCTCTCCTCGATTGTCAATTACTACTTTAGGAGTTGTATCTGTTTTACTCATAAGACCGCTCCTTCTTTTTCTACGCTTTCGAAGAAAAACGAACCTAATTTCTGTTTTCTCTCGTTAGATTGCTTCGCTCACTTTGTTCGCTCGCAATGACAGTCAAGAAAGCTTATATTCTTCGAAAAACATTACCTATTATATTCTGTCAAATGTTGAGACCTGACTCCATTTTCTTATCGATTGTGCAATCTTTTCCAGCTTATCAATCACCACTCAAAAGATAAAGAAAAAAGCAAGCGGGGATGTCAATCTTCCTCGCTTATCTCCTTATCCATTTCTTTCAATGGCCTCAAGTATGTCATCAATATAGACTCGATAATCTCTCTTCATATATACACTGCCTCTTTTAATATCC
>SDBT01009212.1_pt1 | contig 16048 bp, 27 predicted proteins | sample 2277101 | NCBI WGS metagenome assembly SDBT01 (sample SAMN10404973, study PRJNA504765) | marine sediment metagenome | isolation source: marine sediment core GS10_PC15, 103 cmbsf | place: Arctic Ocean: Southern Knipovich Ridge | collected 2010 | reverse complement strand
AGCAACTTCACTTGTAGCCTTGGAATACGCGAAACGCTGCACATTGTAATCAAACGCAGCATGTAAGACCTTCGCAGTATCCGAGACACCAATTGCAAGACCAGGCTCGGTAATGAACTCTTCATCTACATATTGCCCGAGCCCGATATTGAAACTACTGTGACCGAGGAATATATTATTGGCACCGCCAAAGAATACTTCTCTGTCACGATATAAGACGATCTCTGCACCGTTAAGCGTCACCGGTTCATCCAACCGGTCGATATTCTGACCAACAGAGTAAATACCCGTATCGGTAGCAGCCAAAGCCTGCGTGTAGAAAACATTAAACTCATCAACACCGGCATCGGCAGGGAACTGATTGACGTAATAATCATTGATGCGCTTATTCAACTCCACATCGGTAACGTCAGAAGTGTCACGTCGCCCGATATGCTCCCTAACCCGGGTCCGTATCTCTGATAGCTTCCATGTAAACGCGTCAGCCATAACACACCTCAATTGAATGGCGGGCGACTTGCGCCACCCGCCATTATTACAGACTTAATCTGCCGTTTTCAAATAACCAGACACAGTAATAATGCCATCTGTGCCATTTGCAGCATTTTCGCCGGCAACTAAATCCAACGTGTCGGCTGCTTCTATCTCATTTTCAGCATCATCAAGATTGTCAAAATCAATCCTGGCCTTATCGCCAATAGAGTTAAGTTCTTCGGTGTCAAATATATTAGCAGCAGTACCGTCGTTGTTTTGTAAGTCCCATTGGTCGGCAGCGTTAGCGCCCGCGCCGGCAGTTTTCCATGCTGTGCAATCCGTAACCACTAAATCGAAACCCGCTGGAACGGTGTAAGTCAGTGTTGCGGCAGCGTCAGGCCTGAAAACAATAGTTATGGGTGTCCCGAACACAACTTTTGTACCGGCGTTTACGGCATCGTGAAGTTCAGAGTCACTATCCAGCCGTATATCAACGCCGGTGCCAGCAAGTGCCTCTTCCGATTCGTCCCACAAGAAAAGGTCGCCGGTGGTATTGGCGTTAAATGTAACATCTACGCCTTCAGCATCGTCGCCAAAGAACCATTCGTCGCCGGATTCGTCCCACCACGCACGCTGGCTTGCAGTAGCACCCCAGAAAACAACATCCATGCCTTCGTCGGTTACACCGAAAGACACTTCGAGGCCATTACCTAAAATGTTCAGGTCATTGCCACTACCGTCATACGCAACATTAATATCCGCACTGTCACCGAACTCTAGTATGTCTCCATCGCCAAACAACATATCATAAGCGTTGAATGTTACCTTGTCGCCGGATGCGTCGAATACTACGGTGCTTGCTGTCGCTCCGAAGATTCTGACATCTGCCGTATTCGTAGCATTACCAACATTAAAGGACTGATCGTCGGTAGTCTCTGCGGGCAGGAACAACAGAACCTCGTCAGTCGATACGTCGATCGTCCAGTCAACACTATTGTCGGCAACCGAGAATTCAATCTGCGCGCCTTCATTGATTTTGAGGTCCGCATCTTCAAAGAACATCTCATCGGCTGAAGAATCCCATAACGCGAAGTCGCCGTCAGTCCCGGCCATCATCTTGACATCCGTGCTGCTGCTTGAACCGTCTCCGAATTGAACAGCATCATTAGCATTCAAGGCCACTACCAAAAGATTGTCCGTACTGTCTTCATCATATTCGACGGTGAATTCCGAACTATCCCCGAATACCAAATCGTCATCGTCATTTATGCGAAGTGTGAAACCATCAAAGATGCAGACAAGCGCAGAGTCATCAGTGTCAAATTTGACGACATTAGTATTCGTTTCACCATGAATGGAAAAATCGAAATGAGTGGTCTCGCCCATTCTGAAATCGTCATTCGCAGCCGCGGCTTCCATGTTCAAATCAGTGGCATCATAAGCGAACGTGAAATCGCCTGCCGCCGTAGTTGCGCCGCCAATTGCCAATATGGCACTATCCAGGAAATGTATCGCATCCTGGCTAACATCAACTTCGATATTCGCGGCGTTTCCAGTAAATAGATGATCTCCTGTCCACGTACCGCCTACGCCAACGAATGCCCCGGCAGCAGATATCGTCCATGTATCGCTTGTGCCGGCAACATCGTTACCCGAACCAGAATTGGCAAATTGAAGACCTACGCCGGTTGAGTTAGAGCCACTGGTAATCAGGATACCGTCACCGTCAGCAGAACCAGACGGGCTTGCTGATATCTCAAGGACGTTTTCGGTTCCACCGTCATCTTTTGTTATCGTGACTGCGCCGTCAGTCGCACCTATCGCTCTACCACCACCGGCACTACCGAAATTGTAGGCGCTATCCAAACTTACGCCACCGGCAGTATCGATCGGAACAAACGATGTACCATTGTGCAACTTCAGCGTCTTAGCGGTATCGTCATAATAAACCAGACCTTCTACCACTACTGTACCCGTCGGGGCGCTTGTCTGCGGTGTGAACAGGTACGTATCGCTCGTCGGATTCTTGAGAACGTCCTCAAGGTACGTCAAGAGCGTATCCGGATTGGACACCACATCCCAATTGATATCCGACGTCACATATCCGCACACCGTAGACGCGAACAGGGCCACGAAACAGATTATGGCCAAAACGCTGACGCGCACACTTCCTTTTCTCTTCTTTGGCACAGTACCGTTGTATTTATCTACAGCGGCATTGTACTCGTCGTTTTTGGCGTTCATGCTCTCCATCGTATCGAAGACCTCCTGCATGAGTTTGCAGACTTCGTCCGGCGAATCGCATTCACCAAAGGTTACTATCCGTTTTGCCATAAGAGGCTCCTTTCTAAAGAGTTGTACCCATTGCTCGCATCTGTTCGTCAGACATAACCATTTGAAGCATGAATCGTGGCTTGATTATCGGTGTATTACCAATAATCATGCCAGTTACAGGATCGAAAGTCGGCTTTGAGTCCCGGAATGTCTTGGTTTCCAGCATCCGAATCACACACACAGGAAGCTGATAGACCTCGCCTGGTATCAACTTAAATACCGGCATTTTCGACAAACCTGTTTCGTTATTCGGACCCCGGATCCCGAAACCACAGTCGTTAGAGAAATCAACTACTGCGTGTGGGAAGTCAAGAGGTAAGAACTTGACCGATACGACCTTCTCGTCGGGATTAGCGTTGAGAAAGATTTGCGCAGCCTGTTCGTTGAGCGTCTTCGCTTCCATCGTACGCTGCTCGTACACTCTAAGAAGTTGCTCACGTATAGCGGCAGGCTTGACGGTCTCAGCGACATCAAGGGCAAATTCCTCACTTGCCATTTCCCGCAACTGTTTCCCTGTCATGTTCTTTATTCTGTCCGCGAACGGTACATGTTCAATTGCTTTGGTAGCAGTATCAACCATTATGCTTTCCTTTCAAAACTGGGGGTTTCCCCCGATTACGCATTGTCAAAATTAGCCATATCCCTGTCGACGCTTTCCTTGTCGGCAGCGAAGGCGACCCATTTCCACTCATCCGAACCCGTCTGGCCCGTTGCGCCAAGTGTGAAGCCGAGTATGCCTCGGTTTTCGAGCTTCTCTTCTCGCATCGTCCAGACATTACTCTGATCGTCTGTGACGGTATCACCCGGTCGTGTCGGCCACGTCGGTTCGGTACCGTATACCCCGGTCGAGGTGGTAGACTCGGCGACAAGACCATTTTCGTTACCAACTGACGGCTTAGTTACCGTACCGAGGGCTGTAGCAGTCCTCGCTGTAGGCTGGGCTGTGCCTGCTACAAAAGCATCTGGAAGTGCAGCCGCTAAATCGTCCCCGCCAGCCGGATTGGGAAGCATTAACCTCAATGCAATTTCGTCCAACGGAGCGAACCCGTTAATCGCCGCCGCGTGCTTGGTCTTGGTTCCGCCTGAGTCCAGGATACCGAACTGACCGTCTGCTGAAGCACTGTCAATCGCGGACCTGAACCAGTAATGCATCTGGGGGTTAGTTTCCTCTAACCCCTCAAAGCCTATGACAAAGTCAGGGATGAAACCGACCTCGACATCGACCTCATTGCCATCTGCAATAAATTGTCCACTGTTCATTTTAGTCATAATATTCAACCCTTTCTGTTAGCGGTTAGTGCAAATAAGAACAACCACATTTGCATCGTTAAGGATTCTGGCAACCTGCCACATTTTCCAGCCCACCGAAGTCCGCTGGTCAAGAGGGTCAGCGGTCCCGGCAGAGCCGAGGCCCTTGACAATACTCTTGGCGTTGCCACCGCTGATGTCCACTACGCCATAGGCGTTTTTGCCCACGATAGGAATCAGATAGTCCGAGCCGGACGTAGCACCCTGTGTGCTGGTCAGCCACCGTACACCGTCGGTTGAACCCCATTCGGACACGTCGACACCCTGCTGGGCTGCATAGTTCGCCATCTGCTTGAAACCTGCTACCGCTTCGAGGTCATCTTCGAGGTCCGTGTGAGCCATTGCGAAGTAGGACGGCCTGATAGGCGAAGTCCCCTGCCCGGTCCCGCCAACGATCAGATTCGTAATAAAGTCAGAATCCGCAGCACGCAAGGTCTGCCGTACCGACTGGATATCCGTCTTATTAAGAAACGTCCCCGTAGGCGTTCCGTTAGAGCAGGTAATCGAGGATGCGGAGTTCGCGAGTACGTCGCGAGTAATCTGATCCATCGTATTCTGCACTTGATCGCCCTGCCGGTCGACCTCAATCGTGATATTCGGGTCTTCGACCGTCAAATCCACGACGTCGGTGATAATAGCGAAATCGCCATACTGACTGGCAACCGCTAACAGGTCGACTTTGGCCTGCAAGTGGCCGTTAGGCGTAATCCCCTCGGTCAACGGCGTAGTTGCCGCCGAATACCGAGCATAACGCCGCCATTTGATTGTTTTGCCACTCTTGGAGCCGATAGAGAACTTCTGTGCGAACCGATTGAAGATATATTTCGGAAAGTTCGGCTGCAAGAGCGTCCTTTCGTAAAATATACCAACCGCCGGATCAACTTGGGTGGTGTCTGTTAAATTATCAGCCATTGTTTATCCTTTCTTATTGCGTACCCGAACCTGCCATAATCTTCTGCTTATGCGCCTCGAACTCATCGTCGCTCATCGCTCGAATTTGAGCAGCCTTATCGATCGTACCGACACCGGCAACGGCGGATATCGAAACCTGACTATTAGCCTGGTCAAGAACCTGCTGCGCCTGCTCGCTGTTCTGTTGCTCAACCGGCTTATTCGCCGCCGCAACTTCCTGAACATATTGCACGTCTCGCGATGCGATTTCGTAAGCCATTACCGCTGCATTAGCGGGCGACATACTGTTTATGGCCTGCTGGATACCTGGATTTCTCTGTATTGCCCTCTGCAAAGGCGGCGCATGCACAAACTGCTGTGTTGTTGGATCAAGAGCACCTACGACCTGTGCAAAGTCTGTATGCGACGATTTGAAACCTGTCAATTGGGCGTCCGAAGCAGCCGAAGCCTGGGTAATCTGAATAATCCTATCATTTACCTGGGCCGTCTGTTCTACAGACAAAAACGCCTCATCCTGGTACCCTAAGTCCTTGATAACCTGCATCGTAAGGCTTTGTGACGGTTGCTGAGCAACAGGCTGCTCGGCTGGCGGGTTCGCCTTCTGGAGTTGAATATAGTTCTCCAACTCCACTACGCGACCCTCAGCAGTCTTCTTCGCAGCGTTTACCTCACTAAACCTGTCATAGGGGACCGGACCTTTGTCGTCAGTTGCGACCTGACTGGCTGCCTGCTGATCGTCGGCAACAGGAGCTGTTTCGCTTTTAACGGTAGCGACTTCCGTCTGTTCGCTCTGAGCCGGGGCGGGCGACTCTACTACGCCTGTATCCGTGACGACCGGATCAGTGTTTACGTCTTTTGCCATCGTTCTATCCTTTCGTTGATGTGATTTGTTCACATCGGGTTCATAAAAAAAGCCCGCAGACCCCACGATAGGGTCATGCGAGCTTCGATTTGTTCGAGTAACTCTACTTGTTATTCAGTTTTTAGATTACGTTCAATATGGCAAGCTCTTGTATTGTGGTCAATGGTAGTTCGCCTGTATCCGTGACGACCAAAGGAATATGATGGGCATCCTTGTTTGATTCGCTTTGATTTGTTTCACGTGGAACAAGTTTGCCACGTTGTTCTGGCGCAAAAGGCGACAGTGTACTTCTATGAAAGCATGATCCCATTAATCTACTCCGTTCTGGTCTTGTGTACGAACCTTGTGAACCATTTTGATAAATGACAGCCATATTCCTTCAAGTACACAACATATTTCCCACCGCACCTGAAAGAAGTCGTTTCGCCAGTACCATCGGCAACACTCGGATATCACTATTCCACCTATGGTGGCAAGTAGAATATCCATCATTCACCCCCATTCGGGACAGACGGAAACGCCTTACGGAGCCACAAGTCAACATCCTTATCTACCCGATCCGGCTGCGTAGGTTCTTCGGCACCGAGATAGTAGCCGTGAGGCCCGAGCGGGGTTAGTATTGTAGGGTCTGAAGTATCTGGCAGGCCCATAATAATTCTTGTCACCATCAAATCAAACTCGGCATTTTCGCGAGCAAACTTCTCTAATGTTTCGAGTCTCACCTCCAACGTCACCGCGTTAGGGTCAACCGGAGGGTGCAGATTGTTAATCGTCTGCCCGATCATTAACTGGTTATTACGCATAAGGGCGACGTTATACACAACCTGCGTCTCCAGCGTATCGCCGTACACCGCTTTCCAATCGTCCGGGGCCGCGACAATCAACTGATTCAACGGCTTCGGAGCGTTCGGATCGTGGGCAGGGCAATACTTGATAAATATGAGCAATGCCGCCATGACTAACAAGATTACGATATACTTTTTCATTCTCTTTCCTTTCTGTAAGGGTGTTGAAGGTCTAAGTAGCCCTGCACGAGCGTGGCTACGATACATACTGTTCCGATGATGATTGCGAAGTACAACTTACCCGGGTCAGCAGACATAGCTACAATCGCCGCAATACCGGCAGCAGAAGTACATAGCTTTTTGCTTACACCGTTCATCATATTACCTTTCTGTGCATTACGCACAAGCAGTGGCTAAAAGTACAACATGCGAGTCGTTAAGGATTTTGGATGACATCCACATTTTCCACCCTGCGTCGGCACGCTGACCCAACGGATCACTATAATTGCGAAACTTTACGGGTGGCTGGACATTAACCTTCTGGGCCTTGACAGGATAGCCATTCAGCACTTTAGGGCTCAAGGGGACCGTAGCGACTACCGCCATTGCCGTTATTACTTTGAGAAAGCTACGCCTATTCATATCTATTCTCCAAACTGCTTACTCTCAACAATCTCAAGCCCTATTTCGTGACATATGTTCGCATGGACCGTCTTGCGCTTGCCCTGCAAGTTAAACTTGATATGGCCGTGAAAACCCGGGAAAGCAGCAACTAAAGTCTTGCCAGCCGCCTCAATCGCCATATCCTTTTTCTCTGCATCTGTCATCTATTAAGCCACCTTTATCCCCATAACTTCACGGCATTGCGGACATAAGCCATGCACCTGCTTAACTATCCTGCATTTATTGCCACAATGATTACATTTCGGAGCCCGGGCACTTCGGCGAGCCCTCTTCCTTTCAAAAGCAACTGCGCCACGTTTCTTTCGGGCTCTGTGATTGTCTCTATGACCCTTACCCATTATGCTTTCACCGCACTCTTAGCCGCATCCAATTGCGCCTGCCGCTCCGCGAGTATCCGCTGGCTTATAAACTTACTCGCAGCAGCAAACATCTTCTTGTCCGCTTTGATGATCTCAGCTTCGGTTAGTGTATCGGCAGCCTGCCGGACACGCCACAACTCGAAGCCTTCAAACTTCTTATCTTCATTCGTCGAAATTGTATCTGGCATATCAATTCGCCCTTCCAAATACTATCGGCATTCCAATACTATCCTGAGCGACCGTCTCGCTCTCTAACTCAACATCAAAGCCCGCGATCATCGGCATGTCCGGCGGTAAGATATACATGAACCGAACCTGCCCGGTCTTATTGTTGATATATACTAAAGATGACCCAACCAACGGAACCGCTGGCGGTGTGTTCATCAATATCATCCGGTGCGTCATTACCCTCTGCTTTGACATATCGACCGTCTTAGTCGCTTTGCGCTCGGGGCGCCGTCGCGTATCCTCACCGTGCAGTAACTCATTACTATTACCAAACGCAGCAGGACCGTCATAGCCGGGCTTCATTGTAATCAGGATGTAGTAGGGCAGCGAATATGAAGACTTGGCATTAATGATAGCCTCAAGGTCGTCATGGAGAACCTTAGTAGCCCACTGCTTCACGTCACCTACTGTCATGCCTTTAGTTCGCATTATTGCGCCTTCCCGCAGTATTTGCATTTCTTGCATGGCGTCCCCATGCCATAAGTATCTATCGACTCGAATTCATGGCCTCCGTGCGATACACATACGAGTTGCGATTCCAAACAACGTAACTGCAAACTTGCTCCCACTAAGTCATCTGCCTGTTTACCCAGACGGGCCTCGTACCGGTCACACATACTGTCAAACGGCGTCCTGCTTGTGTCAGAGGTTACTGCTTGCTCCCTAACATGCCTTGCCCTTTTTTCCATATCATTCATCAAACACCACCTTTCTGTAAGGGTTGGGTCAACTTCTGTTGTTCTAAGCCTATTCTACTCAATTCCGTGACGGTAGTCAACAACTGCTGCTGATTCTTAATGTCAATATCTATCGGAACGCCCTGTGATTTCGCCTCGTCGAGCTCCGCAGCAGTGAGATTCTTGACCGTCTTAGACTTACTCTCAATCGCCTTAGCGTTCTGCATCTCGATTGTGGACCTCAAAGCGTCAATTGTAAAGGACTGCAACTGGTTCTGCTGCTGAGTTGCCAACTGTTGCTGCTGAGCAGACTGCTTGTCTCGCTGTTGGATTTTCTGTAACATCTCCTCACTGACCTGCAAAGTGGAGTTTTCCATCACATCGCCCCACGTTGCCGGGAATGGCTTGCCTGTTTTGGCCCCTAACTCTATTAGGGATAGCAGCTCTTGGTACCTGACGTTCTTCTGAGTGCCTGTCAAGGCCCCCTGCGCAGTAGCAGCGTCGAACTCGCCGAAATCGTGGTCCTTGAGTGCCTGTGATGGTTCTCTACCTAATATTCGTTCAATCTTCTGCATGGGGTACTTCTGCATCAACTTGAGCACTTTGTCGCCGACTATGTTCTGCGATAACCCTAAATCATCGAACAAACTCCTCGTACCCGTCATACCGGCACCGATCCGTAACTCTGTTAAGAATCCACTAATCTGAGCCCGGGTCCCATTCGGGACATTACCAAGCATTTCAGGCGTAATCCCTATTGTCTTAGGCATCAAATCCTCAAGGACCTGATGCAACTCTGCCATGCCCTGTGGGAAACTCGGCATAGCCCTGTCTTTTACCGCACCGGCTGATAGAGCGCCCTTTTCAAACATCCTCGGCGCATTACCAGTAACAAAAGCGTCCTCCATATCGACCAGAGTATCCTTCTCAAAGTCTAATCCGGCTCCGATACTGTTCTCGAACCAATGAATCTCTGCGATTATCCGCTTGCTTTCCGCCCGCTGAATCTCACGCAACGACCGGACCAGGCCCTGCAATTTCAGGTGCATCTGGTCGTGCTCCGGGTCGTAATAGCACCAAATCGGGGTATAACTGAAATCATCCAGGCCAAAGGGGTCCATTTCTGTATTAAAATGCTCGCTATTAAGGAAAGCAGATACCTCAACCGTCTCCTTCTGACGGGTGAATGTACTCACGAGCTCGGCAGGGACACCCCTTTGAGCCAAAAGGCCGGGCAATCGCTCGTTAAGCTGCTGGCGTGTACCCTGCCACTCCGTCTCCGTGCCAGAAACCCGGTCAACTACAAAGATAACCTCTTTGCTCGTCTTCTCTTGGAATTCGTCATAAGCAATCATCTTACGCCCGTGAATCGTCGGCGTCTTATAGTTCGGGAACTTCTCGTCGCTCTTAGGCCGCTCGTCGTCAATAGCATCGACCCCATCATGAAGGGATTGCGGCAATAGCGTCTTAGCCTGAGCCTTGGTAATGAACTTCCGAATTATTCCATAACGGCAGTCCTGAAGGTCCAGACGGGTAAATCCCGGGTCAAGCAAGAACTGGTTATAAAAGAAATGGTCCAACCGAGTATCCAGATTAACATCATTGAAGACGTTGACCAGCGTCAAGCCGGTCTTCAAAGCACCCTCGAACGCCCGGGATATCAACTCATAACCCCTTGACCGCCGCATTACATACGTAACAAGCTCAGTAAACTCATTCGCCGCCCGTGTGTCCTTCTTGTCAACCGGGTCGTACTTAATGCCTAAGCGGTGATCAGACTGAAAACCAGCAATCCACTTCACCAATCGGCGAATGAGCTGGATATTCAGGATATCGCTACCCCTGAGACGTAGCTTCTGCTTCTCAGCCGAACTAAAGATGTCGCCAAGATATGACCGAATATCACGCTGAGCCTCGGCTTGCCATGCCCCGAATTGGGGCCATGCCTGGTTATATGCCTCTGTATAATCTGCTTTTTTGTCACGGTCTTTAGCCATTAGCGAATACCAAAATAATCCATCAATCTAAGCCCAGCATACATAATGCAACAGCCGCCAACAAAACATATTCCCAACATTATTGCCCAATCACGTTTAGCCATTAGTCCTTGTTCCGATCACTATGCGCTGGAAGTTGTGCCTCCACAACAACGCCAAACATTCCACATTCCACCTGAAAACAACATTTCTTGCACTCGCCCGAAGGGCCTATCCCTAATGCACAATACTTGTCTCTGTCTTTAGCCATTACGCATACTTCCTTTGTAGTACCCGCCAATCTTTAGCCTTCTCCGGCGCCATTGAACTGCTCTCGATAAGCGGTAAAGCCATCGAGCAATATCGCATACAGTCAGCAGCGTGGTCGTTGCCATCTTTCGCGGGTAGGCCCGTAAAGACAGGGTTGTCCTCGGTACTCATTTGGGTATTGATCTGCTCATGGTACGCCTTGAGCTTCTCGATTCCCTTTTTACAACCATCCTCGTCGAACCGGCACATCTTCAAGAACTGAGTAGTCCGGGCGATACCCAAAAGAACATTCTTTTCGACCTCCATCCGTTTGAACTCAATACCAGCCCGGCGGGCTATCTCAAGCAATCCATCAGCATGGACTAATTTGTATTGATTGTTATCGATATCCCACGGGGCCAGTTTCTTGCCATATCGGTATCCGTATTTCTCCTGCCATTCCTTTAGAACGTCGGAGTAATAAGCGAAATCCCTGCCAGTATCCTCATAGTACCGAAGGAAATGGACATATCCGGTCGACGTGACCTGCAACAACCACCAGGCCGACGTGAAGCCGGGGTCACAGACGACGTGAGTCGATAGGCTTGGGTTATGGGGTACATCACCTATCCTGCCGTGTTCGTACAGCCAGGCGAACGTGTCGCCGTAATACGACCCCATTACGCTGGCAATGAATGCCTCATCTAAAGTCGACGGGTGCTCTTTATATATCAGGTTGCCGAGCGTCTTCTTCTTTGCCGTGTACCATGCCCGCTGCTCTGACGTGATCTTCACCTGCCGAGCCCGTTCCACCTTGTCGAAATACTCATGCAATGAGTCGCTAATCTCGACATACTTCGGGTCGGTGACATTACTTGCCTTGCTATACCAGGCGAAGAAGTGAATGCGCCAGTCGAGCTTGCCAAGTTCTTTGCCGTGTACCCTGTCATCCTCCGCCCGGTTGCACATATCCGGGAAGTCCCCGCTCGGACCCTCAGCGGTGCTCTCGATGAATGTTATCGCCCCCTCGTGGGTTGTCTCCATCGCCCCCGTCTTGATCTCTGAGGCCTTTGTGGGGGCGTGGGTGCATATCCAGCCATACTCAGAGATATGGAGGTATTGGAGCGTGCCGGACCTCATCGACGTACCGACGTAGATACCCGAGTTGTTGGCGAATAATAGTTCCTGGCTGTCGTCTTTGACTAAAGGGCAGGATGCCCGGATATCTGACGGTAGATGAGTGTAAGCATATCTTATCTTGTCACGAAAAATCTTCTTCGCGTCCGCGAGCTTATGGGCAATGATACCTGCCCGAACATCAGAGTTGAACAGACAAGCATCTAACATAAACAGAGATATAAAGGTCGTGATACCGTGCTGGCGGCTCTTCGGGATGATGTTCAACCACCACAACATCCGGTAAAGCAACAACTGCACAGCGTTCATAACGAACTTGATCTTGTTGCCCTGCTCGTCAAGGATGTAATACAAGTTGTTTAGGCGCCAGAACCGGTCCGATAAGTGCTCATGCAGAATCTTCTGTGTCTTCGTCAGGCAATTTCCCTTTGGTGCTACCACTGATTAACCCCATTACTGTCAATGTATCTTCACTGATTACATGCTCAGTCGTGTTCTTGTCGGTCCAGTCAAAGTTCTTTAATGCGAATATTGAGCCAGCAGCGTTGTTTTCAACAAGATGTTCCTCATAATATGCCTCTACTCTGGACTTCGCTCTTTTAATTGTGTTACAAAACTTTGGGTCGTACCCTTCATAATCTAAAAGCGACTTTCTTTGTGCAAAACCCAAATGAAGTGCTAACCCACATATTGTTATCTTCTCAATGGTATCAAAATACTCATCTATTGCTAATTGCATGGCCTTGGGTGTCTTGAATCGCCTCGGCCTACCCCCTGCGTGTTTTGGTTTGTCTTCAGGCATTCTTTGACCCCTTGAACCTTGTCTTGCCAAAGGCCGTGTCCATGACGTAGGGCGTGCGCTTGGTCAGTATAGCCTTTGCCCGCTCTATTGCACATTTGGGCACTGACGGGCCTTGTGAAGCCCGTATCACCCTATGCAGGCGGAGCACCGGCTCAATGCGGGTGCAGGACATGTCGGCTGTCTTAGTTATCAGCACTTTATCCATTCTTCACGGCCCTTTCCCTTATCCTGGCAATACGATACTCTACAGCGTCAGCGTCAAAACTGTCTTCAGCTTTGTCGCATTCACCGCCTACACGCATGGCCTCAATGATCATATCTATATCTTCGCAGTGGTCTTTAATTGACATATTAATCGGTGTAATCGGCTCTCATTGCCTTGTAATGCTTCTGGTTTGTTTGTTGGTCCGGCATGTAACTTTGGTGGTCATTCATCGAACTGGCACCAAAACTGTACGGACCTTGTTGACCCTTACCAACACACCGCCAACATTCGGCGCTTGATGATTCCGTGTCTCTGCCGCAATATCTGCAATTTACCATTTATGCCCCACTTATTGAGGTTTTTATTACTCTGCCCCTATCGAAGAGGGTTTTGTACTTATCACCGTATGTTTTTGGTTCAGGCTCTTCAATCCCTGCACGGGTGAAGTTCCTTGCCCTGCGATTGTCGTAATCTTCTTCAAGTAACCGTTTCGTACCACCCATGTCTAATCCTTTTTGCGCTTTTGTCAGCTTATTTTGACATCACAGTTCTGACCGAGTTTAATGGGAAGATTAACTAAGGCCCATTACATACAGTATGGCAAAGGCTTTTATATCATAACCATTGTATATTTCGGTCACAAATCAAGTCTATCACGCGATCCCGAACCATGACAGTCCGACACCTTCCCATTGCGCTGCTCACTAACAGGGGAATTACCGTTAGACCTTGGTATGAACTCGAACAACTTGATTGTGTCCTGCGCTTTTTGCACCGTATATTCATAAACCACAGCCACGGGATCGCACCGTGCACGGGCTCTATGTTGCCACTGCGGTTACAAGGGCCGAGATTCCCCTGCAAAGCAACTGTACAGCTACTTACAATATACACTCTGGTTTTGGTTTGTCAAGTAAAGTTTCTCGCTTTTCGGCTTTATTTTTACAACGTGTTTTCCCCGCCCTGTTCCCGATATTACTCATCCGATGATAATGTACGGTTTACGGTATCGCCAGGCACTATTTTCGCATAATTCCAAAAAACCCGTTGCATTTCGGCCTGTGTGTGTTATACTTTGGATATGACTGGCACTGAAACAAATTGCTCACCGGACCCGCAAACCGATACTCACTGCCAGTCTGTATCGGCGCGCGGGTCTTATTGAAGGGATGGGATTATGGAACGAAAACAAGAAACTAAGGCCGTAAAAGCTGCATTGCAGGCGGTCGGAATCAATGCCCGTGTTGGGCACGGCAAGGGTACTGCTTGGGGCTGGTTACACGTCAATATCGGCGAATGCCAGCAATGGGGCGAACATACGCACGAAGGATACGGGATAGGGCACGACACCTGCCCAAGATGTAAAGCCCTCAGAGCTTTATCGAAAGAGGCCGAAAGAATCACCCAAGCTGTAACCGGACGGCATGGCGAATATGGAGGTCGGATCAATATTTACACCCAGAACCACTGGTCCGACAAAAAAGGCACCATGGCTATCATGCACGACAAGACTAAAGCCGACAAGCTAATCGCCGCATAAGTAACCACCCCACCGCCAACAGCTAAAGCCGGTTCGAGTCCGGCAGGCGGTTTTGAACAGTTAAGGAATACTTAATAGTTGATGTTAATCTTGTTTAAGGGTTAGGATAATGGAAGCAATAGCCGCGTCGACTAATCGATTGGCATGGACACAGACTATCTACCAAGGATGCAGGACCGGGCTGGATGCCTATAAATACGACCAGCGGGATATTGTTCGCCATCCCAACGTCGCCAGTATGCCCGCCGCTAAGTACGAAAACAAACTTAGAGCTTAACCCGGCGCCCCGGGCTTCCGTAAATAACCCGCCGAGGGCCTTCGGTGTCCGGGGTGTCTTTTGGAAAGGATGTGATATAATGAAATGGCTAACAGTCCCAAAGATTGAAGCTGCGGCACATGACTCGCCTCACGCCGCCGCTCGCGCCAGTGCGGACCATTGGCGACAAATAATTGTGGGTGGACCCGAGAAGTATTGGCAGGCCCACTACGACGGTTTGGTATCTACAAAGAGCAAATACTGTGCTTTATGCGAAAGATATCTGCGATTTAACATGGTTACGGGCGAATGGGAAGCGAGATCATGTTTCTTGAGGCGTAATTGTGCTATCGGCTCAATTGCTACTTGTTGCCCGGAACACGGTGCTGCTCAAAATGCCGTCGATACCACCAAAACTGGCAAAAGATGGCCCGCAAAAGCTCGGCGGGCCATACAAGCATTAATTGACAAGATCGAAAGCAAGATTAACCACTAACCGACCCCCGGGTCAGAAGGGATGGGAATTATGGACTACACTAAAGCTATAATGGGCGAAAATGCAGTGTCTTTGCCCTTCAACTTCATCCGGCAAGAGGCAGATAAAGGTCGTGGATTAATATTAGGACAAGAAACGGGAATATCACTTGCTTTTGGCTCCACTCTACCGCATGTCTTAGTAATGGGCGATATGATATTTAGGCCCCACTTAGTCATTGAAAGCAAACATCTTGTGGGGGTTGGTGCGGCTGGCATTATCACATCTTTTGCGGACGTTGACGAATGGCTCACTCAAGGTAGTATTGTGTTTAACAGCAAGATATTTCAAACCTAACCACTAACCGGCCCCCGGGTCAGAAGGGAATGGGAATTATGATAATCAGAATAAACGAAAAACGATCCGAATGGTTTTGGCAACTTGAAACCCCCCGTGGAGTTATTATTTGTATAAGCGAAAACTGGAAGTCAATGGACGGCGGCTATTCTCGCAAATCGACCGCTGTTAGGGCTGCTTGGCGGTTCATCGATAAATATTTGGCTGAGATGAAAATTGAAATAATGGACCAATTCTCAGGTGAATCTCTTGGCGGCGGAGGAATCACTGTGATTGAGTTGAATGCGCAGGTGATAAATAGTGCTATGCGTCGTGCTTCCAAGTCAGACAGAAGTCCACTGAGAAATAAAGTACGTCGAACAAGAGTAAGAGGATAAAGATGGCAGATAGAACTCGCAGTCGTCACCAGGCGATCATCATCCCTGAGA
>SDBT01009211.1_pt1 | contig 16048 bp, 13 predicted proteins | sample 2277101 | NCBI WGS metagenome assembly SDBT01 (sample SAMN10404973, study PRJNA504765) | marine sediment metagenome | isolation source: marine sediment core GS10_PC15, 103 cmbsf | place: Arctic Ocean: Southern Knipovich Ridge | collected 2010 | reverse complement strand
TACGATCTGGGAATTTCGAGTGCAATGATCGATCAACCGGAGTACGGCTTCAGTATCAAAACCGATGCTCCCCTGGACATGCGAATGTCTCCGGATATCGAGACAACCGCCCGAGACCTGGTCAACACTCTTTCAGAGAAAGAGCTTGCCGATCTGTTCCGCACCATGGACGAGCGAAGATTTGCACGTCCAATTGCGCGAGCAATCGTGAATGCGCGAAAGACCGATCCGATCGAAACCACCGGACAGCTTGCGGATATCATCGCGAAAGCAGTACCCCGGCGGTTTCATCCAAAACGAATACATATCGCGACCCGACCGTTCCTCGCTCTGAGAGTAGCTGTAAACCGGGAGATAGAAAACCTTGAATCCAGTCTTTCGCAGGTCGGGAACGTTCTGAGTTCAGACGGAGTACTGATTGTTATCTGTTATTCGTCGTTTGAAGACCGGATAGTCCGGGCCATGATCCGCGAGTCGGCCTTCAGGTGGGAGAGGCTGGCGAAAAAAGCGATCCGGCCTGATGAGGAAGAGATCGCCCGGAACCCGAGAAGTCGATCTGCCCGGTTGCGGGCGTACAGAAAGGCATCATGAGAAAGCGGGACCATACCGCAGAATAGAAAGCAGTTGCAGCCTGATAAACGTAACGCCGCTCCCTCGGGAGGGACGGCTGGAAGAGGGAGATAACGTTGACGGCAATTCCCAAGAGAAACGATCCTCGTACCTGGTCGAAAACCGGAGCGGCATCGACTTCGGTTGTAATCAAACCCACGGTATGGAATCCGCCGGCGGAAACGGCAGCCCCGAGGGAAACCCGTAAAAAGTCGCAGGCCGCAGTGCGATCGCTGCCAGGCTCACTGTTCGGATTCCTTCTCAGGAACGAGTTGCTCATCTCGATCGTCGCAATTATCGCGTTCGCTATAGGCTCATCGATTGCGGCAGGATCAGCCCTTTCCGCCAGAACACAGGTTCGAGATACCCGGATCGCCGTGCAGAGGCTGGAAAACGAAATCGGTTTCCTGGAGAAAGAGCTGGAGAACGAAAAAAATTCGCTAGAGGAATCCGACACACCCGAGAGTCATGGGACTCTTCCAATTGAAGCCGGTGATGTTGTTACCGTCACGCTCCCTCCGATTCAGTAGAACAGAATGGGACATCCTGTTTCTATATCGCAGAGGAATCAACAGAGTACCAATCAGCTTCGACGTCGCGGTCGGAATCTGATGATTCTCTGTTTTATCCTGTTTCTTTTCATTGCCGGACGATTGATCTGGGTCAACCGCACGTATGCGGAACACCTGTCGAAATTCCGATGCTTTCAGAATGCCCGGACCGGTGACATCCCTGCCGAGCGGGGAAGGATTTTCGACTGCAACGGTCGTGCCCTTGCCGATAACCGGGTTGTTTCCACCCTTTTTGTAAATCCATCCAGAGTTCCCGATGAAATTCGTGGTGATCTGGCAATTGCATTGTCCGAGGAACTGGGCTGCGATTATGAAATCGCATGCAATGCTCTGAGCGTGACCGATTCAACAAGGCGGTTCCTTATAAGAGAGATGTCCCGCACCGATCTCGACCTCTTCAACAATCTTCCGAAGGGTGGAGAACTCGCGGAATTAATGAATGAAGTCGGAGTTATGACCCGTGAAGCGAGGGTTTATCCCACCGGACCTCTGGCCGGACCTGTGATTGGTTTTACCGCGGCCAGGGACGATGGCCAGGTCGGTCTGTGGGGTCTGGAAGCCCGGTACGATGACGTACTCGCCGGAAGGGACGGGATCTACAGGGACCTCAGGGATCAGCGCGGTCAGCGAATTCCCGGATCGAGAACTGTAGTCACCGATTCGCGCACCGGTACCGACCTGATTCTCACACTCGATGCCGATATCCAGGCATTCGCGGAGGATGCGCTCCGTCGCGGAATAGAACGAACCGGATCGAAGGCGGGACTGGTGGTAATCACAGACCCGTCGACCGGTGATGTAAAGGCGCTCGTCAGCCTTCCGGCACTCGATCCCGCCAATGCCGCCGACTATTTCGAGGACGAAGCGGCACTGTTCTCCCGTTCGACCTGCCTGAGTTACGAATCCGGTAGCGTGATGAAAGTTTTCACGGTAGCAGCAGCGCTGGAAGAGAGCGTTGTCAGTCCGGAAACCGTCCTCCATGTGACCTGGAGCCAGATGAGATTTCGAGGGGGCTGGGTTCCCGAACACGATTACAACCGCGGTCCGGACGTAAGCCTCGAAGACGTTATCGTATATTCATCCAATCGTGGATCGGCAATGATCGCGGTCGACCTCGGTCGAGACCCGCTCACCGACTGGCTGAAAAGATTCGGGTTCGGACAGAGAACACCTCTCGAAATGCCCGGCGAGCCGTCCGGTGATCTCAAGGAATGGCTGGTCCCATTCCCCGAGATAGACCTTGCCAACATGGGATTTGGCCACGGAATTGCTGTTACGCCCCTGCAGATAGCCCAGGCGATAGGTGTGTTCGCGAACGGTGGTGAGTTCGTTCCTCTCAGGCTTATCAGGGGACGTCACGATCCAGCCTGGACCGACGAGATCAACATGCCCGTTCCCCGGGGTGTCAGGATTCTCGATGAAGAAACTGCAGGATTGGTTGAGGAATACATGGTCGGAGTCGTGGATCGCGGTACAGCAACCGAAGCTAAAAACGACTGGGTTTGCGCCGGCAAGACAGGTACCGCTCAGAAAATCGATCCCGAGGGCGGATACTCGGATGAATTGTTCTACGCAACGTTCGCTGGCTATGGTCCGGTTCCCGATCCCAAATGGTTGATTCTTGTCATCCTTGACGAACCTGACTGGCCTTATTTCGGCGGCTATACATGCGGACCCGTGTTCCGTGACATCTTCACCGGCCTTATGCTCAGGGAAGGCGGGAGTGGCGGGGGAGTTTCGGAATTTCCCGGGGATGCAACTTCTCCGGCACAGTCGACAACACACACTGAAGAGTCCTTTGAAAGCCCGGTACCGTTTGTTCCGTCGGAGCACAGGTCAGGGCAAACATTTTGATAGATCAAGGTCAGATCAATGAAAGAGCCTGTCCAGAAACCCGTATCAGTTGAAACCATTCGCTCACTTTTTCCCGATGATGAGTGGCGCGGAAGTCTGCCCGCACAATTCAGCGGAGTGGCCGACGACAGCAGGAATGTTGTGCCGGGCGGCATATTTATTGCGATAAAGGGTTTCGACACCGACGGTCACCTGTTTCTTAAGCAGGCAAAGGATGCCGGTGCGACTCTGTTCGTGGTTGATAAAAAACACGTCGCGGTCCATTCTGCCTGCCTGCTGTCGGTGTCAGACATGCCACAGCTTCACGTTGCAGACACACGAAGGGCAACTTCGATCCTGGCGGCAGAATTTTATGGTCGACCGAGCGGAGAAATTCCCGTTCACGGCGTCACCGGTACAAAGGGTAAAACCACAACGATCCATCTCCTCGGTGACATCCTTTCCGCCGCCGGACGAAATCCGGCTGTCATGGGAACACTTGGAATTGAGTTCGCTGAAGAAAAAGAAACCTCTGCACTTACCACTCCCGGACCGATCGAGTTCCATGGACGGATTCGATCGCTGGTCGACTCAGGTGCAACCGATATCGCCTGCGAGGTCAGCGCTCATGCCGGAGCGCTCTCCCGCACCACTGATGCACGATTCGAAACCGTAACGTACATGAACCTGTCGCAGGATCACGGCGATCACTTCTCCGGAAAAGAATACATCAACGCGAAAATTGCGATCGCACGCGACGCCGTTGCCATAAACGGTGATGTCAGGGGAATCGGAAACGCTCGCGATCCGCATACGGAAGCTTTCCTCGAGCCGATAAAGGCAGATCGAAGGCTAACATTCGCGGCGTTCGAAGAGGGGGAGGATCGTGGTGAAGCCGATATCGATCTGGCGGCAACCATAATTTCCCGATCGCCCTCTTCATTAACGATTTTAATCAAAACGAAAAATTGGGAACGCGAGGTTGTTATTCCACTCATCGGAAGATTCAACGCGCAGAATGCTGCAGCAGCGGCATTGATAGCCGATACTGCCGGGATCGATCCCGACGCAATCGCATCGGGACTGGAAAATGCAAAACCCGTTGCGGGTCGATTCGAAAGAATCGATCTCGGGCAGGATTTTCTGGTTGTCGTTGACTATGCACACGCCCCGCAGCCTGCGGAGGAAGCGCTCGCGGCACTCAGGGAGATTACGGCAGGCAAACTGATTGCCGTCATGGGTGCCGGCGGATCGCGCGACAGGATCAAGCGTCCGATGATCGGTGAAATTCTCGCAAGAGACAGCGATATTGCAGTTCTCACTTCCGACAATCCTCGCGACGAGGAACCGTACGACATCATCAATGACATCATGACCGGCATTCGGCGCACGATTGACAAGGGCGCCGAGGTGATCGTCGAGGTGGACCGTCGGCAGGCAATCTACAAGGCGCTGTCTATGGCTGTTGGTGGAGACACTGTTGCGATTCTCGGAAAGGGTCACGAGACATACCAGATTTTCAAAACCCGAACTATTCATTTTGACGATCGTGAAGTTGCCAGGGAATGGCTGAGTAAACATTAAGGCGGTGTGACTGACTGAAATGTATTTGACTCTCCGACAATGGGCTGATGTATGCGGCGGCGAAATTCTCGCCGGCGATCCCGCGTCCATGGTCGGCGGAGACAATCCGGGCGGTCTGGCAATCGACAGCAGAAAACTCGAACCGGGTCAGTGGTTCATCGCACTGAAAGGCAGGGATGGTCAGGACGGTCACTATTATCTGCAAAGCGCCCTCGATTCGGGGGCTGGAGGTCTCATCGTTTTCGACCTTTCAGCTTATGAATCGATGGTGAAGCCGGAAAATCCCCACCTCCCTGCCCTGCTCGTTCCGAATTCAACTCAGGCTCTCGGTCAGGCTGCAAGGAAAATCCTGGACATCCGCAACCCGTTCGTTGTGACGATTACAGGCACGGTCGGAAAAACGAGCGTCAAGGAGGCTGTCGCGCACATTGCATCGGTTCGATGGCCGGTTCTGAAAAATCCACACAACTGGAACACTGAAATCGGTCTGCCTTTAACCGTTTTTGACATCACTCCCGACCACCGCGTAGCCGTTCTTGAATGCGCCTCACGTGGAATCGGACAAATCCGCGAACTCAGTTTAATCGCACGAGCTGACCTGGGAGTAATTACAGCAATCGGACCGGGTCACCTGAGCGAATTCGGTTCACTCGATGCCGTGGCTCGCGGGAAATGGGAAATTGTCGACGGTTTGAAGCCGGGCGGTAAGGTAATCGCTGCCGGAGATTCTCCTTATACGAAGGAGTATGGTTCAGTTCACACGGTTATCACATTCGGTACTGACAAATCAAACGATGTACACCTCGACAACGCTAAATACGGGCAGTTTGATACCTCGTGCGAAATCGTCACTCCGGCTGGAAATTTCAGCACAACTGTTCGGGGAACCGGTTCCGCCGATGTTCTGAACGCACTCTGTGCAACGGCATGCTGCCTGCAGATTGAAGTCGGCGATCCCGGCGAAACTCTGACTCTTGAGGAAATCGCCGAGGCTCTGAAATCCGTGCCTGCAATTTCCGGCAGGTCCGAGATCGTGGCGCGTCCATCCGGGATAGAAGTGATTTTCGACGCATACAACTCCAATCCCATGTCGCTGGAAAATGCACTCGGAATGTTTGCACGAAGGGAACAGCTCAGCGACGGATCGCCGGTCGGACGTCGGGTGGCGATACTCGGTGACATGCTGGAACTCGGCGACGAAGAGGAGAAGTATCACCATGAAGCCGGCAGCCGGATCGCCGAGCTTTCAATCGATGTGCTGATTACCATCGGCAGTCTGGCGTACCTGATAAGGGAATCCGCAGAAAAAACACTCGGAAAAGCAATTCCCGGACGGCATTTCGATACAACGGACAATTGTGCGATCGACCTTCCGACGCTGCTTCAAAAAAACGACCTGGTTCTGATGAAAGCAAGCCGGACGATCGCGCTCGAAAATCTTCTGGATGGTGACTGGTAAAAAAGCGAGTCTATGATTCTGACAGACGGACAAAAGATTCTCCTTACATGCCTCGTCGGCGCCGGGGTCCTGACTGCATTTATCACCTGGCTTCTTTCAAGGACACCGGCATCCGGTTCGGTCATCAGGGAACAGGGTCCCGAACATCACCGCGAGAAAGCATCGACGCCGTCCACAGGCGGACGTGGATTTCTTTTCGCACTCGCCCTTACCGGATTTCCCGGCGCAATGCTTCTTACCGACCCACGCGCGATAATCGGTGTGGCAGCCGGACTCCTGACAGGCCTGATCGGACTCGCCGATGACAACCTCAAGGTCACCAGGCAGGATTCATCGGGTCTCAAAGCAAGATACAAACTCCCGCTTATGATAGTTGTCGGTTTTCTTGCAGTCGGAGCGACCTGGTATTTGGTGCAGGACGATACATTACGAATTCCATTCATGCAGGAACCGATCCATCTCGGTCCCTGGAAATTAATAATCGGCCTTCTCTGCTACCTGACCATCATCAATGGAGTAAATTTCACCGACGGAGTGGACGGTCTCGCGGCAGGAACTGTCCTGATCGCATCGCTGTTCCTGGGAGTCGCGATTTTCGTTACAGGATCCGGGAGCGTCATAGTGCCCGCGGTACTTGTTGGAATCTGCATCGGTTTTCTTCCGTTCAACTGGAATCCGGCGAAAATCTTCATGGGTGACAGCGGGGCGCTCTGCCTGGGCGGTGCGCTCGCAGGCGCTGCAGTAGCGGCCTCCCTTGAGATTGTCATATTTCTTATTGGAATCGTCTTCATCATCGAAATCACCACCGTAGTTATGCAGGTCGTTTATTTCCGACTCACGGGCGGCAAAAGAATATTCAGAATGACTCCGATCCATCATGCGTTCGAACTCAGGGGTTACAGGGAACCTGCGATCGTGATCGGTGCGTCGGTAATCGGCATTGCGGGAGGACTGATCGGATTGTGGTCGGTCCAGCGGTGAGTAAAAGTCAATGAGAGAGTTCGGAGAAACATACGGAAATAAAAACGGCAGCGATTTATCGTCTGCCAGGTATTTATACCTCTGCGCGCGGGGAGGGGTCCGTCCCATTCCCCTCCCCGCTAGAGTAGGAGGAAGTAGTTTTCAAATTTGCTCCAACGTTCGGTTCTATATGGGAGTTTCCAGGGGGGAGGGAATTCGTTTCCCTTCCCCCGGGTCCCCGAACCGGCTGGTATAAACAATTATCGACCGCCTGGATGCAGAACCTTAGCATCAGTCATCCTTTAAGAGGCAAAAAAATAAAATGAAAGCTTACCCAAAGAAAACCAGGTTCGTTGTCTGGGGATACGGAGTCACCGGACGAGCGCTGGTCGATGTTCTTCACAACCGGGGTTATCCGGTAAGTGTAATCGAGGACCGTCCCGCCAGTGACTTCAGAAACCATTCGGAAACGATAGACTTTTTTTCCAGAGAAGGAGTGGAGTTTCGTTTCGGTGGATTTGCCGACATGGCGGAGTACCTTCGACGCGAGGCGGATGTGCTCGCACCGTCGCCGGGCATTCGCGTTCCCGAAGAACTGCTGGAAGCATGCGAGGACGCGAAGATCCAGGTGGCCGGTGAAATCGAAATCGCTCATCGGCTCGTTCAGGGAAAAATAATCGGTGTGACGGGTACCGACGGTAAGACCACGGTTGCCACATTAATACATCACATTTTGACCGGTGCCGGAATCGACGCTCATCTTGCAGGAAATATTGGAACGCCGTTTATCACTCTTGCAGGAAAGACGCATGGCGATGACTGGCTCGTTGTTGAGGTTTCAAGCTATCAACTGGAAACGGTCCGACGGTTTCGACCCATGATAGCCGTCCTTCTGAATATTGCAGAGGACCATCTCGAACGTCACGGAGATTTTCGAAACTACATCAGAGCCAAGGGGAAAATTTTTGAGAGACAGCGTGACAACGACTGGGCCATTCTGAATTTCGATAATCCCTCATGCCTGCAGGCTCATGCGATGTCCCAGTCGAAATTATGCGGTTTCAGTCTTGCCGGGAAGCTTCACGGCGGAGCCTGGCGGGAAGGCACCGATCTATTAGTCGACACACAAAAGGGGCCAAGGAAAGTCATCGATACCTCGGACATGAAATTAATCGGCGATCACAATCATCTCAACGCTCTCTCGGCGATTCTCGCATGCAAGCTTGCAGGCTGCCCTATAAAAAAGATCGGACCGGCTTTAGCGAGTTTCGAGGGCCTTCCACACAGAATCGAAGCTCTGGGGGAAATCGATGGTGTACTGTGGGTCAACGATTCAAAGGCAACCAACGTTCACTCGACAATAAGCGCTCTGAAAGTTTTCGACCGTCCCCTGATTCTTCTGCTTGGCGGATATGAAAAAAATCTGGACATCACCGACCTGATACCATATATCCAACGCGGTGTCCGGCACGTCATCCTGATGGGTGAAACCCGCAACCGCTTCCGCAAGCTCCTTCGGGAAGCCGGTTACAGCGATTTAACGGTGCGTAAAACTCTTCCCGAAGCCTGCGCGACCGCGCATGCAACCGCGGAACCGGGCGACGTTGTCCTCCTCTCCCCCGCATCTTCCAGCTTCGACCAGTTCCGAAATTATATCCAGCGGGGTGACGCATTTCGGAGATGGATTGAAAAAAAGGGAACCGGCAAAGAGAAATGACCGAGCCGACGGAAAAAATCGACAGCACTAAACAGGAAGTCGGCAGGTTCGTCCGCCTCCTCCTTTATTGTGTACTCTTCCTGGTCGCAGCGGGATGGGTGATGCTGATCGATGCCGGTCTTATCTACAAGGGAACGGTCGACTCTGTCCAGAACGGCAGATTGCTTTACAAGCACGGACTTGGTGTCTGCGCCGGTCTTCTGTTTCTTGTGAGTATAGCTTTCGTCCGACCGTCGGGAATCCGTGGATTTTCCAGATGGTCGATTGTGGCAGCCGTCCTCCTTCTCGCACTCGTGTTTACACCAATCGGAGATTCTGTGAGGGGAAGCAGGAGATGGCTTGATTTCGGTCCGTTCAGTTTCCAGCCGCTCGAATTCGCCAAGCTTGCCGCGGTGTGGTACGTAGCCGACTGTCTCGCGCGTTACGCTCCCCTGGACACAACTCGACTCGGACGCATACTCCTTCTGAGCCTTCCACTTGCGATGATTGTCGCAATGCTCGCTCTTCAGCCCGACCTTTCGGGAGCGATCTACATTCTGGTCCTGGTGTTCGCGCTTGCCGTTGTCGGCGGAATGAGCCGGCAATTGACGATGGGTCTTACGGGTATCTGCGTTCTGACTATCACCGCCCTGATTGCCTTGAATCCAGACAAACTGCAGCGATTCGTCCCGATGGTCTCCCCTCTTTCCGACCTCGACGGCGCGGGCTACCAGGTCGGTCAGTCGCTGTGGGCGATTACAAACGGCGGACTTTTCGGTCGGGGACTCGGCGGCTCACTCGCCATGTACTCACTTCCCGACCACACGAACGATTTTGTTTTTCCGATCATCACCGAAGAATGGGGACTTATTGGAGGACTTTTAATTGTCGGTCTGTTCGGCCTGATGACCTACGCGGCGTTCAGGATCGCACTCATGCAGAATGACCGATTCAGGTTGTTGCTCGGCTGCGGAATCGCTTCACTGATCGGTCTTCAGGCTGCAATGAATATGGCCGTCGCCCTGGGATGGTTTCCCACCACCGGTGTTCCGCTTCCATTTGTATCATCGGGCGGCTCAAGTGTGCTCCTGACATTTTTAATGATCGGCCTGGTTCTGAATCTTGCACGGACGGCAGGCGATACTGTTGAACTTCCGGATTCAAAGAAAGAAAAAACCATTAAAACAACTCCTATACAAAAACCCGGTTTTGCACCCGTGTATCGCAAAAAATCCTTCACCGGATATTCCCGACGTAAATCGACCCGTGTCGCTCATTCTGCACGAAGAAGAACGTCTGCAAGGAGGAAAGTCGTCTCCAGGTGAACGTCTCCGGTAACATAATCGTGAACCTTGTGGACGCTCTGAATAAAGCGGGCTTCAGGGGTACCGTGTCCGAAAACACACCATTGGCCCCGCATACAACCTGGCGTGTCGGGGGACCTGCGGCCCTGTTTGTTGAGGTCCCGACAATCGACGATCTTCGGACGTTCATCAATATCCACTCGGTGTGTGAAATTCCCCTGCTTGTAATCGGAGCCGGATCAAACCTTCTCGTTTCAGATGACGGCTACGACGGGGTCGTCGTACACCTTACCGGTGAATTCTCAAGCCTGAAATTCGACGGCACAACCGTCCATGCCGGTGCCGCGGTATCGATTACAAAGCTCGTAGCCGGGGGAACTGTTCAGGAACTGAAAGGAATCGAACGCCTCGCCGGAATTCCCGGAACCCTCGGCGGCGCAATCGTAATGAACGCCGGCACGTACGATGAGTATATCGGCGACCTGATAAAGATCGTTTACATCCTCATGGGAGACGGAAGGATTAAACAGCTCACCCAAAGTGAGTGCGGTTTCGACTACCGGACGAGCAGGTTCCAGGGCTCCGATGAAATTATTCTTCGATGCACTCTGCAGTTTGAAAAAGGCGACCGTGATTTCATCACTTCTGAAATCGAGCGAAGACTGGATCGCAGGAAATCCACGCAGCCAATCAATCTTCCGAGCTGCGGAAGCGTTTTCAGAAATCCGCCCGGAGAAAAAAGAGCTGCCGAATTAATCGAGAAGGCGGGATTGAAAGGAAAACAAATCGGCGGCGCCGCGATAAGCGACCTTCACGCAAATTTCATCGTCAACAAGGGTGATGCCCGTGCGACCGATATCCTCTCCCTGATGGCTCTTGCCCGCAGGACAGTGCGCGAAAAAAACGGCATAACATTAAAACCCGAAGTCAGAGCATGCGGATTCAATTCAACACTGGAGGAAATGCTCGATGCGTGGACGGACTGAAAAGATAAAAAAACGGAACAGGATCGTCCGCACACCGACCACGGTTACAGGAAATATGCGCCGTCGGGTTCCGGCTAAAAAACGTGCGCGCAGATTACGCTCGGGCATTTTCGTTCGTACACTGATTGCAATCGGAACTCTCGCACTTGTTTTCAACGCAACAACAACCGACTGGCCCGCGATAAAGCATGTCGATGTCAGGGGCGAAGTGAGACTTACGGACAGTGAGGTTGTTTCGCTGGCGGCACTCGACGACACTGAAAAAATCTGGACCCCGTTCGTTCGACGAGATCTCATCGCTGAAGCACTCGAGGGTCATCCGTTTATCGAGCATGCACGAATTTTCATTACCGGACCCCTTTCACTTCGAATCGACATAACGGAACGCCGGTCGGTGGGGGCAATCGAACTTAACGGTTACCGCCTGGTTTTCGACCGTACCGGCGAATTGATTCAGATACTCGACCCGACAAAATTTTACAACGGTCAACTGGTCAGGGATATCCCCCCGGGCCTGCTGCGTTTCGACGGTGTTCCGCTGTACTCCGAATCAGAAGCATGGAAAATCGATGAATCCGGAGCTGTCGATACACCCTCTCATCCGGAGGTACTTGAAACTCAATTCGCAAGAATGATTCACCTGCTGCAATACATCGGTTCGTACTGCCGGGACTACGAAAACGACATCAAATATGTCAGGTTTGATGAGGGCGGAAGGCTGGCAGTAGATTGTGAGAATCGTCCGCAGATACTACTCGGCAGATTCGATCAGCCGGAGAAGCAGTTCAGGCATTTTCTTGCTGTTCTTGCGGATGAAAGATTTTCAGACACCGAAAGAATTATCTGCATCGACCTGTCATCCATGAGGTTTCCACACTATCATGTTCATGAAGATTTCTATACTAACGTCGAGCGAAGGGCGATTGAATCATGGCAATCCTCGGATGATGACTCTCAAGTCGTTCTGATCGCCGACAATTCAGATGAAGAGCTTTCGGAATCCGAAGAAGGGGAATCCGGACGGGAAAACGATCCGGGAAATTTCAGATCGACCGGTGAGGTGGACTAACGTGACTATCGGCCAGAAGGGCACACGGAAAAATCGGCTGTCAATTGTAACCCTGTTGCTGAGCGTGCTTGTCGGTATGATGCTCGCGCTTCCGTTCAGGGTTATACAGGAAGAGAGACTCAAACCGCTTCCGAGCGAGAGCAGGCAGGAACTCCTCAACCGCATGTCGAAAATTAACGAGGAGAACAACCAGCTTCGTCTCGAACTTGCCCAGACCCGCGACCGGGCGAACACGCTCGAGGAAGCATTGCTCGAACGGGATGAAGTGAGTGAGGAACTTGCGGAGTCGAGGACCATGTACAGGATTCTCGCCGGACTCGATCCCGTCCAGGGTCCCGGTATCAGGCTGACCCTTAATGAGAACGAATCCGAACCTCCCCCGGGATCTCCAGTCAGAAACTACATCATCCACCAGCAGGACCTTCTCAACATCGTGAATGAAATGTGGCTCGCGGGAGCGGAGGCGATCGGAGTAAGTTCGAGCGGCAGAACCGAGAGACTGATCGTGGATTCTTCAATCCGTTGCGTGGGAAGTCTTATAGATGTCAATAACACAGCGATGACTCCCCCGTTTGACATCTTCGCGATCGGAAATCCTGAAAATCTTTACAACTCTCTGACCATGCACGGCGGTGTTCTGGAGGGACTCGAATTTTTCGATATAAGCTATGAAATTTCCAGTCTGGAAAATATTCAACTTCCCGCTTACGGCGGCAGCACGCTTTTGGAATACGCCAGACCACTGGAGGAGGAGTGATCGATGATGATTCCGGTTCTTATACTTCTGGCAATTGGATTCGCTGTCGGGCTGTTTGCAGACATCCCGTTTAACGCGATAGGCAGCAAGTACCTGGCGCTGATTTTCCTGGCATTGCTCGACAGCCTTTCATTCGCGCTTCACAGGGATCTTTCCGGTCTGGGTTCGACCGGACGCCTTACTCTGACACGAATAATCATTGGACTGATTCTAGGGACTTTTATAATTTACTTTGGTGAAAAAAGCGATATCGATCTCTATCTTGTGGCACTTCTTCCGTTTACCCTCGGTTTTTCGCTGAATATGTATAAGTTTTTGCCGAAATAGTACTAGAGATTATACTGTTTTACACTTGATTCTTTAAAATTCCGGGATTATACTTTGGAACTCGCAATATATAACATTAATAAAGGTTTCGGTCAAAAGTTGAACAGAATCCAAACGTGATTCCAGCACAGACCATATGTGGAATTGACATCGGCACCACTAAGATCTGCACCGTGGTGGCAGAAATCGAACGCGACGGCGAGATCACCGTCCTGGGCGTCGGGCGCGTCCCGTCCAAAGGTTTGCGCAAGGGTGTAGTTGTCGATGTGGACCGCACCACCCAGTCAATCCGCGAATCGAAAATTCAGGCCGAACAGATGTCCGGAGTTGAAATCGATTCTGCGTTCGTAGGAATCACCGGCTCGCACATCCAGGCCTTACCATCGAACGCCGTAGTTGCGGTCACCGATCCGTCCAGGGGAATTACCTCCGAAGACACGGGGCACGCACTCGACCTGGCACAGCGAATCGAGATTCCACAGGGACGAAGACTGATCGATGTGAGGATCAGGGATTATATCGTCGACGGCCAGATGGGAATCGCAGATCCGATAGGCACAAACGGGATGCGACTGGAGGTCAATGCGCTTCTTATTACTGCCGGAGTATCGCACCTCCAGAGCATAAATCGTGCAGTAAACAATACAGGTATCGATATAGAAAATCTTATTCTGGAACCGATCGCGTCCGGTGAAGCCGTATTGACTCCCGAGGAGCGCGATGCCGGTGTGGCGATTCTCGACATCGGCGGAGGTACCGCCGACCTTGCGGTTTACCAGGAAGGGAACGTGGCTCATATTGCCATTCTTCCCGTCGGCGGCGACCATTTCGACAGCGATCTCGCCTATGGATTCAACATCACCGCCCGGGAAGCGGAACATTTAAAAATCAGGCTCGGCGGTGTCAGCAAGGAATCCCTGACCAGCGAGGAGCTTATCGAGATATCCAAGATGAAGGGCGAGAGAAGGGAAACGATCCCACTGAAAATCATCGGCGAAATTATCTTTCCCAGGGCCGAGGAAATTTTCAGGATCGTGGGAAAAAACCTCGAAACCGCCGGACTTCTCGATCGAATCCCGGCTGGTATGGTTCTGGCCGGAGGCACTTCGCTTCTTAACGGGATGACCGATCTTGCATCGGCCGTTCTCGGATTTCAGACGAGGATCGGATATCCGAGATTCGTTACCGGGCTTACGGAAGAACTTCGAAGCCCGATATACGCGACGGCTCTCGGCCTGATAAATCTCGGTGTTCTCGAATACGGCGACCGTCGCACAATCGGTCAAAACGGCGGTGTTTACGATGCGATCTTATCGGTCAGGAGCTGGGGATTATCTTTCCTGAAGTGGATTACACGTTAGAATTTACTGACTCGAAATATTCGAAATAACTGGACAGCAATCAGCGGAGGCATGAGCTTCCGCTTCAAATCGGAGCCGACAGTGGTAGAAAACATGAAACAGCAGCAAACTGAATTCCTGGGCGATGAGAGTACGGAACAGAATGCTGCCTCGGACAAAAACCAGGGAGATAAGAAACGCATGAGGCTTCCTATCGAAAGACTACCAATTGATATGGGCAGGTCCCGTGACAGCTCCAGCGGCAGTCCCGCGAACATCAAGGTCGTGGGAATCGGTGGTGCCGGCGGCAATGCGGTTGCGCGAATGATGCAGGCCGGTCTTTCCGGCGTTCAGTTCATCATTATAAATACAGACGCACAGGCGCTCTCACAGCATCCCGCGGCCACGAAACTGCAGATCGGTCAGAAAGTAACCAGGGGACTCGGCGCAGGCGGAGATCCCGAGGTCGGGTTGAAAGCGGCAAACGAATCGAAGTCCGAGATCGGAGAAATTCTCGAAGGCGCCGACATGGTATTTATTACCGCCGGAATGGGTGGTGGAACCGGAACCGGCGGAGCGCCGATTGTCGCCGAGTTAGCCAAGGAGCGGGATTCATTGACTGTCGGCATCGTCACGAAACCGTTCACATTCGAAGGCGGCAGACGCGCGCAGATTGCCGAAGACGGCCTCATGGGCCTTCGGGAAAAACTGGATACGCTCATTACAATTCCCAACGATAAACTAACCGAGGTTGTCGGTCCTGAAACTACACTTGTCGAGAGCTTCGAGATCGCCGATGACATCCTGCGCCACGGCGTACAGGGTGTCAGCGATCTGATCACCATTCCCGGTCTTATCAACCTGGACTTCGCCGATGTGAAAGCGATCATGTGGGAGGCCGGCACTGCACTTATCGGTATCGGACAGCAGGCCGGTGAAAACCGCGCACGCGAAGCCGCAATGCAGGCCATCACATCACCGCTGCTGGAAACATCCGTCGATGGAGCGAAGGGTGTTCTCATCAATATTACCGGCGGACCCACGTTAACGCTTGCGGAGGTCAAATCCGCTGCGGATGAGATCTTCAGTGTCAGCGATCAGGACGCCAACATCATTTTCGGTGCTGTAATAGACGAACGCATGAAGGATTACGTCAGGGTTACCGTACTGGCGACCGGCTTCGATGAATATCGTTCCGAGCCAAGCATTCCCATGCGGGAGCAGTCGCACAAATCGACTGTACCGGATGGTACGGACATAGACGAGGACGAGCTGGATATCCCTGCATTCCTCAGGAGAGGCAGATTTATGGGCTAAGGAATTATGTCATTAAGTCGATAATACATTTGATCGGCTATATGACGACCCATATTGTATTTTTCGGAGTGAAGACGATTTTTATGCATTCATAAACTGAAGGATTGCATCGAAACAGTACCGGCGCTAATTTTGTATTTCCGACCCGCCCCGATTCAATCCATTTAATTTGCCACCCCACCCTCTTCCTTCCGACGCGCCCCACCCCACCGGGGCGCGTCGCTCTTTTATGTTT
>SDBT01009210.1_pt1 | contig 16048 bp, 23 predicted proteins | sample 2277101 | NCBI WGS metagenome assembly SDBT01 (sample SAMN10404973, study PRJNA504765) | marine sediment metagenome | isolation source: marine sediment core GS10_PC15, 103 cmbsf | place: Arctic Ocean: Southern Knipovich Ridge | collected 2010 | reverse complement strand
ACCTAAATAGAATTGATAATCAGTCTCTAAAAGGTATTCTAAATCATGCTTTTTGATAAAATCTTCCATGCAAAATGTTATAATATATTTCAATAGATTTTAATCAATTTTTTAGTTATCACGTAGATGATATTTTACAATGAACTCTATCATGTCTTCTTTATTAACAAAAACTTTCCTATAAGTACTATGAGCTACCCCATGCTTTATCGTAAATCGTATACATATTTGTTCCCTATTAATGCAGATTTCATGAATCAGATCTAAATTAATAAGTACCTTGTTGTCAACTTCGATGAACTTCATTTTCTTAAAATTTATAATCAATTACTCAATTTATACCATCAATTTTTTTACTTAATTTATTCTTTATTAGAAAGATCTTCGAAATCTTCCTTTGCATCATGATATGCCTTACCATGGGGCATATATTTGATCATATCTTTAATTTCTTGCATATCCGATTTGAGTTCTTCAATATCAGCTTTAATATCTGTTTTAATATTTTCATTTGATTTATTATCTAAATATTTTTCAATAAAATCTTTCATATCTCGTTTAAAAGAAAAACTTTTTATATAATGGTTATTTCTTCCCCAGTTTTCATATCCATAATATATTACAAATTTAATAGATAATTTTTCCAAATTAATATAAATTTCGTGAACTTGATCTAAATTAATACGTACAGAGGCATCAACATCAATAAATATCATTTATTTAAAATTTATAATTAATTGCCCGATTTATTTATTCAATTTTTTTGTAACTCATCGAACTCTTGTTCTGCTTCATGATATACCTCACCATGTGGCATATATTTGATCATATCTTTGAGTTCTTGTATATCTGATTTGAGTTCTTCCATACTCTCTTTGGTTTTATGCATTTTCTTTGATTTTTTATTTAATAAATATTTATCAATAAATTTATCCATCTTTTCTTCACTTGTGAATATTTTATGAAAATATTCTCTTCTACGATAACCACTATCGCAACCAACAAATAATACAAAGTATATATTCATTTTATTTCTATCAATAGAAACTTTATCAATCTTATCTAAATTGATATAACACTTCGCTCCTCCATCCAATACTTCTGTGTATGGCATTTCTATATTTATAAAAATTTATACAAATTATTGAATTCAATTTTTTATTAAAAATCTGGCAAACACCTTGCATAACAAAGATCTTTATCTAATTGTGGCTTACCATCGCCATCTCTATAACATTCTTGAACTCCTTCGGTATAATTACTAGGGTAACGTTTACTCAGTGTATATCTAGTATCATTACCAACTAAATTAATGGTCCAATATGGTTCATATACTTTATCAATATATTCCGTACCATAATGTAAATCAGCATATGTTGTATTTCTTTCTATCATATTTTTCATTACATTACATCGCGCTGGACGAAAAGATTGATCGCAATGAAGGATGCAACTTTTATGAAGAAACAATATAAGTATAATTCCTGAGATGAAAATAATTCCAAATGAGATATCAATAATAAATCCCCATTTATCCACTTGCTGTGGTGACATGATTATGTTGCGGTTCGACATAACTGTTTTATGGTATAATAAATTTATAAATAATTATGATCAATTTTTTTCTAATCATAATCATCTTCCAAATCAAAATCTATTAATTTCATTGGCACTATTGTTTTATATTCTCTCAAAAATGTTACTATTATAGATACAAAACTAATAATACCACATATACTCAACAATACTACTACATAGCTGGGAATGGTTGATATATCCGGACAACAATTTAATGTCAAATCATCATCCGGTTCATAATAATAACAATCAATTATAGAACCGTCTTTATATGCTAATTTTACAACAATATAAGCCTCAATATAATAAACATTTTTCAAGAAAAGTTCTGTATGATTGGTCATATCCTTTAGAAATATATATTTTACTTTAAGATCATAATTTGTTGAGTGATGGTGAGGAATAATAGTAGTATTAGTAATATTACAAGACATGGTTTGGAAACCATTGGAAGAAGGGATATAATAATATTTAATTACAGGACCAATAGATATGACTATAGATAGGAAATAAATAGCACAAATGATGGTGGATAAATAGCGCATTTCTTTATTGAATCTTATAAATATAGAGCTAAATTTGATTCAATTTTTCATGGACTAATATAAAATAAAAATTTTTATCAATGCATTCTTTCATAAAAAGATATATTGAATCATCTATTTCTTTAAATTTTGACCTAAATTTTTTGTGCTTTTCAAAAAATTTTTTGAAATCAAAATGCATTAGATGTCCATACACAGGATATAAAATAAGATCTAGAAATTCTGTGTCATATTTTAATAGTATATCATATAATTTATCATCTTGATCAATGAGTCCACCAAAATTTCTAAAAGTATCCCAAAAAGAACCTATCAAGTATTCATCACCTTCTATATCAAATACTTTTATTAAAAAATCTCTCTCACTATCGGCTTTAATTTTCTTAAATTTAATACATTCTTTTGGTATTTCATTTGATGATTCATCTGGTTTTTCACAATACACGTAAATATACGTATTCTGATTTACATTTGACATTTTAATTTATATAACATAAAATTAGTCAATATTTTGATTCAATTTTTCATAATGTAGAGTATAATCAGAATAATCATCAATATTAATCATAAAATTATATATCAAATCCTCCACTTCAGGATGTTTATCTCTACAGACGCCCCAATCATGTTGAAATTCACCCTCAATATCATTAACTATTTCATATAATTCATCATTATCGTTACTAATAGGTTGAATAGGTTGAATCAGATCAAAAAAATCTGCGAGGATAGGATTTTTAAGATTTTTATTAAAAAAATAGTATGCTAGATATGGATATTCATTATCAAATATTTTAATTAATAATTCTCTTTTATTATCAGCTCTAATTTGTTTGAATTTCCAGAATAAATTACCAGCTCTTTCATTTATATCATAAACAATATATAAATATATTTTATCATTGTGTTCTTTAATCCTTTGCTGTATATATTCCTCTGTTATTTTGTTCTGTAGGTTATGATTTAATGCCATGTTAGTATTATAAAATAAAATTAGTCAATATTTTAATTCAATTTTTCATAATGTAGAGAATAATCAATACCATCTCTATCAATATTAACCATAAAATCATATATAATATCCTCCACTTCAGGATGTTTTTCTCTCCAGGTGTCCCAATCATGTTGAAATTCACCCTCAATATCATTACATATATCATATAATTCATCATTTTCATTATTATTGTGTGGATACTTATCTAAAAAATCTGCGAAGATAGGATTTTTTAAATTTTCACTAAAAAAATAGTATGCTAGAGATGGATATTCGTTATTAAATATTTGGATCAATAAATCTCTCTTATTATCAGCTCTAATTTGTTTGAATTTCCAAGAATGATTACCAGCTCTTTCTTCTGGATCATAAACCATATATAAATATATCTTATCATTATGTTCTTTTATCCTTTGCTGTATATATTCTTCGGTTATCTTATTCTGTATGTTGTGATTTAATGCCATGTTGGTATTATAAAATAAAATTAATCAATATTGTCATTCAATTTTTGATAATATAATCGTTCATCTTTTCCAGTAGTTACCCGGTTCTTATATTTCTCCATATATTTATATATTTCTTCATCCAATTCTGGATGTTCTTTCCTAAATTCTGGCCATTTATCTATCACTGCATAATCTCCTTTGCTGTCAGGATCGTTTTTTGAAATAGGACTACTGTAAGCTCTAAATACCAAACACAACACATCACAAATTTCTCCATTACTTAATATCTCTTCAATGCGATCGTTACTTAGTATGCCAGAATCTTTCAACCAAGATACTATATATTCTTCGATAATCAGATTTTTTATATTATCAACCAAAAATTCACGTAATGGTGAGCGACTACCTATATTGTATGTATTATCAAAGATCTTAATTAATGCCTCCCTATCATCATGTGCTATAATATAACGTATTAATGGTTTCCAATATGGACTCTGTACAGAATAAATATAATATAAATATATATTGTCATTATATTCTCGAATTCTTTGTCGAATATATTCCTCACTTATCTTACCTTGTATGTTATGATTTAATGCCATGTTGGTATTATAAAATAAAATTAGTCAATAATGTCATTCAATTTTTCATAATGTATTGCTACACACTTATCTGAATAAGAGTTGGTATTCACAAATCCAACCATAAATTCAACTATCAAATCATCTTTCTCTGACGTTCTCCACATATCTGATTCTCTCCATTTAGAAAATTCATTTGAAATTCCAACAATTGAACAGAACTGTTCCAATGTTTCACTATATTCGTCAAATCTATCATTTAGAAAATCACGTACCAAATAATTTCTCTCATATTTACGTAAAAATTCACATAATAGATCACAAATATTATCATTAAATATTTGTAGAAATAGACCTTTAGTACTGCTTGCTTTAATTTGAATAAATTTAGGTGGCCGATTGTGGGCATAATTATGGTACAACATATAAATGTAGATGTTATCATTATGTTCTTTGACCTTTTCGTCCAAACATTTATCCGCAATCTTATTCAAAATATTATGATTTACTGTTGTCTTCCTTTGTGGCTCTATAGATACGAAATGATCTTTGGCTTCACTGTATGCTTCACCCCGTGGCATATATTTGATCATATCTTTGAGTTCTTCGATGGTATTTTCTAATTTATCTATTTTTTGTTCTAATTTTTTGTTTGATTTTTCAGTATCTATATCATCAACAAATTCATCTAATTCTTCTCTAGTATCAAATTGCATGTCATGTATACTACCTTTTTTCAATCCGTATACTTTCCTATGATCATAATCTATTCTGAATTCATCATATTTTAATATATTTGTATATACATCCTTTAATTTATTATAGACCTGTGGATAATAACCATGTCGGAATCGTAATCCTCGTTTGATCATAACTATACAGTTTTGATAGTCTTATACTAAGAAGTTTAATCAATTTTTTTATAATCTCTTTATATACTCGAGTATATAAAGAATGTATATATAGTTAGAGTGATGCCATTAGTGACATAATTTTTTAGATTAATTTTTGAATATATAATACCATTAAACTATCTTCTTCATAATCTTTCAACATATATTGATAAATAAGATCATCTAATTCAGAATGTTTTTCTCTAAATTCAGGCCATTCGTCTAACGGTGCACAAAATTTATTTCTACTTACAATACTAATAAATTCTTTTCTTCTTTCTGGACTACACTTAAATAGCTTGCCATTTGCTATATTTTGCGCATATTTTTTGCTATTTACTGCACCAAACATATGTTCGTATACCCAATCAATGTCTAATATCTCATCATATTCATCCCTGCTCTTGGTATAATTTTCTTCTTTCTGTAAACAAGATATAAAATATTCTTTAATTATAGTATTTCCTTTCTCAAAGTTACGTGCCAAAAAATGTATTAAAGGAGATTGATGTGCATAACCATCAATATCATCAAATATTTTTATTAACAAATTTCTCTCATTATTTGCTATAACATGGCCTATACGAGGTGCAAAATCTTTTGGTGAATTGTAATATAATATTTTGTCATCAGTACTATATCTATAATATAAATAAATTTTATCATCATGTTCTTGAATGTGTTCTTGAATTCTTTGTTGAATATATTCTTCTGTTATTTTATTTTGAATGTTATGATTCATACTAATTATGAAATAATATTAATCAATAATTTAATTCATTTTTTTTTATAAATAGAATGCCTTTAGTGACGTAATTTTCGTATGATTAGTTTCTGACCATTACAATAATTATAGGTCTCTACCATCAGATCCATAAATTCATATATCTTCTGATCTATATATTCCTTATCTTTATGTGTAGTCTTTATCCATTCATCATAAACTTCTGGTTTCTCATAATAATAATTACTAAATATATCTGATTTCAGGGGTAAATATTTGGAAATAATAGAATCATCATGACAAAAATTTGTTAGAAAATATGATAATAATACGTTAATCTCATGATCGAATATCTGTAAATATAATTCCTTCTTATCTCTAGCTCTAACTATGGTAGCTTCAATATATTGATTGTGTGTAGGTAGTTCTTCATCATAAAATGTATAGACATAGACTTGCTCTTCAGCTTCTTTGATCATCTGTTGGATGTATTTGTCGGATATTTTCTCCATGATGTTGTGGTTCATTACACCATGGACAAATAAATACATAAAAGATATTCAATTTTTTGTTATGTATATACATTCCTCATATTTATTCCCACCATTATTTTCATATTTATTTATGGTTGTATATACACCATATTTATAAACATTGTGTATATACATTCCTTACTGGTTCGCGGGGTGGTGGGAGCTTTTTGGCGAAGCCAAATGCGATTGGATTGCTTGAGCACACTTTGTGTGTGATGTGGAGTGATCTAGTGCATCTTAGTTATAGATAACCCATAACCCATAGTATCTTCATATCTATCTATATAACCTTGACCTTGATTTTTCTCTAAAAGATCTACAAATTCATATATCTTATCTTCTACATACATATCATCCTTAATTTTCTCTCGCCATTCTTTATCATAAAAATCTTGATCCCATTGGACAAGATATTCTAATTCCTCTGGATTCATAGCATTTACATCTGAATCTAAATATTTAGTTATATCAAGATCAGATGCATATCTTAGGATAAATTCCTCCAATAAAATACCAATATCCTGATTGAATATCTTCAGATATAAATCTCTCTTACTATTTGCTTTAATTATTCTTGGATCCATATCACCTCTCTGGTTATATACCTCGCCCGCCAAATCTAATAATACATACGCATATATTTTATTCTCCTCTTGTCTTATCTTCTCTTCAATATATTTAATAGATATTTTCTCCATGATATTGTGATTCATAGGTATTTAGTATAAAAATTATTGGTAAAATATATTCAATTTTTTTTTATGTATATACATTCTTCATATTTATTATCCCCATTATTTTTATATTTATTTGTGGTTGTGTATATACCATATTTATAATCATTGTGTATATACATTCCTTACTGACCCGCGGTGGGTGGCGCGAGTATGACGAGCGCATATAAGATGAATCCATTAGAGCGGAGCGATTCAATGGAAAGGTTATTTAATGAATTTTAGTTATAGAAAATCCATAACCTTAGTTTTCTCTAAAATACAGCAAAAAATAACTATATTTTCTATTAACAAATACTTTTATTACACCGAAAGAATATGGTAATCCAATTTAGTAATCTCTATATAATAATGAAATGGATAACAAAAATGTGGCCCTATAACTGATGACATAAATTTATATATATTATCATCTAACTCTTTATCCTTAAATGTATCTATTTTAGGACAATATCTTTCTAAATACTCTCTCAAAATATTCTTCTCTTTATTAAATATTTGGAGATACAATTCACGCTCACCTGGAACTACTAGAATTACTGGCTTTATATCCTGATCTCTACCCAATTCATTTTGATCATACATCACGTAGGAGTAAATCTTTTGCATCGCTTTTATGACCTTATTACAATATTCTTCAATTATTATTCAATTTTTTTTTTTATTATTCATACATATTATAATAAAAAAAATATGTCATAAATATTTTATCATATTTTATTCAATATATTACCACAATATTACCACATTTATAAAATATTATATATATATGTTTTTTAACAATTTACCTTGTCAGTACAAGCCTTATCATTATATTTTTATAATATCACGACCCAATATTAACTTTTTATGATATAATTCTTGTTACTTTGTATCGATAAGTAAATAATTTTATAACAATAAAAATATTAATAATGGTAAAATAATATAATAATTTCAATGAATAAATTTAACTATTTCGAAACTATAATCAGAATCACCAAAATCTTTATATGTGTGATCTATTACCTTCATATAGTCACATATCTTTTTATCTATATATATTTGATTAGATTTTGCTCTTTCTTTCCATATTTTTATATCCGCAAAAGCAAAAGAACCATAATAACAATCATATATATAAGTCTTTAGATCTTCTTCATTTTCTTTAAATTCTGCATCTTCTTTTGGTACAGCAGTATCCATAATGATAGTATCATCTTTATTATTGAGGATAAATTCTGGCAATAGATATTCATTTTTATCATCAAAAATTTCAAGATAAACTTCATCCATACTATTTGCCTTGATAATATTAGGATATGCAGGTGATCTTTTATCTCTAATAGATTCTCCCATGTGTGAATATTCAAAGAAGATATATGCATAAAATTTTGACTCTTCTTCTTTGATCTTTTGATCAATATATTTTTTGGATATTTTATTTATGATGTTATGATTGAGATTCATTTTATAACAGTTTTATATACTTATGAAAAATATAATTCAATTTTTTTGTAGTGTGTTTAATAAAATATTATCTGTAACACCTTGTATACATCTATTACATACCATTTTTATACAATTAGGATAATATATAAGTTCTACACAATCTTCACAATAACCTTTTTCACATATATAACATAACTCCAAACAATTATGACAAAAAGGTGTACCACATTCTTTACACATATCTTCCTTCCTAATTTCAAAACAATCATTACAATACATATTATCACAACCACCACACCCCTTAAGGAAATCATAACAGAATATAGAATTACACCTGTCACACCTAAATAGAGATTTACAATCTTTACAATACGTTTCTTTTTCACATTTTTTACAGAAATAAAGACAATCTTTACAAAAAGAATTTTTACATTCATTACAATAATCTATTCCATCATCGCATAAATCATCATGCACACTGTCCGGACAATATGCATCTGTAACTTTACCACATTTACATCTATGTTCACAATAAATACCTGGTTTTTTTAATTTTTTTATTTTTCGATCTAATTCTTTAATTTTTTTATGTACTTTTTGATACAATTCTTGACATATATACGAAGGCATTGCATTATTTGAGGATACATAATAATTTAAAATTTCATTCCATTTCAATGATTGATTGATCTTTGCCTGTATATTATGGTTTAAACTCATTTTATAACTGTATGGTCTGATTATTAAAAAAAATAATCAATTTTTTATTTACCATAATCAAGCACTATAATACGATAAAAAGAAGATCTTACTTCATAATCCTCATTATCTCTAATATAATTCTTAAGAGTGTTAGAAGACCAGCCTTTTTCTTCATCTCCACAAGTGGGTATCATAAAATACTGTTCTTCACCATTTTCATTTCTATAATTGAACACTACTATCTCATCTTTATTATCTGACACTACCATCTCATCTATTTTAACAGCACATGCATCTGTAGTTATTTCTACCCATTCATCTTTAAGTATTTCTAACAATTCATTAAAAGCTTCATCCCATGTATCATGTAAATGATAGATAACTGGTGGATAATCACTTATTTGCCAATCGTACCACATTGCAGCATAATATGTACGAGACTCTTTTTTAATATTATCAGCATATTTTTGAATAATTTTATTAAATATATTATGATTCATTTTATAATGATGTATTATTTATAAAAAAATATTATTCAATTTTTAGGCATCAAAAAGCGCTCCAATAGCTCCTCTTCCTTCATGTCCTTATTGTAAATATTATGGAACAAATGCAATATCACCTCCGCCGTAATATATTCAAATTCTTTAAACCGTTTCAATCTATTCAATTTAATCTTCTTACCATATAAATCTTGATAGATACAGGTCAATTGATACTTATCACATCTCATCAACTCTATACTCAAATCCATTCTACCTGGTCTAGTTAAAGCCGGATCTAAACGATCAGCATGATTAGTTGTCATAATGAATATAACATCTTCTGGCGCCATAGTGCCATCTATAACATTTAGTAAATACGACAAAGATAATTTATCATCTATACTATGTGCCATTTTGGTAGTAGAGGAATCCTCTATGTCTCTACGTTTGAGTACAATATCAGTCATACAATCAATATCTTCAAAGATGATGATACCACCTCTTTGAGAATTAACATTAATATGATCTATACATAATTTTAACTCATGATTAGTTTTAATTTGGCCTAAATCTAAATAATAAACATCTTTATTTAAATAGGTACCAATAGCCATGATAGTCGAAGTTTTACCACAACCTGGTACACCACTGAGGAGAATACCTCCTTTATACGGAAACCCGAATTTTTGATATAAATCTTTATTATCTTTAAAATTATTCAAATATGCAGTCAAACCTTCTTTAGTCTTCTTCTGCAAATATAAATATTCAAATGGTTTTCTATCAGTTTTAATATGATTGCAATCCACTCGCGCAACCTTTTCTTCGACCTCTATAGTCTTAGCTGGTTTAATTTGTGAATAGGCACCTGGATAAGTACCATACGGATAATCAAATAAATCATCATACTCATATGCACCACACTGCGCAGTGCGCGCAGGTCTTCTGCGTCTAGATGTATTTTTAGGAGAGGAATCTTCTTTTTTCTCATCTTTTTTCTCATCTTTCTTTTCTGAGTCTTCTTTCTTCTCTTCTTTCTTTTCCTCTTCCTTTTTACCATATTTTTCTTCCCATTCAATGTAAGCGGGATTATCTTTATGAGTCTTAATAATATCATATACTACCTTGATTTGATATATAGATACCTTATTATTAATCTTTCCTGTATTTTGTTGATAATACTCAAAGATTAACTTATTCATATACTCTCTTGAAAAGAGTGATAATTCATATTCAGATTTGGTTTCTGATTGAAATTCTAATGAACAAATATTAATTATTTTATCCACTGAATCAAACGTTTTCTTATTCTCTTCAATAAATTCTTCAATGTGATTATCTATGTGATATACACAATTTAACCAATATTCTTGTACCTCTTTAATAAATTTATCAATATTTACGTTATCTTTAAACGCAGTGGGTCCAAGATTATATTTCTTGTCTAATGTATATTTTTTTCCGAGAAAGAATAGTGATCCTTCTTGGAAAAAGAAATCTATTAAAGCTCTTAAAGCAACTGCATCTTTAGTTATGTAAATTAAACATAAAATATATTCCCATCCTTCATTAAATAAATGTCTGGGACCTGATTTATCATCATCTAATACACTTGATCTAAAATCTCTAGGATAATCATGTAAATCCATCCTAAGATTAAAAGGTATATCACGAGCCCAATTTTCATATATATTTTTAAACTTATTTAATGAAACAGTACACTCAAAATTTTCAGGCAATTTTATCGACACATCTTTTAAAATTTCATTAATTGCATCCGTCTCACATTGTAATTGAAATTCAATATTTTGCTTAAATATTACTTTTACTTCGTCTATAATCCATGTAAGTTCAACTGGCAATGGATATTCTTCAATGGCTTTATATTTATCACTATTAGTTCTAATATTTTCACTAATACTAAACTCTTTACGTCTCCGTAGTAAGTGATTACCAATAGCTATAATATCTAACTTATTCTTATGTTCTAAATTTGTAGTAAATCTATTAATTTTCTTAATTATTATAGGTTTATGTTGTTCTATTTTTTCATTTTTCCTAAAATATTTCACAAATCTATTCTGTGTAATCTTTGTCAAAATTATTCTGAATTTTGGCTTAAAATAATTTAATACAAAATTTCCACAGTTCTTTAAATATGTAGATCCTTTATTACTCACAATTTCACTATATTTCTTGAATTTAACACCCAATATATCATTTATGTATTTAAATAAATCCTTTATATAGTCTAAAGATAAATATAAGTAACATGTTAATATAGACACCATTAAAGGACCAAATCCTTGCCATCCATTCTGCAATATATTTCTAAATAAACTATCAACAAAATTACCGCCATACATTGGCATCATTGGCATCGTAGACATATTAAAATTTCCTATTTCCATATTTGTTCTCTTATAAATTAAATTTACTACTTAATGCTGTTCAATTTTTTTCGTATTCTTTAAGTCGTTATACCACTCACAACTCATCCAGATGAAAAGTAATAAGAACACCAAAATCATTGCCGCACCTATTGATGCAAAAACCAGAACTGAAACCGCTCCATCATCTGGCCCTTCATCTGGACAACAATCTAATATTATATCTTCTTCCGGATCTTCATAATAACAATCTATGACACTATTAACTCTATAAACACCATCAATAGCTGTTGTAGCCTCTTGTAATGACACATCTTCTAGAGGTGTATCCATATAATAATACGTTATATTATCTAATGTCAATGTATAGTTAATATGTACATCAGCACAAGTCTGAATTCTATTAGTATCAAGGCATTGCATAGTTGTGATTTGATTACTTACGATAGTACAAACCGCGCCTTCATAATTGGTTTCACTTGATGGAAAATAATAGAATTCTAAGTTGATAAAAATAGCTCCTACCGCGATTACAAATACGATACACAAAAGGGTAGTATACCCAATTAATCTGTATAAATACTTTTTAGATTCTTTATACCGATCATCTTTATTGTTATTAGAAGTAACTGTGGGAGCATCCATAACATCAATGTCATTCATGGTTTTTTAAATAGTGTAATAAAATATCAATATTTGTTTGTCAATTTTTTTTATTATTACCTTACTTAAAGAAATAATATATATAGCCTATATAAATGAACGGCAAATATACTCTAAAAAAACTACCAAATGACGAACTTCCTACCTGGGAAGAAGCTAAGAAAATGAAACAACTCAATGACCAATTTCTATTAATAAAATTGGCTGTGCAAATGACTATGACTCAATTCACATTGGCAAGTCCTCTTTATCTAAATGTCAAACAAGATTTTCAAAATCTAATCAAACAAATTAATACTTCAGATCCAGGTTTTGATGTAAAGGTAGAAAGTTGCAAAACAATATCCGTTCCATCATTTCCACAAATGATAGATGGTGTAAGATTCTAGTTAAAATTTTATAATAATATTCCTTAATATTTATCCAAATTTTTGATAAGAGTTTTAGATGATTGTTCCATCAAATAACCTTGCAGACGTGATGGAATAATCTTAGAATGTTTCTCCAATAATAATTTAGTAAATTTATTGACCTTATGTGTAGTTATATTATCCATGAAATCTTTAGTCATGTCTTTAATATTAGCTTCCTCCATATTACCAACATAATATATCTTATCTATACGACCCCGTCTTATCAAAGATGGAGGCAATTTATCTTTATGATTTGTAGTCATAACGATAATACTACCGTTCATCATATTAGATATACCACTCAAAGTGTTAATGAAACCAGAATAAGTAATACCTCGTTTAATGGATGGTTCAAAACCTTTAGTCTCTTTTTTATCTGATTTTTCAGAAGAATGATCCATAAAAGATACATAAGCAGCCATATTTATATTATTTCGTATACCCATATCATCTTTCATATTATCTTCCTTATCTAGAAGACCTGATTGATCAATATCTTCAAATAAATAAAGCACTTTTTCATCTGATGTTTCAATAATAAGTTCATTAAATTTATTATCATCTAAAGTCATATCCTTGAGATTAATAATTCTAATATCATAATCTAAATGTGATGCTATTAATTTAGCTAATGAAGATTTACCAGTTCCAGGTGGTCCATATAAAAGATATCCACGTTGATAACTTAAACCTCTTTCATAATAAAATTCTGATTTTTTCTCAAAATCAGTAATATCTTGCATAATATCTTCTTTAATGGAAGATGGTAAATAGACAGTATCATATTTTCTTTTAGGTATTTTAGTCTTTTTCCAATCACCATTGATATAACGGTAGATTTTGATTCTTGTAACCAATTCTGTTGTAGACTTAAATTTATATTTATGTCCTAAATCTTTCAAATATGATGTTAAGAATTCTTTAGTTACACCATATGATAATGTACTAATTATGATAGGATCATTTGAATTTTTTGTAAATCCTATAGCATCAGTAGGAATTCTAATCCAAATATATTTATTTCTAAATTTGACTAATTTATTAATATATTTGTTGTCTTTAGGTCGAAAAATAATTGTTTCATACCATCTAGCATTATTCTCAATAACATCAAATAATAATAATCCAGAAAGTTTTTCATTCATATTATTACTAATTAATTCAACTATATAGCTATAAACAAAATAATTTGCTTTGATTTCTATGCTCACATATATCCTATTATATAGATAATCTAAAAAGTATTTGATTACTATTGTAAAAATAAATTTTATCAAATTAATAATATTATTAATGGCATTTACTAATAATGGACTCAATTGTGCTATTATTAATCCATCTATCATTGGATTTCCAGTGAACGATAGTTTTTTTATCAATGATTCCATGTTTTTCTTTCTAATCATACCTCTTCTATAAAGTATTTTATAAATCAATTTTTTTAATTATTAACATAATAATTTTATACAATAATGATGCTTTTTTATACCATAATTTATATCACAATTTAAATATTTTATGAATACATCGGTTATACCATATTTTTTTAAATATTGGAGGATTAACGCCTCTGTATAACGTATATAATCAATTCTATCATCTATATTGGATCCATTACATTGCTTAGGAAGGGAAAGAGATAAAGTTGTATCATAATTTATGAATAAATTTGAATAATCGTCTTTACCAGCATATAGGATAATTATAGACAAATTTCTTTTATTGGTTACAAAATCAGAAACAAATTGTTTATGAACTGCATAAATATAATCTTCTTTTTTATATTGTGTTATATAGGACTGTTTATTGAACAAACTGTGCATTGTTAGAGTACTTATTTTTTGATATTAATTTATAAATCAATTTTTTTGGTAGGTATTACCAATATAAAAATATACGATAATGATATGAATCACTACTAGCATATTTACCATAATCAACAATTTCAACACTTGTGATACCATGTTTTTTCACATCATCCAAAATTATTTTATATAAATTTTCTGAAATTTTATCTATCAGAGCAGAATGATAATAATATAATTTATCATGTTTTGCATAATGAAGACATTGATGCAGTGTAATATTCTCAGCCTTACACAATGCTGGAATTTTTATATCATACTTAGAAATATAATTGATATTTATACTTATTCTACCTTCACCACCCGCATTGACAATTAATTTAGGAAGATCATCTTGTCGAATATGTTCAATAAAATTTTCTGCGAATTTCTGATATATTGTATACATTTCTTTGATATATATTCGTCTCTTTTCCTCTTGATTTATATCATATTTTTTTTTCTCTATGCGTGCTAAGTCAACGGCTGTTGATTTATTATTTCCCATTTGTTTCTCAATATGGTTTATAAAATTTGTATAATTATTTTTTCAATTTTTTTGTACATTATTTCCAATATAGACGTATGGTATAATTATATGACTTCTCCAAAATAACGTGTTTTTTAATATTAACACCTGTGATTCCGTGTTCTTTTACACTATCTAAAATTAATTGATATAAATTTCCTGAAATCTTTTCAAGTGCTTTATATGAATTATCTGAACGACAATACTTAAGACAAGCGTCTAACGTAATTATCTCAACTCTAATCCAGTCTGCAATTTTTATACCATATTTAGATGTATATCTGATATCTAAATAGTCCTCACCTTCAGAACCGGCATTGATAATTAATTTAGGAATATTACATTGTTGAAGATAAGAAATAAAATCTTCTGCAAATTGTTGATATTTTGCATACATTTTTTTGATATCCATTCGTCTCTTTTCCTCTTGTTCCTTTTGATACTTTTGTTTCTCTATACGTGCCAAGTCGACAGCGGTAGGTTGTTTAGATGATAGAGTTCCCATTTGTTTCTCAACATAGTTTATAAAATTATGAATATAATTATTCAATTTTTTT
>SDBT01009209.1_pt1 | contig 16049 bp, 16 predicted proteins | sample 2277101 | NCBI WGS metagenome assembly SDBT01 (sample SAMN10404973, study PRJNA504765) | marine sediment metagenome | isolation source: marine sediment core GS10_PC15, 103 cmbsf | place: Arctic Ocean: Southern Knipovich Ridge | collected 2010 | reverse complement strand
CCTGTCGTAAAGATTACCGCAGACACCCCCTGCCAGCAGACCAAGAACTATATAGAAGGCTTTTCTGTCGCTTTGGCCGAAAAGAAAAACACCCACGATAATGATTAATGCAACAACAGAGGTTATTATTAAAAGGTATCGCTGCCCATACGCCATTCCAAAAGCCGCCCCGGGATTCTCCACGGCAACCAGCTGGACAAAACCATCCAGGACCGTGACGCTGCCTTTATGCCGGAGATAGTCGAACGCAGCTTTTTTGGTCCACAAATCCAGCGATAAGCCTGCCGCCCAAACAATAAGGAAAATAAGTACAGCCGTAAAAGCCTGTCGCGTACCCTTTTGACAAAACAGACTCCCCGAGACCGTCCTTTTGGCCAGGGACACAAAAGCCCGACACCGGCACGGTCGGGCAAGGTCATTTCTTTTGTCAGTAAAGACCATAATCAAAGTCTATCGCAGCTAAAGTGTGCCTTAACCTGAATACTTTTTAATCAGTTTAAGCAGCCTTTCGCGACGAGGCTGGTCAGGTTTTATATCCAGAGACACCTGCCACTGTTTTACAGCGTGTTGTCTTAGCTGTATCTTCTCAGCCTGGTCCTTGCTGTTAATAGCCTTTAGTATATAAGCGACCCCCAGGCCTCTGTGTGCCTCCCAGTCCCTGTCCTCTATCTCGACGGCCCTGCTGTAACTGTCTATGGCCTTTTCAACATTTTCAAGCCGCAGGTAACAATACCCGAGGTACTGATAGGCCGTACTGTTGTGAGGTTGAATTTCCAGCGCCGAAGCCAGTAATTCCTTTGCAGGCTCGTTTCGGTTTGTCTTTAAATAAGCAACTGCAAGAGAAATCTTAACATCCGGATTATTACTATTTAACTCCAGCGAACGTTTATATGAGCGAATGGCCATCTCATAGTTCTTCTGCTGTTCGTAAATCTCACCGGCAAGGTCCTGAACCAGGCTCTTGTTGGGGTCTATTCGCTCAGCCTGTTCGCAGTAAATCAAAGCCCTGTTATAATCCCTGAGTTCATAGTAACACTGCGCGGTATTGACATGCGCTTCAAGGTGGTCGGGTCTAAGCTCGCAGGCCCTTACATACGCCTTGACCGCCAGGACGAACTTTTTCATTATCCGGCGCACCCCGCCGAGGTTAAAGTAATCTTCAAACGACCAGGGATTAAGCACTGTTGCAGCTTCGTAAGCATCTGCGCTTTTTTCATACTGCCGCATCTGCCGGCAAATTTCACCCAGCAGCGAATAACTGAGCATAAAATCCTTGTTAAGCTGGACCGCCGCGTTGAGCTTTTCCACCGCCTGCTCATACTGCTTTTGTTCGTTCAGTATCACGGCGTCCACATATAAGCCAACCGCCCGCTGCCGGCCGGCACAGCCGCTGAAAAACGGCATCAGCCAGGCCGAAATTACAAACATTATGATACAAACTTTCGTACCGTTAAGCATATACTTATCCCTTTCCAGCGTAAGGCACCGTGATTATCGCCGCCTGTGAAGCAGTTTTATATTCGTGGATAATTATACCACACTAAGTATTGCTGTCAAAATCTTTTAGCGGCACAAAGAGCGTATTTCTGAAGGTTTCGGCTAAATGTTTGACATATTCAGCACAGCTTTATATCATACCCGCCGTATTTTAGATTCCGAAGCGTCGGCAAGAGTATTCCGGAAATTAAAGGTGCCTCTATGGCCAGACAAAAAACAGTGTTGAAAAACAGACCCTTTGTACTGATAATTCGCGACGGATGGGGCTACAACCCTGATAGTAGCGACGACAAGCATAACGCCATTAAATGTGCAAAGACCCCGACAGACGATATGTTAATGGCCCGGTACCCAAACTGCCTGATACATACAAGCGGCGCCGACGTAGGTCTGCCTGCCGGAACAATGGGCAACAGCGAAGTGGGACATCAAAATATCGGTGCCGGCAGAATCGTCTCCCAGGAATCGGTCAGATTAAGCAAGGCAATCGAGGACGGCTCATTTTTTGAAAACACCGAATTCCTCAACATGATAAAGTTCGTGAAAAACAATAACGGCAAAATGCATGTTATGGGCCTTTGCAGCAATATCGGCGTACACTCCCTGCTGGACCACCTCTACGGACTGCTGGAACTGGCAAAAAGAAACGGCATCAGGGACGTTTTTATCCACGCATTTACCGACGGTCGTGACTCTCCGCCGGACAGCGGCTCCGGCTATATAACCGAGATTGAACAAAAAGCCGCCGAGATAGGTATCGGTACAATTGCCTCTGTTATGGGCAGATTCTATGCTATGGACCGTGACAGCAGATGGGACCGGGTTCAAAAGGCCTACGATTGCATCAGAATTGGAAAGGGCCTTAAGGCCTCCAGTGCCGCGGAAGCCGTTTCAAAAAGCTACGAAAATCAGGTAACCGATGAATTTATCGTCCCGACATGTATCGTCAACGATGACAACGGACCTATAGCCACCATTGACGACGGCGACGGCGTTGTGTTTTTCAACTTTCGAGGCGACAGACCCCGCGAAATTACACGCGCGTTCACCGAAAGCGACTTTAAGAACTTTCCACGAACCAGCAGACCCGAGATATATTACGTATGTACCACCGAATACGACGCATCCATTCCGGCACCGGTGGCCTTCGCAAAACCGCCTAAAATGAAGAATATTCTCGGCGCATACTTCAGCAGCCTCGCCCTGAAACAATTTCGCTGCGCAGAGACGGAAAAATATGCCCATGTGACGTTTTTCTTCAACGACTACACGGAAAAGCCTTTTGCCGGGGAACAGCGACAAATCGTGCCTTCACCGCGAGTGAGAACTTATGACCTGAAACCCGAAATGAGTGCTTACGAAGTTACTGATGTGGTATTAGACAAGCTCGGGTCCGACAAATACGATGTGATGGTGGTTAATTTTGCCAATCCCGACATGGTCGGACACACCGGTATATTACAAGCAGCAATTAAGGCTGCTGAGGTGGTGGACGAGTGTGTGGGTAAGATTCTGGACAAGGTCAAGCAATCAGGCGGAGAGGCCATAATCACAGCAGACCACGGCAACCTCGAAAAAATGCTCGACAGCAACGGAACCAGCCCTCATACCTCGCATACAATCGGCGATGTACCTTTGGTAATATACAGCGAGCGTTTCAGGCATAGAAAACTTCGTACAGATGGAAAATTAGCCGACATAGGACCTACGCTGCTGGAAATGATGCAACTGCCTAAACCGGAAGAAATGACCGGACAATCGTTGTTTGTACATTAAAAGGGTTTTTGAGGCAGTGAAATCAAAGATTGAGGCGGCCACTGAAAATTGGCATTTTTGCCGCGAGATGAGAAAAAGACAAAAATCAACTTGTTTTATTATTTCAGGCCCAAACGGTGCAGGAAAAACTACATTTGCATTACGCTATTTGCCGCAAATAGCGGGTTGCCGCAACTTTGTCAATTTCGACCTTATTGCTTATGGTATTTCGCCTTTTGAGTCATTATCGGCTCAATATAAAGCCGGACGTCTTTTTCTTCGTGAGATCTATTCAAAAATCAACAAGCGGGTAGATTTCGCTTTTGAAACGACATTGGCAGGCCGTAGTCAAATTAGTTTACTCAAAAAACTCAGACAGGATGGCTGGCAGGTCTTCTTGTTTTTCTTGTGGATACCTGACGCGGCTTTTTCAAAAAGCCGAGTTCGCGAGCGAGTGGAACATGGCGGACATGACGTACCCGATGATGCGATTTGCCGCCGCTTCCCTCGTATAATGCATAATTTAATAAAGATTTATATCCCTCTATGTGATAAAGTTGTTTGTTACGATAATTCCAGGTCTAAACCCGTTCCTGTTTTTGAACAGGCTGGCAAAAGCCGGCGTGTTTTTAATCAAGATGTATATGAGAAGATTTTGAGGCAGTCAGATGACTACAAAACGAGCCAGTAAAATGGCGATAGTTGCCGGCAGATGTCTTCGAGAAGCTGTGCGAGAGGAACTAAGAAAAAAAGCATTGCTTGGCCAGTATGTCGTTATAAACCGTAACGACAAGGCCTGCCGTGTCTCTGCAAAGGAAGCTCTAAAAATGGCCAGAGCCAAATGACCTGCCTTGTCATACCACAACCTGAAGAAATGACCGGCAAGAGCCTGATAATTGGCGGATAGCGTTTAGCGTACAGAAAAAGAAAATCATACGCTATACGCTATACGCTATACGCTATACGCTGTTTTTTACGGGCGGGAGAAAATAATGCCTCGGATAGTCGCCCTTGACCAGAATATGATTAATGTCATTGCCGCCGGTGAGGTCATTGAGCGGCCCGCCAGCGTGGTCAAGGAACTTATGGAAAATAGTATCGATGCCCAGGCGACAAAAATCACCGTAGCCGGCGAAGACGGTGGTCGTAAATTAATATCAGTCAACGACAACGGCTGCGGAATGGATGCCGAAGACCTGGCCCGGGCCTTTGAGCCGCATGCAACCAGCAAAATCAGGACCAGTTCAGACCTGCTGCGAATATCAACACTCGGATTCAGGGGTGAAGCGCTGGCAAGCATTGCGTCTGTGGCGCAGGTTACGGCTGTCAGCAGGCCGCGCCCTGTGCCAAACGGCCAGAAAGAAACGACAGCCGGCAGCCGAATCGAACTTGACTGCGGCAGGAAAAACAACCTGATGCCCTGCGGCGCCGATTATGGCACGACAATTCAGGTTCGGGACCTTTTCTACAAATTACCCGCAAGATGCAAATTTCTTAAAACAGCCAATACGGAAATGTCACACATAGCCGAGCACTTCACGCGGTTTGCCCTGGCGCACAACCACCTGGAAATGACGCTGACGGCAAACAGCCGCCAAATGTATAAGCTTGCGGCCAACCAGGGCAGACGCCAACGCATTGCCGAGCTTTTTTCCACTCAAATAGCGGAAAATTTAATCGAGACGGAAAGCGACGAAAAAAACCTGCACATATACGCCCTGATGGGTAATCCCTCCGTCGCCAGGGCAAATAACAAGTTTCAATACATTTTTCTAAACGGCCGATTCATTCGCGACAGGATTATTTCGCACGCCATTAAAGAGGCATACCGGGGTATTATAGAGCCGGACAGGTTCGGCGTGGTCTTTTTGTTTATTCAAATGCCTTACGAAAACTACGATGTAAATGTGCATCCTACGAAGGTCGAGGTGCGTTTCTACAATACCAACATGGTTCACTCGCAAATTCTTGCCGGTTTACGTCAGAAACTTTTATCTACCCAACCTGCCGTCGATGCTAAAGTACCACAAAGTGAAGTCACGCCCCCACCACAACAGCAGGGCGGAATTGCCGCTGCAATGTCGGAGTTCTTCAGGAAACACAAGCCTGTCCAGGGCCAGCAGCACCTCGGATTTGGTTACACCGGCAGCAAGGGCTCAGCCGACACATACGTTCAGCAGCACCAGCCGTCGGCAAGCCAGGCTCTTCACGACCGTTTTGAGACCGAGCCGCAAAAAAAGTTTCTGCAAATAGGCGATAGTTTTATCGTCGCCCAAACAGCCGACGGATTTATCATTATTGACCAGCACGCCCTCCATGAGCGGCTCATATATGAGGATTTGTCCACCCGAATCCGCGAAGGCAAACTGCAGTCACAGCAATTGCTGCTCCCGGAAAACTTTGAAGTAACACCCGGCCAGGCCGGCATACTGAAACGTAACAGCGAAATACTTGAAAAACTGGGAATAAAGGCCGAACCCTTCGGTCCAGGAACAATAGCCGTACAGGCGTTTCCCGCCCTGCTGTCGAGAATTGCACCAGCGGGCTTTGTACAGGATTTGCTTGACCTGCTGGCAGAAACAGCTCAACAAGGTCTTACGCTCGAAAGGGTCCTTCAAGAGGTTTTGAGCATGGCTTCATGTAAGGCCGCAATCAAGGCCGGACAAAAACTAAGTGACAGCGAGATTGAGCAGCTTCTGGCTGACAGGCAAAAAATCGAAAACGCGGGTCGTTGTCCGCACGGCAGGCCGACAACCATAAAGTTTTCGATGGCTGAATTACAAAAGCAGTTTAACAGAACGTGATGAACAGATGGCTTTTGTTATCGCTGATAATCTCAGGCTGGCTGGCTGCAGGATTTGTAATATCGCAGCGGTTCGAAGCGCCGCATTATAACAACTCTGCCGCCGACAACTGTGTAAACAGAATAGTTTCAATCGCTCCGAACCTTACGGAAATACTATTTGCGCTGGGCCTGGACGAAAAAATTGCAGCTGTATCCAGCGACAGCGACTACCCTCCCGGGGCGTTGGAAAAGGAAAAGACAGGGACATTCTGGCAGCCAAATATAGAAGCGGTCATCGCCGCAAAACCGGACCTTGTAGTCACGCTCGGCTTTCAGCAGCAGCGAACTGTTGCTAATCGTTTAAACACCATCGGCTATAAAACTGTTACTGTCAATATCGAGAAGGTCGACGACCTGTTTGATGCGATAGAAAATATCGCCACAGCTGCTGGCTGCGATACTCGTGCAAAAAAACTGGTTTCAACCATAAAAGAAAAGCTAAACAATCTTTCGACAGCGGTTTCTGCAGCAGGAAAGGTCAAGGTCCTCTACGTTGTCCAGAGACACCCTTTGCGCGTGGCAGGGCCGGATACCTTTATCAATGAGCTTATCGAATATGCCGGCGGCCGGAACGCAATTGCAAAAACAATCCATAAATATCCACCAATCGGCGCCGAGACGGTCTATGCATGTGGCGCTGAGGTCATTATAGAGCCGACTATGGGGCAAAAAAAACAGGCGCAGCAGCAAAGCGCCATTCGGTACTGGCAAAAATTCGCTCCGGTGCCTGCAGTAAAAAATAATCGCATATACGTCATAGACGGCGACCTGGTTGCCCGCCTTGGTCCCAGAATCTGTCAGGCAGTGGAAACCATAGCCCATTGTTTACAGCCGCAGCTTTTTGAGAACCGATAATGCAGACGCTGACAGCAAAAAAGTTGCTCTTACGTCTGGCAGTTGCCGCAGCACTGCTGGTAATTGTAATGTTCTTATGCTCTTTGGTCGGCACACAGTCCATTTCATTAAAAACAGTTTTCAGTCAGGCCTCTGCAGGGCCGGGTATCAACCCGGACTACGAGATATTTGTACGGGTCAGATTGCCCCGTGTTATCCTTGCTGCCATTGTAGGTGCGGCGCTGGCATGTGCCGGCGTGGTATTCCAGGCGCTTTTGCGCAACCCCCTGGCCGACCCTTACATATTGGGTATATCAAGCGGAGCCGGATTGGGGGCTGTCATTGCGGTCATTACCGGGTTGAATTACACGCTGCTGGGACGCTCGCCGATTACAATTTTTGCATTCGCCGGTGCAATTGGAACGGTCTGGCTGGTCTGGCTAATCGGGCGATTCACCGGTAAATCCGGTGTTACCGGCCTGCTGCTGGCCGGCGTTGTGGTTAACATGTTCCTGTCTTCGCTTATTATGTTACTGACCTCTGTGGGCAGGGCTCAGGATGTCTATTCGACTATATTCTGGTTGATGGGCAATATGGGCGAAGAAAGTTTCCTGGTGCTGTGGGTCAGCGCCGGTGCTGTAGGAACGGCAATACTGCTGCTTTATTACATAAGTGCCGAGCTGAACGTCCTCAGTTTCGGCCATGAAGACGCCAAAAGCATAGGCATAAATGTTTCCAGGACAAGGACCATCGCATTCGCCGCAGCGGCAGCAGTTACGGCCTTTGCTGTCAGCTTAAGCGGGCTGATAGGCTTTGTGGGCCTGATTATCCCCCACGCCGTCCGCCTGGTATCCGGTCCCGACCATCGTCAGTTAATTCCCTTAAGCGCAGTTTTCGGTGCGATATTTCTGGTAGCTGCAGACACTTTTGCACGCATAGTTGTAGCTCCGGCACAGTTGCCCGTCGGGGTGGTTACCGCCATTGTCGGCGGGCCTTTATTCCTGTTGTTGCTGCTTAAATATACTCACAAGGTCAGCTGGTTAGCAAAATGAATGTTATAGAAGTCAACCATTTGCATTTTAAATACGCTCACGTGCCTGTACTGCGTGACGTCAGCTTCGAAATTGACAAGGGTGCGTTTCTGGCAATCGCTGGTCCGAACGGGGCAGGTAAAAGCACTTTGCTCAACCTTCTGGGCGGCCTTCTTAAGCCCGCTTCGGGGACAATAAAAATTGAATCGTTGCCGATGCGGTCATATGCTGCAAAAGACCTGGCGAAAAAGCTGGCGGTGGTCAGACAGGAATATGTGCCTGCATTTGGCTTCTCGGTATTTGATACTGTGGTAATGGCCAGAACACCCTATTACGACCGTATGGGATTTGCCCGCGATATTGACAAAGCATTTGCTGCAGAGGCCCTTGAACTTACGGACACGGCCCAGTTCGCCGCACGCTCTCTCCACCAGCTTAGCGCCGGCGAGCGGCAGCGGGTCTTTATCGCCAGGGCCCTGGCACAGAACACGGACATCCTGCTGCTGGACGAGCCCACAAGCTTTCTCGATTTGAAACATCAGGTCGCGATATACGACCTGCTGAAAACCGCGCAGCTGCAGAAAGGCAAAACCATCATAGCAGTAACCCATGACATAAACCACTGCCTGCAATATGCCGATACGGTTTTGCTGCTGGCCGCCGACAATACCTACACGTACGGTACCAGCCAAAAAGTATTGCGATGCGAGCAAATTGAAAAGGTTTTCGCTGTTAAGACAATCCAGGGCAATATCGGAACTGAAAAGTTCTTCTTCAGCCTGGGCAAATACGCAAAATGTTCCAGCCGGAACAACGTGCAAATCGCGCCCCGGCACACAGAATAACCAGTACAATGGTTGAATATAAGTGCTGTTGGAGCAAAAAGATAGCAATAGTTTGTCAAATTGGCTTGTATAATCAGATTTTAGTGAATATACTTTTGCAATTTGGTGGGGCAACTTTGGATAAAATAAAGGTGATAAAAAATTCACCGTCTATGCTATAATACCGCCGGTGCAAATGCAAAAATAAAGATTCAGCAACAGGAAAGGCAGAGCTGAAAGTGGCGGAAAAAGGCAAAAAGTCATCGAGAAAAAAAACGGTCAGCCCCCGCAAGAGGAAAACAGCTCTTACTAAAACCGACATAGAGCATTTCAAGCAATTATTGTTGTTAAAGCGCCATGAAATTGTCGGTGACGTATCCGGCATGGGCGAGGGAATTCTCAGCAAATCACATATGGACGCCACGGGTGATTTGTCGAGTATGCCAATTCACATGGCCGACCTTGGGACCGATAACTACGAACAGGAGTTCATTTTAGGGCTTATGGACAGCGAACGCAAATTACTAAGAGAAATTGACAGTGCACTTGAGCGCATCGAACAGGGCACCTATGGTATCTGTAAGAACGCCGCTGAACCAATAAGCAAGGTTCGGCTAAAAGCCAGACCCTGGTCCCGGTACTGTATCGACTGCGCCAGAAAGCTCGAACAGGGCTTTGTGCCCGAGTCGGAGCAATCGGATTAACTCCCAGATGGTATGAAGCGAAGATGTCCAATTTGCAGCAGGCTCATTAAAACATCATCCAGGGAAAAACCTGAAAGCACTGCGTTTTTTCCTTTTTGCTCACAACGATGCAAGTTGATAGATTTGGGAGCGTGGCTGAACGGCAGGTACAGGGTTGCTTCTGAAACACCCTCAAAACGGCACAACGAGCAAGCTGAAATCGACTCGACAGACCTGCCCGCCGGCGACAAAGACAACATTGGAAAATAAATACAAAAATCTATTGAAACCAATCGATAGTCGGTATATTCATTGTATTTATTTTCGGCATACGAACAGCAACTTTTAACCGTTTTGAAAGGAAATACCATGGCTGAACAAGAAATGTCCTCCCGGATAATCGAAAGCGTTTTATTTCCGAAAATATTTCAGACCTTTCGCATGGCCATTCATCCAGGCAAGCTTATAGTTGCACTGGCTGCGGTGTCGCTGATATGTCTTACAGGCTGGATTATGGACCTTAACGAAACCGTCGTTACCACCGATACCGAAAACGAATTGCACCTGTATATCCAGGACCCCGCACAGGTCCAGCAATATATTGAAACATCTGAAGGAAGCGCCCGGTTTGCAGGTGTATTCTCCACACTATGGCGATTTGGCAATGCAAGATTTCATCGCGCATTGACTTGTCTGTTTGCCTTTAACCTTCCCGGGGTGGCCAACAATATAGCCGAGTCCTTCAAGGCAATCACTTGGTCAGCCAGGTATCATTTCTTTTACACCCTGCTCTTTGTTGCTGTAACACTTGCCGTAATCAGCATCGCTGGCGGTGCTATATGCCGAATGGCTGCCCTGCAATTTGCAAGAGGGGAAAAACTGGGTCTGACCGAATCTGTCAGCTTCAGCTTAAAGAGGTTTTTAAGCTTTTTCACAGCTCCCCTGGTGCCCGTGGTCATCATTCTGGTCCTGGGTTTACTGACCGCACTTCTGGGCCTGGTTGGCAACATCCCATGGCTCGGCGAGTTAATAATGGGCATTTTCACTATCTTAGCTTTGCTTGCCGGGCTGTTAATAACGATAATTTTAATCGGTACAGCAGCTGGATTCAACCTTATGTTCCCAGCGGTGGCCTATGACGGCAGTGACTGCTTTGACGCTATAAGCCGTTCTTTCAGCTACATATACACCAAGCCCTGGCGCATGGGTTTTTACAGCGGTATTGCCCTTATCTACGGGGCGATTTGTTACGCATTCGTGCGGTTCTTCGCCTTTTTGCTTTTGTGGTCCACACACGAGTTTCTACAGCTCGGTGTATTGGTCAGCGACAGCAGTAAGCAACTTAACAAGCTTGCAGCAATATGGCCGCAGCCCACTTTCATGAATCTTGTCGGCTCGTGGGATGCTGTGACGATGAACTGGTCTGAATCCATTGCCAGCTTTATGATATACTTACTGCTGCTGCTGGTTGTAGGATTGGTCGTGGCATTTGTAATAAGCTTCTATTTTTCCGCAAACACAATAATTTACGCACTGATGCGTAACAAGGTTGACAACGCCAATCTGGACGATGTGTACACAGACCGCAGCGATTTCCAGCAGGAACCTGCTGCTGACGAGGATACACCAGCCAAGCCGAACCAATCTCATCTTGTTTAGCCCTGCCATCTTGATGGCGGGATTCTTTGTACCGACACCTGTGGTCGGCGTATTTTGAAATATTTAGCCCCCAGGTTTATCCTGGGGGTTTTGTTTTTCCTTTGGCGGCAATGTCAAATCGTAAACTTGTGCCGGCGCAACCGGGTATCGTCAATAGAAAATTGAAATGCTTGCCCCGCACCATCCGGTGCGGGGTCATTGCGAGGAGCGAAGCGACGCGGCAATCTCAAATTTGTTTAGCCCTGCCATCTTGATGGCGGGGTTTTCACGCAATACGCAATACGAATTACAACCACGGATTGACACAGATTTACGCGGATTAGAAAACAATCGTAAATTGAAAATCGTCAATCCCAAGTCCCCGCCTGTCCCGAGCAGCGTCGAGGGGAGTACATCGAAGGATTTATCCGCCGGAGCTTGCGCCCCAGGTGTTTACCCTTGTCACTCTGAGCGAAGTCGAAGGGTCTATTATAATCATCGCCACAAAGTGGCCTCCGCCAAATAATCACTCATCAATTATCAATAATCATTTAAAAGGCTCGTCCAATCTCTTTTATCAAATGATTCCGCGTGGGCAAACAAGTCTCCCAAGGACAAGTCGCACACACTACACGACTCCATCAACATAAAGAGTTGGTAAACATCCCGTTGTTAGTTGCTCTTGGTATATTTTCTTACAAGTGAAACTAAGAATCCACTACATGTTATAATACCAAGCAATCCTTCAACAACCGTAAATATTCTTGTTAATCCTAAGGGGTGTATATCGCCATAACCAATTGTAGTAAATGTTACTCCCGAAAAATAAACTGACTCCCAAAATGAGATACAATCTCTTTCGTCGATCCTTATGGAGCCATATTTATAGTAGCCGAATGAAAAACTTAATATTATAACTATTCCAGCAATGAGAAACACTGAAGGTTTTGTAAACCCAGAAAGACACCTTGCTAAAAATTTGTTCAACCGGCTTGTCTCTGAAAGGCATGTTAATTCAATGTCAGTTAATCGTTCAAGAGAGTTTTTCTGAGAAAGAAGATTGTTGTCTTTCAAGAAGTGAAGTGTCTCGATTCTTGTTTCAATGCGATCTTCTATTGAATCCAGTATTACTTCGACAGAAGTATCAACAAAATCGAGCAGGCCAATATTTCTCGGATTTCCGCCTTTTATTATTCGTTGCAGATCAATTGTATCGCCAGTTGATTGAATTTGGTTGATATTGCTGTGATATTTTTCGATGTTATTTATTGTATTAAAAAAGAAGTCTAGTTGTTCTATCTTTGAGTCTGCAATGGAAATTTTTCCTACTTTACATTTCGAAATATAGCAATTTTTGATTTCGGAATTGTAATAACGAATTGATGAGATGTTGCAATTATTGATCTCGATATTATTTACATTACATCCAAAAAACCTTAGTTCTTTTGAAATTATGCAATTGTCGAGAAATACTTCAATTGGTCCATCTTCGCTGAGAAAAATAAGATCGTTCATGACAATTGAATTTGAAATAGCAATTTTCTTTGAATTGCGAAATTTGATAAACGGCTGTTGAAAGACTTTGTGTTCGATTTTAACTGAGTCACCAAAAAAACGATTTTCTTCATTATCGAAGTCGAACTCACTGATAACTTCACTAAGAAAATTTTCTTCCAGACTTTTAGCAATTAGAATATCAAGTTCCTGAATATTATTTTCTTTTGTATATTTTTTTAACAGCATATTTGAAACTCTTTCCATATTAGGTAATTAACAATAATTATACAGCTTATTTAACCTGTTCCCGTTGGTTCTTCAATATTTATCCGCCTTCCTTCTTCGCATAAAGCTACGCAGGACAAGATGGCGGACTCGCCTGTCCTCCGTAGTCCCTAAGGGACGAAGGAGGATCCAATCTCTTTTGTTAAATAATTTCGCGTGTGCAAAAATTTGTTTCCCTATGAATATAAAAACTTATTGAACTCGTTTTCCTGGGTGTGAATATCCAGGGTAGCAAAATAATCGTGTAATTGTAATCAATAGCCTCTTGGCTTCTTCCAAACTTTTAACAGGAATAATTCCAAATGAAGAATGAACTCGCCATATATCGCCATGTTTGGCGATATATAAAAGTCGTATAATCTCTTTAATTTCCTCTCCCATAAGCGCCTTATCAGATTGGCTTTCGATTGTTTCCAAAATCATATTTGCATCTATTCCTGCCGCCTCAATTTTTTGGTAAATTAACTTAAATTTAGAACGTCGCTGAGCCCTTTCTGCAATGAACTCTTCACGGGATATTACCATTAGTTGAAATACTGGTCGCTGGTGAGCATCAACAACTTCGATCGCTTTATCATCAGAATTGATGTCATAATTAGTTGTCTGAATAACACGAATTGAATCGCCAGTACCTTCGATAACTATATTCCCTTCTGCATCTCTTATTACTCCACGTAAATTGATGTTTCCATCTTGCGATATAAAAAAACTGAATGGGCAACCGAATGCAGAATGATACCGTCTTGGAGCACTAATTTCTTGCATATTGCTACCATCTTCAATTACCACAGGGAATTTCCAAACAAAAGGAATGGGTCTTGACCTTGTTATGTTTGCAAGATGTCTTGCAGTTCGTTGGGATCGGGCGTAATAATATTCGGAGGAAAACACCCCAAGAAAGTAAAAAATAACAGCAAGTGCTACCGAAAATATAGAACCACCAACATTGTTCTTTAAGAAGCTAATTATAGATTCAAATATATTCATTAGTCTCACCTCTGTGCCCTCTGTGGCTAAACAAACGACTCCATCTTCTTTTCGCAGCTTAATTGCGTTTGGTCGCGGAGTAATTCAACGCAGCGGGCCAAGTATTTTAGTTCCTGTGGTGTTATCTTATAGTCATCGTGATAGCGGGCGCCAATATAGGCATAGTCTAACAGTTCAAAGAGCTCCTTTTCCTCATCGGTTTCTCGTGGAATAATGCCTTTTAATTCCGGGCAGTAATCATCAGCCAAATCTCCCAATATATCGAGATGATGTTCCTGCGGCTCATCCTGCTTTAGTTCGGCCAAATGTGCGAGGCTTTTTTTCATAATCGCGGTATTATACCCGATTGACCGCCAAACATACAACCACTTTTACCCAGGCCCCCTTTAATTGACTACTCGCCATGCTGCGCCTGTCCGGCTGCGGCACGCTCCTCGCCGTGCTTGCGCACTGTCGTAGCAGGCGCCGCGACGAGACCGGGTGTTTGTCATTCCTGCAAAGCCTGTCCCCGCGCAGGCGGGGAGTAGGAATCCATCCTTCTGTTTTCTGTCTTCCGAACATTCGTATTTGTTTCGAATTTCGAGATTCGGATTTCTTATTTTCCGCCCCCGAGTCATGAGCGACCAGCGACGAGTCACGAGCGACGGGCCACGACTCACGAGCCCCGACCGATGATTCCCCCTTACCTGGCGGTGTCGCGTGCTGTAGCCTGAGCCTGCGTGCAGCCGATTTTTCTTCTTTCACGCCACCTCTCAACCAACCCTCACCTCTACTTTACCAACACTCTCTATCACCGCACCGACATTTTCCCTCCAATATCTCCACACCTGCCATTACGGCCGATTTACCCCGTTAGGCATCAGGCGGCAGGGTAGGCCGTCGGTTTGTCTCGTTGGCCATTGCCCAGCACCCACCTTCTCGTTAAAAACTCTTTTTATACCCTCACCCTGACTTTACCAACCTCTCTTGTCGCCGCACCAACATTTCCCCTCCACTATCTCCACAGTGGCCATTGTGGCCGATTTATCTCATTAGGCGTCAGGCAGCAGGGTAGGCTGCCAGCAGCAGCCACCTTCTCGTTAAAAACTCTTTATACTTTCACCTTAACTTTACCAACCTCACCTTACGACCCCCGACTTCACCCCTGCTTTGCCACGCTCTCTATCACCGCGCCGACATTTTCTGTCCAATATCTCCATAGTGGCCATTGCAACCCTCTTGCCTCCTCCCGCCACCCAATTTACCCACTTGCCATTCACCATTTAACCCCTCACCCCGCCATATCAACTTTTCTACTTTCACACTTGCCCTTACATTTACTTCACCCCTGCTTTGCCAACCTCCCCCATCATCGCGCCAATATTTTCCCTCCAATATATCCATAGCGGCCATTGTGGCCGATTTATCTCATTAGGCATCAGGCAGCAGGGTAGGCCGCCAGCAGCAGCCACCTTCGTTGTCGTTGATTCACCTACTCCCCCAGCAATTTGCCCAACCAACCCCGGGCCGGTCCAACTCTGCGCTCCCAACTAAAAACTAAACACTTAAAACTAAAAACTCTTTTTACACCCTGACCCTAACTTTGACAACGCTCTCTATCACCGCCACGACATTTTCCCTCCAATATCTCTATAGCATCCATCGCAACCCTCTTGGCTCCTCCCACCGCCTCATTTAACCCCTCACCCCACCATATCAACTTTTCTACTTTCACACTTGCCCTTACATTTACTTCACCCCTGCTTTACCAACCTCCCCCATCGTCGCACCAACATTTTCTGTCCAATATCTCCACACCTGCCATTGTGGCCGGTTTGTCCCGTCAGATTGCCTCATTTAACCATTCGCGCTCCACAAGTCACGGGCCCCGAGCGACGATTCCCCCTTGCCTAGCGGTGTCGCCTGCTGCGGCCTGAGTCTGTATCCAGCCGATTTTTCTTTTCTCGTACCGCCTCTCAACCAGCCCTGACCCTAACTTTGCCAACCTCTCCCATCGTCGCGCCGATATTTTCTGTCCAATATCTCCACACCTGCCATTGCGGCCGATTTGCCCCGTTAGGCGTCAAGCAGCAGGGTAGGTCGCCGGTTTGCCCCATTGCCCAGCAGCCACTTGCGTTATCGTTGATTCCCCTACTCCCCCGGCAATTTGCCCAACCAACCCCGTGCCAGCCCA